>QGCY01000008.1_pt1 | contig 101568 bp, 90 predicted proteins | sample 4708041 | NCBI WGS metagenome assembly QGCY01 (sample SAMN08941164, study PRJNA450518) | Sediment metagenome, whole genome shotgun sequencing project. | biome: grassland soil; feature: grassland; material: soil; isolation source: soil 14 days enrichment with methanethiol and mixed carbon source ... | reverse complement strand
CCTGACCGATCAGAAGCGTCCCATCTTCGGAATAGCCGACGGCTGACGGCGTCATGAAACTGCCAAGCGCGTTTTTGATCAGAACAGGGCCATCTTCGGTGAAGACGCTCACCAGAGAATTGGTCGTTCCCAGATCAATCCCAATAATGGTGTCCTCTGCGCTCACGCAAATCTCCCGCCAGTTGTTTCCCTTCTATGATTTGGGACGGAACTGGGCCAGAGAGCAAGGGGGAAATGTAGAGTAAATTCACAACTTGCAGTAATTCGCGGCTGCCGCGAAAATGTCATCAGCGCGGTATAGCTTTCAGCTGAACGGGAGCGTTGTGCGCGGTTCTAACGGGGCTGAAACGCCGTAATACGGGTAATGGATAATTTCTGTCAGAATGGGCGGAGTTGAGGTGTTTGGGGCGGAATTTGCCAGAATTTAAGCGAAAAACAACCAAGGTTTATTGAAAAACATTAAGTCCAACATTACATTCTGTACATAATTAACACAGTAAGGGGAATGCTTATGGAAAATCTTGTTTTCATTCTGATTGCGATTGTGGTCGGCCTGATTGCCGTCCGGACCGCCGTCAAATTTGTACCCCAGGGCTATAACTGGACGGTTGAACGCTTCGGAAAATATACGAAGACGCTCGGACCGGGTATGCACGTGATAATCCCTGTCATGGACGGCATCGGTAAGAAAATGAACATGATGGAAACGGTGCTCGATGTGCCGCAGCAGGAAGTGATCACTCGTGACAACGCGATGGTCTCCTGTGATGCGGTTGTCTTCATTCAGGTCGTGGACGCCGTGGCTGCTGCGTATGAGGTGAATGATCTCACGCGCGCGATCGAAAACTTGTCTCTGACGAATATCCGTACGGTCGTCGGCTCTATGGATCTCGACGAAGTTCTGTCCAATCGTGACGACATTAATGCGCGTCTTTTGTCGGTCATTGATGCTGCGACGAATCCGTGGGGTGTCAAAGTCACGCGTATAGAGATCGCCGACCTTTCGCCACCTGCCGACATCACTGAAGCCATGGCGCGTCAGATGAAAGCAGAGCGCATGAAGCGTGCTGAAATTCTGGAAGCTGAAGGTAAGAAACAGTCCCAGATCCTGCGGGCCGAAGGTGAAAAACAGTCTGCCATTCTGGAAGCTGAAGGTCGCCGTGAAGCTGCGTTCCGCGATGCCGAAGCGCGAGAGCGTGAAGGTGAGGCGGAAGCCAAAGCGACAGCCTTCGTTTCCGAAGCGATTGCCGGCGGTGACGTGAATGCCATCAACTACTTTCTTGGCCAGCGCTACGTTGAAGCCTTCGAGAAGCTTGCAAGCTCTCCGAACCAGAAAACGGTCATCATTCCGGCTGAGTTCTCATCCATCCTTGGCACGCTGGAAGGTATCAAAGCGCTCGGCAATGGCGGCGCGCTTCCAAACGCTCCAAAGGGCCCGTGGGGAGACCCTAAATAATGGAGATCATCTTCTCTCTCTTTGAGGTGATCACCCCCTGGCACTGGCTGGGGCTGGCCCTCGTCCTGATCGGCCTGGAGATGATGTTTGCCACATACGACCTTCTCTGGTTATCCGGTGCGGCTTTCCTGACAGCGCTTTTCAGCCTGTTTGCGCCGGAAGGGCTGAATGGATGGCAGTCCCACCTCGTGGTGTTTGCCATTGCTGGTATCGGATTGGTCATTCTGGGGCGGACGGCTTTCGCCGAGCTCCGAAAGCCGAACTCGGATCGTCCGCATCTGAACGAACGCAGTGCGTCGCTGATCGGAAAGAAGGCTATCGCAACGGCTGATTTCATCAGCGGCGAAGGGCGGGTAAAGGTCGGTGATACCACCTGGATGGCCCGTGTTTGTGACGGTTCTGTCATAAGTGGTGACATGGAAGTCACAGTGGAACAGGTCGATGGCACAGTGCTGATTGTGCGCGCTTGAATTCCACCAAAACCCAGATACTGCAAACGCGCCGGTGATCTTCATCGGCGCGATTCTTTTTGTCCGGCTCCTTCGGGGGCGATCAGCGCGAGACGTGCCCGATGTCGAAACTGTCATGGATTGCAGGACTGGCTTTCATGTGTGCCGGTCTGGTTTCCGTGGCGCAGGCGCAGACCCATACACTCGCCGGACCAGAGCAGCCACGTACCCAGACGATTGCCGCACTCGCGAATAGCGCCGACCGCGAAGCCGTTGCACGCCGCGAGCGATCTAATGACTGGCTACGCGCAAATGGCATTCCGGTAAATGACAATCTGCCAGCGCGCAGCATTGCTGACGAGACAGTGCGCCGTGACAGCGATGCCGTGATTGACCGTCTTCTGGCGCTCGCCGTTGTTGCGGTTCATGCCAGTGAGATGGATCGCGGTCTCACCGACAGCATGATTTACAATTTTGATGTCGCTGACGTTTTTACACCTGAGGAGATGGCTTTCCTTCAGAATGAAGCGCCGACACGTGACGAACGTGCCAGATACAGCTGGGCATTCGAGAACGTAGAAGTTCTGCTCTGGGCCGTTGGACTGCGCGAAGAGCTCGGCCATCCGGGCGAAGTTTGCGATATTGACGCGATTGCGGACACGCTTCTTTCAAACGGTTCGTTCGGCCTTCGTCGCCGCGCAGAGCTGCGTTCTCAGGAAGAGATCATGGATCAGGCTGATCTGATCTACCGTATGCACTGGGCACTGCGTCAGGCGCAGATTGAAGGCGAAGCGCCACCAGCCGGTATGGTCTGGGATGTCGTATTCGAACGCCACTACGCGCTGAACTGGCTGATCGGCTATATGGATCAGCCCTGGGATGAAGTTTCTACAGACACCTGATCTCCATCATCCGCTTTCGGTAACGGAAACCGCAAGTGAAGCCAGAATGCACTTGCGCCTGAAAGACTCAAGAGACAAGCGGAGAAGGGGCCCAGCGGCGTAAAGACAGCGCAGATGGCGACCAGCAATCCCAGTGGCACATCAATCCAGTAATGCCAGACAGAACGCCGCGTTAAAGCGAGTTCGGTGGCGTTCAGGCCCAGCATGTCCTTTCGCTTCAGCGCGTGGCCATACATTAAAGCTATAACGAGAAACACCGTAGCATATCCAATAGAGAATATTGCGATGATATGGCTGGATTGGCTTAACCCCATGCCTGTTTCTGCCATGCGCGACCAGTCGCCAGCGAAGGCGCCGAGCAGATAGCCGAACAGGCCATCGAAAATGAAGCGCAGCGGGTAGGCGATAAACAGAACCAGCAGCAAAAGCGCAGCATTCAGCAGCACCACTGCCGCATCCGTCAGCCCGTACCTGCGGAAGAACATATAGTGCGCGTTCCAGATGAGCACGAGAATGCTGAAGCCTGCGATCACAGGCAGAATCAGCCACAAATGCGTCAGCAGTTCGCTATATGTTGTGGGCGGTGTGCTCGCAGACACCAGCATGCCAAAGGCGAGCGCGAACACGATATCTGACAGGTTCTCGATCCGTGTGACGTTTTCACCGCGCCAATGAAAGTGCGGGTCCTGATCGGTTTGCCGGGCAATGTGATCTCGAAGCATAATGTCCCCCAACTGAGGTGTTATGGAACGGCATAATATTGCGACTGTAAAGCGGCTTGCGGTGAGCGGGTGCACTGTAATATCTTTGTGAGAGTTCTGAAAGGTGAGGCGCTATGCCCGTTGCACAGGCCGGAGGCGGCGCGAAGAAAATCCTCTACACGCTGGCGACGGTTAACCGTATCGGCGTTGCCAAAGCCGCCAAGGCGCTGACCGCCCACAATACCTGCAAGGCTTGCGCGCTCGGCATGGGCGGCCAGCTTGGCGGTATGATGAACGAGCTGGGCGAGTTTCCGGCTGTCTGTAACAAGTCGGTTCAGGCACAATCGACCGATATTCAGGATGAAATTCCGGTCGAGGTTTTTGAGCACCCGGTTGCTGATTTCCTGGACCTTACGCCTCGCGAAACAGAGCGTCTTGGCCGGCTCGGCTTTCCTGTTCTGAAGCGCAAGGGCGAGGACCGATACCAGCAGGTAAGCTGGGATGACGCTATGGCATTTGCGGCAGAGAAGTTTCTTACCTCGGCGCCAGACCGGAGTTTTTTCTATTCGTCCGGTCGTTCGTCTAACGAGGCGGGATTCATCCTTCAGCTCCTTGCGCGGCTTTACGGTACGAACAACGTCAATAACTGCTCATACTACTGTCATCAGGCGACGGGTGTGGCGCTTGGCTCTACGATCGGCACGGGCACCAGCACGGTCGAACTGGAAGACCTGACGCGCTGTGATCTGATCTTCGTGATTGGCGCGAACCCGTCTTCTAATCATCCGCGCTTTATCCACCAGCTTGCGGCCTGTCGCGCCCGCGGCGGCAAGGTCGTGGTGATCAACCCGGCTAAAGAGCCGGGACTGCAAAAGTTTGCTCTGCCGAAAAGCCCGAAATCTCTTCTGAAAGGCGGCAGTGAGATCGCCTCCTACTATGTTCAGCCGAAAATCGGTGAGGACATGGGCCTCATGAAGGGCATCGCAAAGGCCGTACTGGAAAAGGGCGCTTTGGACGATGCTTTCATTGCGCGGCACACAGACGGTTTCGAGGCTTATAAAACGGCAATCGAGGCACTCGAATGGGATGAGATAATCTCCCGCTGCGGTGTGTCACGAGACGAAATCGAAGCCATCGCTGAGGTATATATGGCGAGCGAGAATGCCGTCTTTGCCTGGGGTATGGGCATGACCCATCACCTGCACGGCGTACAGAATATTGAAGAGATTGCAGCGCTCGCGCTCCTTCGCGGTATGATTGGTCGTCCGGGTGCCGGGCTTCTTCCACTGCGAGGACATTCCAACGTTCAGGGCATTGGTACGATTGGTGTGAAGCCTGTGCTGGCAGAAGATGTAGTCCAACGCATCGAAGCAAGGTTTGGCGTGAAGCTGCCTGAAGCAGCAGGCATGGATACCATGTCCTGTATGCAGGCGGCGCACGCGGGCGAGGTGGACGCCGCGCTCATTATGGGCGGCAATCTCTTTGCCGCAAATCCGAACTCGCAGTTTGCGCGTGAAGCGCTTTCAAAAATCGGGTTTAAGCTCTTCCTGACAACGACGCTCAATCAGGGCCATTTTGAAGGCATAGACGAAGACGGTGATGTGCTCATCCTTCCGGTCACAGCCCGCGACGAGGAATGGGAGCCAACGACACAGGAGAGCATGTTCAACTATGTGCGCCTGTCTGATGGCGGCATTAAGCGTTTCAAACATGTACGCCCTGAAAGTGTGATCCTCTCAGACCTCGGTGCGCTTATCCTGAAAGACCTGCCCTTCGATTTTAAAGCCTTCGGTCGTCATGCATCGGTGCGCAATGCGATTGGAGATGTCCTGCCTGAACTGGATGGGCTGAGAGATATCGAAGTCGCTAAACGAGAGTTCCATATCAAAGGGCGGCTCGTTCACACGCCGCACTTCAAGACGCCAAATGGCCGCGCAAAGTTTCAGGCAAACGGGCTTCCTCCGCGTGCAGAGGCGAGACCTTTCACACTTGCAACGCTTCGTTCAGAGGGGCAGTTCAACTCCATCATTTACGAAGAGAAAGACAGCTATCGCGGCACGCCGCATCGCTGGCTTGTCATGATGAACCCTGCTGACATAGCAAAGCTCGGTAAAATGGCTGGCGATAAGGTTGATCTGGTGTCTGATGCAGGGCGCATGGAGGCGGTTGAGCTCTATCCGTTCGATGTGCCGGAAGGTGATCTGCTCGCGTATTATCCGGAAGCCAATGTGCTTGTGAACACGGATGTTGACCCGCGCAGTAAGACGCCAGCTTTCAAAGCCGTGAAGGTAAGCATTGCGGTGTAGGGCCAGTATGAGTTGAGTTGACAAAAGATAGTTAGCTATCTACCGAGCTCGGATGCGCGGAGCCAAGACAAACTTTTTGAAGCTTTTGATGACGGTGGTGCTGGTTGCGATCGCCTTTCGCGCGTCCGTACCCTCTGGATGGATGTTGTCTGCTGACCCAGGAGATGGCAGCGTCCGGATTGAAATGTGCGGCGGAGGCTATGTCACGCTTACGCCTGCCTCCGATGATGCGGATCAGAACGGCGCTGATGACGGGGGGACCGTGCAGCATGACGACGCGCCAGATATTGTACCGGGCGGCGAGTGTCCGTTTGCGCTTTCCAGTCTGGCAGTCATCACCGTAGATTACGTTCTGGAAACAGATGTCATACTGCGTAATGCAGCAAACACATCCAATTCTGCAAGAGGGCCACCCATCCTCAAGGCTGCCGGCCCGAAGCTTCCCGCGCGCGGCCCTCCACACATCATCTGATTTTCTGAACCGATTTTTTTGATGACCGGGCACGCTTCGCGTGGCCCGTATGTGTGGAATACCCAAAATGAAGATGTATCTGAAACGCGCGGCAAGTGTCGTCGCGCTGTCCTTGCCTGCTGCGATTTTAAACCTTGCTCATGCGCAAGGTGTTGGACAACGATCCGAGCGTCTGGAGCTGGAAACCGTTGAAGTCACTGGACAAGAGTTCTCTCTGACAGCGGTGGGCGCGAGTGCGGCCCGCGAGAAACTGCAGACAATTCCCGGTGCTGTCGGGCTTGTTGAAGCTGATGTCTTTCTGGACGAGTTCACTCAGAGCATTGGTGATGCACTGGTCCTCACGCCCGGCGTCTATGCCGACACGTCGGCGCAACGCGAATCAAGGCTGTCTATTCGGGGATCAGGCCTGAACGCGACGTTTGAGCGTCGTGGTATTACTGTTCGTCGAGACGGCGTGCCGATCTCGAGAGCGAGCGGGATCACCGAGTTTCAGGAAGTCGATCCGCTTACTGTTGACTATATTGAGGTCTATAAAGGCGCGAATGGTCTTCGATATGGCGCAGCATCTCTTGGTGGCGCAATCAACATTGTGACTCCCACGGCTCTGACACGTGACGAGCGCGCGACACTGCGTCTGGAAGGTGGAAGCTTCAATACGTATCGGGCCAGCGCAAGCTACTCTGAAGTGATTGGCGATTGGGATTTCTACACGGGCGTCACAGCGCTTCAGTCAGATGGCTTCCGCGATCACAGCGCAATCGATAGTATCTACGGACATGCCAATCTGGGTTACGGGTTTAATTCTGGCGCTGAAACCCGATTTTACCTGACCGCCCTTAGCGATAATTTTGAGCTGTCTGGCAGTCTGCCTTTGAGTATAGCTCTCTCTGATCCTGAATCGGCGGGTTTGCCTGTCACTATCGGACCTTTCTTTCCGGGCGGTCCTGTTACTGTGCTCGACCCCGGCCCGGAGGCGGATGACTGGGACCGTAATCTGGACGTTTATCGTCTTGCAAACCGGACGGTGATCCCGTTCGACGGTTTTACGCTGGAAACTGGTATCTGGGTCGCCAATCGTAAGCTTGATCATGCGATCACAAGGTTCGCGGGGATCATTGCACAGTCCGAGGATGAAATCGGTGCATCTGTTCGCATGACCGGCGAGACCGCGTTATTCGGCTTCGCGGCCGATTGGATTATCGGCGCGGAATATGCTGTGTCGGAGAACGAAGCGCTTCGATACGCCAACAATTCGGGTAGACGCGGTGCGCTCACATCTGACAGCGATCAGACGGCGTATAATTTCACCTCTTATGCGCAAGCTGAACTGGAGGTTCGGGAAGACGTCACACTTGTCCTGGGGGCTCAATATGTTGAGGCGAACAGGGAGAGCGAGGCTGTGCTGAATGCAGTTGATGGCGAACTTACACGCTCGAATCTCAGCCCCCGTTTCGGAGTGTTGTGGGATGTTTCCGACACCGCTCAGCTATTCTTCAATATCAATCAGAGCTACGAGCCTGCAGGTGTTTCGGATCTGACGGCGGGCGGTGTGCTTCCTTTTACGCCATTGGAAGCGCAGTCGGCATGGACGGTAGAGTTCGGAACCCGAGGTGAAGCTGGACGCTTCGCGTGGGACGCAGCAATATATCGCAGCACTATCGAAGATGAATTTGTGTCTCTCGCTTATCCGGGAACAAACGGGGCAACATCAGCCACCTTTAATGCAGACGATACTGTGCATCAGGGGCTTGAACTCGGCGTGGATACCGACCTGACCACGCAAAGACTGTCGGATGCTGGGATGCAGCTGACCTGGCGGAACACATTCACCCTGAATGACTTCTATTTTGACAGCAATGCGACAGGCCTGAATGGCGCGATATTGAATGTGGATGGCAATACGCTCGCTGGCGTGCCAGAGCAGATTTTAATCTCTGACCTGCGTCTTCAGGGTGACCGGTTCTATGTGACTGCCAATTTGCGCCATGTACCTGATGGTCCTTTTGTTGACTACGCCAACACAGTGCAGGCGCCGGGTTATACAATTTATGGTCTGACGGGCGGGCTGGACCTGACGGATGACCTGCAGCTGTTCGCGTCCGTCGAGAACCTGACGGATGAAGTTTATATCTCGAACATAGCTGCGACGGGCAACCAGTCTCAGGAGAACACCAGAGCTTTTACGCCCGGGCAGGGGCGTGCGGCCTATATCGGCGTCTCGGCGCGTTTTTAGTGGCCGGATGAAGGAGATCTGAAATGCGTCAGTTATCGATCCGTTTCCACCGTGTCCTCGCTCTTATTGGCGGCATGGCGCTGCTGATATGGGCATCATCTGGTCTGCTGCACCCAATCATGACCACCTGGGGGCCTCAGCAGGCTGTGTTTTACCCTCCATCGGAGCCCGTCAATCTGACGGGTTCGGTATCTATCCCGGAGACCATCCGGTATGCGGGCATTGACGAGGCGCGTGCAATACGCGTCATCGCCAGTGATGGTGAGAACCTTCTGCAGGTTACGGAAGATCCGTTAGCGCCCCGTAGATATTTCGAGCTCGATACAGGGTCAGAGCGTGAGAGTTATGATGAAGCTCATGCCATTTATCTCGCCAGATATTATACGGGGGAGACAGGGGCTATCCGGTCTGTTGAACATGTTACCGAGTTCTCGCCAGCCTATCCGCAGGTGAACCGGCTGCTTCCCGTTTATAAGGTGACGTTTGATCGGGCTGATAATCAGTCAATTTACATCTATACCGAAACCAACGCGGTTGCAGGTATGGGGAATAGCTTCAAGAACACGTTGCAAACGGCTTTTCAGTGGTTGCATACATGGAGTTGGTTTCCAAAAGAGGCAGACTGGGCGCGCGTGGTCCTGATTGGTCTTTTGCTCATCACGCTGTTTGCCCTTGGGGTGACCGGTGTGTTCATGCTGGTGCTGATCCGGCGAAAAGTGAAGGCGCCCGGGGTGCGGGGATTGCATAGAATAGCGGGATATGCGCTCGCTCTGCCCATTCTGACTTACTCGGCAAGCGGCTTCTATCATCTCATCACGGCTGCCAGCACATCGCCCGCGCTCGCATTGCGCTTGTCAGACCCGATTGACCTTGCCGCGACCGATTTTGATATCAGCGATCAATGGGCTGAAATCAGTTCCGGCCTGAATGTCAGTAGTGTATCCATCATCCGTGATAGCAACGGATCGTCGCTCTATCGTCTGGGGATCGCAGCTGATCGAAGCGGGGGGCCAACCAGTGCCGCTGAAATTCGAAATGCTCGGTTCGATGGTGTGGAGCGCACCGGGCCCGCCGTTTATCTGAACGCGAGAACGGGAGAGGCCGTTCAGAATGGCGATCGTGAAATCGCGACCCGCATGGCGGAGTCCTTTACCGGAATTTCGCGTGAGCAATTTTTGCTGACAGCACTCGTTACACGCTTCGGCCCGGAGTACGACTTCAGGAATAAGCGTCTTCCGGTCTGGCAGTTTGATATCGCCAGCCCCGTCAATGCGACCATATTTGTCGACACGGCTACAGGAGTTCTGGCCGATGTTTCAGCTGACGAGACGAAGCTGGAGCGGCTTAGTTTTTCACTTCTTCATAAGTTAAACTTCTTGCGCGGTTTTGGCCGTCACATGCCTAATCTGGCGGCTTCAGTCATCATGGTGCTTCTGCTTGGCTTTATGGCGATTTTAGGCTTGCAGATGGATTTGAAACGGCGTTCACGTCGCGCAAAGAAGCGTCAGCATTGAGGCTTAGGTGACGGTGGCGCGGACCTGATATTTCGGGTCGCGCCAGGTCTCGCGGGCGAGAATGTCCTTGAATGTGTCGAGTGCCGCCCAGACTTCACTATAGCTCAGATAGAGCGGTGACAGGCCAAAGCGGATCGTATCCGGCGGGCGATAATCCGTCTTGATGCCCTGATCGGCGAGTGCGCGCGAAATGGCATAGCCTTCCGGGTGGCAAACACTGACATGACCGCCGCGCGGACTACCCGCAGGCGGTGAGGTTGAGGCAAGGCCAAGTTCCTCGAAAACACTCAGACACATATCGCCAAGCGTGTTCGCCTTGGCCTGAAGGTCTGCCTGATTGACGTCTTCAAATACATCAAGCGCAGCATTCAGCGTGGCGAGGGAGAGGATTGGTGGCGTTCCCGAGACAAAGCGCTTTAGTCCATCCGCCGGTGCGTACTCGTCTTCAAAAGCGAAGGCGTTTGCATGACCGAGCCAGCCGGGCAGAGGCGTTGAAAGCTCGTTTTGTTTATCGCGCGATACATAAATGAACCCCGGTGCGCCCGGTCCGCCATTCAGGTATTTATACGTGCAGCCGACCGCATAGCTCGCGCCCCAATCAGCTAGCCGCAAGTCGAGCACGCCCGTTGCATGGCTCAAATCCCAGATGACCGCGCCGCCTGATGCTCGCGCGGCTTCTTCATGCGCGCTCAGATCAGCAATGTGCCCCGTGCGGAAATCAACAAGGCTTTTAACCAGAACACCGCCGTCTTTGAGCGCCGCGAGTCCGCCGCCAGCGTCCGTATGCACGTTTTCCGCGCTAACGAGGCTTGCAAGCTTTGCCAGCATATACTGATCGGTCGGAAACTCCTCGCGTTCGACGATCAGGCGGCGCTTATGCCTGCCTGTCTCCAGAAGGGCTGAGGCAAGCTTGAAGAGGTTGAGCGAAACGCTGTCACAAACAATCACTTCATCGCTCGCTACACCGAGTAGCGGGGCAATCTTCGCACCTGTCGTCTGGGGCAGGTTGATCCAGTCCGCGGTATTCCATGAGCCCACAATATCGCACGCCCAGTCTGTGCCAGCTGTTGTGTTGGCTTGCTTCAATGCTTTAACCGGCGCTGCGCCGAGTGAATGACCTACCAGATAAGTGACGCCCTCCCGCAGAGAGAAGGCTTTTCGATGCGCCGCCAGTGGATCTGCTGCGTCAAAAGCGTGAGCGTCTTCAAGGCTTTTCGGAAAACCGGTGGTGGACATTTATCGGGCCTCGGGCGTTACTGGCGTCACGTATTTTTAAGAACGCAGTCTGAGAGATAGGCGGGTTAAATGCAATTTCGAACGAGCGTCATGGCTTTTTTCGCCTGTGTGTCTTTTGCGGCCTGTAGTGCAAACGAGGTGAGCCCTGTGGAAACGTCCCCGCCTGAGTTGATGACATGGCCAGACCTTCTCTCGCGTGAGCGTCCGGAGCCGCAAATGAGCCTGTCTTATGGCTCGCTCGAACAGCAGGTTATCGACCTCTGGCAGCCGGAAGGTGACGGGCCGCATCCGGTGGTGCTCATGGTGCATGGTGGGTGCTGGCAAAAGGCGATCGCCGACCGGACGCTCATGAATTACGCCGCAGAAGACCTGCGCCAACGCGGGCTGGCGGTCTGGAATATCGAGTATCGCGGCGTGGATGAAGATGGCGGCGGATATCCGGGCACCTATCTCGATGTGACGGCGGCAACCGACGCGCTGTTTGAGCGCGGTGCAGACTTCGGCCTCGATACAAGCCGTGTGGCAGGCATTGGTCATTCGGCAGGCGGGCATCTTGTAACCTGGCTCGCTGCGCGCGGCCGATTACCGGCAGAGAGCGCCGTCTATGGTGACGGGCAGACGTTTGAGTTTCGCAGCGTTGTGAATTCAGGTGGGCTTGCAGACCTCGAGGCCTCCAGTCCTGTCACGCTGGATACCTGCCTTGCCGCGATTGAGAGCCAGCTGACCGGCGAGGCGACGCCTGAACGGCCGGATATTTACGCGGATACATCATCCAGCCGTTTACAGCCTGCCCCAAGTAAGCAGATCAGCGTGAATGGTCAGTACGACCGGATTGCGCCGTCCGTTCTGGGTGAGGGCTTCACGGCGCAAATCATCGCGGCCGGTGGTTCAGCGCGCTTCGTGGAAGTTGCCGATACCGGTCATGTCGAGCTGATTGCGCCGGGCACAGAGGCCTGGAATGTGCAGGCAGCTCTCTTGGAAGAGGCGCTCGCTGACTAACGCTTGCCGATCACCAGAGACTGCACGGCGCGGCCGAAAAAGCCCTTCTCGTCGGCAAGCTCGCCATAGCCAAGACCGGATCCATTGTCTGACATCCATGCGCTGGCGGCCAGCATGATCCATTCGCCAACCGGCTTGCGCGCAAAGTGCAGGGTGAGGTCAGCGTTGATAAAGGTCCATTTGGTGAAGTCGAGGCCGCCGCCAAACCCGTTGCAATAATCGCCGGTAGAGGCAGCGCGCATCAGAGCTGTTGTCTCGGTATGGCCGAAATACGGGCGCGGAATGTGGAACCATGCCGCGCGCTTCATATGCGCTGGATGGCTCGTTGCTTCCTGAATGGTGATGTGCTCGTTAAAGCCTGCAAACCGGTTCAGCGGCATGTCTTCACCACTTCGTGGGTAATCAGCTGGTGGAGGGTTCACAGTGTCTGGAAGGTCGCCAAATTCCGTCTCGCGGATGCGTAGAACCGAAGCGCGGCAGACTTCCTTGTCGCCATGCGTGAGGGAAATATCGGCCGCCTGAATATTGCGGCCCTGACGGTTGATGTCGATCTTGTGGCCAAGTTCGCCCATCGGTACGGGGCGCTTCAGATCGATGGTCAGGCGTGACACCTGCATCGGTACTTCGGATGGAAGCGTATCTGCCAGATGTGCGATGAGGGCTGAAACTGCGCCGCCATGCTGCATGCTCGGGTCCCATGGGCCAGCGCAATGCTCGGACGCGATGACCTTGTTTTCCTGCAGCTCAAAATAAGGTTTCATCGTATAGTTTCCTCACATCATCTTGTTTAATGCGCGTCAGACCAGAGATGACGCGAGGGGAGTCAAGTAGACGGTTTGCAGAGTTTTGCTTCTACAAAGAAAAAGCGCCGACCCGAAGGCCGGCGCTCTGACACACTACACCGAGAAAGGGTTAGCGTCGTGTGTCGAACCGGTCAGCTTCCATCACCTTTGTCCATGCTGCGACGAAGTCGTGAACGAGCTTCTCTTTTGAGTCGTCTTGGGCATAGACCTCTGCATAGGAGCGGAGGATGGAGTTGGAGCCGAATACCAGGTCAACGCGTGTTGCGGTGAACTTGGTCGCGCCTGTTTTGCGGTCGCGGATCTCATAGAGATTCTCGCCGACCGGCTCCCACGTATTGCCCATATCCGTCAGGTTGACGAAGAAGTCGTTCGTCAGCGCGCCGACACGGTCAGTGAAGACGCCATGCTTTGTGCCGCCATGGTTTGTGCCGATGACGCGCATGCCGCCCACCAGAACTGTCATTTCAGGCGCTGTCAGACCGAGAAGCTGAGTGCGATCCAGCATCATTTCTTCCGGTGTTACAGCATAGTCCTGCTTCAGCCAGTTACGGTAGCCGTCAGCCAGAGGCTCAAGCGGCTCGAAGGATTCTGCGTCTGTCATCTCGTCCGTCGCATCACCGCGGCCCGGTGTGAACGGAACGGTAACGTCTACGCCAGCGGCTTTCGCAGCTTGCTCGACGCCGACATTCCCTGCCAGCACGATTGTGTCCGCAATGCTTGCGCCGGTCTGTTCGGCAATCGCTTCCAGAACGCCGAGGACTTTTACCAGACGATCCGGTTCGTTGCCTGCCCAGTGCTTTTGAGGCTTAAGGCGAATGCGCGCGCCATTTGCGCCGCCGCGCATGTCAGACCCACGATATGTGCGTGCCGAATCCCATGCTGTAGAGACCATTTCAGAAACCGTCAGACCGCTTGCTGCGATCTTTGCTTTGACGGCATCTACATCATAGCCGGTAGAGCCAGCCGGAACCGGGTCCTGCCAGATCAGGTCTTCAGATGGCACCCAAGGGCCAAGATAACGAGCTTTGGGGCCCATATCGCGGTGGGTCAGCTTGAACCATGCGCGCGCGAAACAATCGGAGAAGTATTCGTGATCGTTACGGAACTTCTCCATGATCTCGCGATAGATCGGGTCGACCTTCATCGCCATGTCCGCATCAGTCATCAGCGGCATGGTTTTGATGGATGGGTCTTCGACGTCTGCCGGCATGTGCTCTTCTGAGATGTTCACAGGCTTCCATTGCTGAGCGCCAGCCGGTGATTTCGTCAGCTCCCACTCATAGTCGAGCAGCATTTCGAAATAGCCGCCATCCCATTTGGTCGGGTTCGACGTCCACGCACCTTCCGGGCCACCTGTCAGTGTGTCGCGACCAACGCCGCGGCCTTTTGTGTTGAGCCAGCCCATACCCATGGATTCCAGCTCGCCGCCTTCAGGCTCCGGGCTGAGGTTTTCAGCGGCGCCGTTGCCGTGCGCCTTACCGATTGTGTGGCCACCGGCTGTCAGCGCAGCTGTTTCCTCGTCATTCATCGCCATGCGTTTGAATGTTTCGCGGACATCCTTTGCAGTGCGTGCAGGGTCAGGTTTGCCGTTCACGCCTTCCGGGTTCACATAGATGAGGCCCATGACAACAGCAGCCAGCGGGTTCTCAAGAGATGAACGGTCTTCGTCTTCAGGATAACGCTCGTCGTTTGCGGTCAGCCATTCGCGCTCCGAGCCCCAATACGTATCTTTTTCAGGGTGGTAGATGTCTTCACGGCCGAATGCGAAGCCGTAAGTCTTCAGGCCCGTGCTTTCATAACCGATTGTGCCAGAGAGTACGATCAGGTCAGCCCATGAGAGCTTGTTGCCGTACTTCTTCTTGATTGGCCAAAGGAGGCGACGCGCCTTGTCGAGGTTGGCGTTATCCGGCCAGGAGTTTAGTGGTGCGAAACGGATATTGCCTGTGCCGCCGCCGCCGCGACCGTCTGCTAGGCGGTAAGAGCCTGCTGCGTGCCATGCCAGACGCCCGAACAGGCCGGCATAAGTGCCCCAATCGGCTGGCCACCATTCCTTGCTGTCATGCATCAGCTCAAGCATGTCTTTCTTGAGCTCATCGAAATCGATCTTCTGAACTTCTTCAGCGTAGTTGAAGTCGTCGCCGAGCGGGTTCGTCTTGCTGTCGTGTTGGTGAAGAATGTCGAGGTTCAGCGTCTTAGGCCACCAGCTTGTGACGGTCGTTTCGGAGCTTGTCATTCCACCGTGCATAACCGGGCATTTGCCGCGAGATGAATTGTTCGGGTCCATTCTTTCCTCTCCTTCTTTTTCGGTCCCAAGCGCTCGGACAGAGCGCGGACTTCTGAAACTAACGAGACGATAGCCCAAAACGATCCAAAAGTATAATTGATTGTACGAACGTTAAATATAAAACAAATTTATACAAAGCAATATGGTCGGACAAAGCGTGCAAAAATGACCAATTGATCAGATACTCATTCATAAAAATGGGAGGAGCAGATGGCCGAAGAAAATGGAGTATGCCTCGTTATTGGCGCCGGTGATGATACGGGCGCAGCAATCGCAAAGGCATTCGCGCGTGAAGGTCTCACCGCCTGCCTTGTAAGACGCCCCCGTCATGTCGATGCGTTGGAGACGCTTGCTCAATCCATCCGCGATGATGGCGGCAAGGCCCAGGCGTGCCCGTGCGATGCGCGCGATGAAGAGGCCATGATTGCGCTGTTTGAGCGCATCGAAAATGAGATTGGCCCTATCGAAGTCGCGGTGTTCAATATTGGTGCGAATGTCCGCTTTTCAATTACAGATACGACAGAGCGGGTCTTCAGGAAGGTCTGGGAGATGGCGTGCCTTTCAGGCTTCCTGATGGGGCGGGAAGCTGCTGCGCGGATGAAAACGCGCGGTCGCGGCACAATCCTATTTACGGGCGCGACGGCGAGTGTGCGTGGCGCGAACGGGTTTTCCGCCTTCTCTGCCGCCAAACATGGCCTGCGTGCGCTGGCTCAATCCATGGCGCGAGAGCTTGGTCCTCAGAATATCCATGTCGCCCATGTGATCGTCGATGGCGCCATCGATTCCAACTTCATTCGCGAGAACGTGCCAGACGTGGACCGGAAGCGCGAAGATGATGCCATTCTCAATCCGAATCATATCGCGGCGAATTACGTAATGCTGCATAAACAGCCAAGAACCGCCTGGACGCATGAGCTGGACCTGCGTCCATGGAAAGAGACCTGGTAGGGAGCGACTATGACCAAAACTGTCGATTTCATTTTCGATTTCGGAAGCCCGAATGCGTATCTGGCCTATAAAGTGCTTCCAGCCATTCTTGAGCGCACCGGTGCGAAGATGAGGCTATTCCCGTCACTTCTGGGCGGTATCTTCAAAGCGACCAACAACCAGTCGCCAATGATGGCGTTTGGCGGCGTGAAGGGAAAGCTCGAGTACGAAAACCTCGAAACGCGCCGCTTCATCAAAAAGCATGGCCTGACAGCCTTCAAAATGAATCCGCATTTTCCGGTGAACACGCTGACGCTCATGCGAGGCGCGATCTACGCTGAGCGAGAAGGTTTTCTGGGCGCATATGTCGAGGCCGGTCTTAAAGCCATGTGGGAAGACGGCCAGAAGATGGATGATCCGGAAGTCTTCGTCTCGGTAATGAATGATGCTGGCCTTGATGGCGCAGCAATTCTGGCAGGAACGCAGGAGCCGGATGTGAAGGTTGGCCTGATCGCCAATACCGAGGCAGCGGTCAGCCGCGGCGTGTTCGGTATTCCGACCTTCTTTGTAGGTGATGCGATGTTTTTCGGAAAAAACACGCTCGGCGATGTGGAAGAGGCGCTGGGCATTTAGGGGGCAAGCACACTGTCAGGTCTGCAATGTTATCGCAGCCAGGATATAAATCGCTCCTGCTGCAGCTGAACCAAGCGTGCGCACATGGTTCCATCCTGTCCACTCGCGCAGATAGACGGCCCAATAGTCACGGCCTTCATTGCTGTAGGCGGCCATTTTATCGAGACGTTCATTGCGCGGCACGTTCGCCGCGGCCGTTACGAGAAAGACCGCAGGAATGTATATCACCGCCGCGCTGATCGTCAGGACGCGTGAGCTTCCCTCCATGTTAAACGCCGCATACAGCGCCAGCGCAGCTGACAGAGGCGCTATGGCAAGCAGACTGACCAGAAACACGGATTTGAAAACCGTCCGGTTGATGTGCTGCATCACCTCTGCGCCAGCTGAGGGGCAGGCCCGCTTCAGCCCCGCCATGACAAAGTCAGAGAAGGCCTGAAACACGCCTGCAACAAGCAGTGTGAAAAAGCCGAGAGCGAACAGGGCTACGAGTTCTATTTGATCAGACATGTTTGCCCCCCCTAGAGTAAAACAGGTTGGTTACGGGCTGCGAAAAGCAGCGCCACGCTCGTCAGAGCGACAACCACCTCAATGCCGGTTGCGTGAACCAGTGCATCGGATGGGATGCCATCAATCGCCATACTGACGAGACGTCCGAGCGCGTAGGCTCCGAAGATAAGCGTGTTCAATCGGAGTGCGGTGCGCGTATACCGGAGAAAAATTGCCCCTGCTATCAGGCACAAGGCAGAGACAAAGAGCAGTCCCGCCGCGGCTTTCAGCTCAGACATCAGGTTGGTGCCAGCACTCAGTTCAATGCTGCTCGAGGCATAAAACTGAGCCGGAGCGAATAAGATCATTGCCGAGATCACCAGCAGGATGAGTGCCGAGAGGCCAAGCGTGGCACGTGAAAACGGACGTTTCATTGTGCAGCCTCCCACAAACCTGTCGCCGCGGCCTTGCGGGCAAAGTCGCAGAAGTCTGTAGCCGGACGCCCGAGGGCTTCGGGTACACCGGGCATTACAGCGACATTGCGCCCGTCCATGACCGTGGCAAACAGATAGTCGACCAGCCAGATGACATCCTTAGGCGCGCCTGATGCGCGAATGCCGTCGATAAACTGCTCATGTGACAGCGGAATGTAGGTAACGGGCCGCTGCGTAGCTTTGGCAAGTTCGTCTGCCACCTGAGCGAAGGTCATCGCGCGCGGGCCTGTCACTTCGTAAAGACGGTCTTCATGACCGGGCTTTGTGAGCGCTGCAACTGCAATGTCCGCGATGTCATCGACATCCACGAAGGGTTCGGGCGTATCGCTTTCCGGCAGAGTGAGTTGGCCCGAGCGGACCATGTCCAGAAACATGCCTTCGGAAAAGTTCTGAAAGAACCAGCTCGCGCGGATGATCGTCCAGGAGAGGCCGCTATTCTGAACAATAGCCTCGCTGGCCTGGGCTTCTTCTTCGCCGCGTCCGGAGAGGAGTACAGCACGCTTCACGCCATGTTTAATGGCCTTTTCAACGAAGCCCTGAATTTTGTCCGTCGCGCCCGGAACGGCGAGGTCTGGCGCGTAATTGATGTAGACGGCCTCAACGCCCGAAAGGACATCATCCCAGCCGGCCTCATTATCCCAGTCAAAGGCAGGTGACGCGCTGCGTGAGCCCTTGCGGACCGGCACGCCGAGGTTTTCAAGGCGATTGTAAATTCGGCTGCCAGTTTTTCCCGTTGCACCCAGAATGAGTGTCAGCGCGGCAGCTTTTGAGTGTTTGCTGAGTGTCTGTTCCATGATTTGCTCCGTTCATCTGGATTGGGTCCAGTGATGACGGAAGCGTGATTGGTTTTCTTGACCGGCTGCGCCTGAGTTTTGACACTCCGTGCCAGAACGGGCGCTTAATGCGTTGTCAGCCGGTAATTGCGAGGTGTCTGACCCGCCCAGCGGCGAAAGGCGCGTGTGAACGCGCTTTGTTCTGAAAACCCGGTCAGAAAGGCAATTTCTGCCAGCGAGTATTCAGTGTTTGCCAACAGTCTTTCAGCCAGTTCCCGCCGCGAGGCATCAATCAGGTTCTGAAACGTATAGCCGCGCTCAGACAAACGGCGCTGCAGAGACCTCGCGCTCATTTCCAGACGAAGCGCAATGTCGTGTAAAGTCGGGATGCCTCCTGAAAGGCTCTGAGTTATCTGAATACGAACACGTTGTTCTAGGCCCATATCATGTTCGAGCTCGGCCAGTTCTTTTTCCAGATGCGTATCGAAAAAGGCTGAAAGCCCGGGATCGCCCAGACGGTTGGGAATATCGAGCGCATCGCGCGTGAGTTCCAGGGCATCCTTATCTGAACCATGAATGATGCGACAGCCAAAATAGTCCTCATGTGCTGAAAGCGCCCTCGGCCGTGAGTGTTTGAAATGGACAGCCTTCGGGGTGAAGGGCAGTGAAACAACCTCACGTGCAATGGCCATTATGGCGGCCAAAGTCTGTTCGTTGGAAATACCCATTCCGGCGCATGGCGCACCAGCGCGATGATGGATAAAGAAATTGGTCAATGGGCCTGTTTCGAGCTCATAGGTAGAAACACTGGTCAGCATACGTCCATAGCGTTCAGCCCGGGCAAATGAATCTTGAAGCGTTGGCGCAGATTTCCAGGCAAGCCCGAACGCCTTGTAGTCTGCACATTGCATCGACCCGCCGACCTGCATGGTCAGGCTGGTCTTATCCGGAAATGTTTCGGCAATGCGCTCGCAAAGGCCGTAATAATCGATATCGGCGACCATGACCGCTGCGTCGATGGGCGCGCTGGCATCAATACCGACCCTGCTCAAAAGGTCAGCGCGGTATTGCTCGTGAGAGAGTTCGCCCTCCACGGCCATGGAAACCATTTTATGGACGAAGAGTGATGATATGAGCCCCAAATTCCTGCGCCTCTGATCCGGTCGAGGCTAAAACCTTAAGTTGGGTGATGATCCAGTAAAACCCCTCGTGCGATATGTTTCGATAACACTTCACATTTGCCTGAAAACTGGTTGCGCGGCAGTGTCACTTGTTTGATGCTGCAAAAAAATGGGGAGACATCCGGATTATGGACGAAACGCTACGTGCTGCGCTGACGGGCGGAATTTCGCTCATGGCCATCATCGGCCTCGCCTCTTGTTCTGACACAGATGAGCCAGAGGTTGATCATGGGCGTGAAATTACTGAACTGCCGCAGGGCTCCAGCTGTGCTGATCTGGAAGGGCTCGCGCTGACTGATACTGTAATACTCTCCTCTCAAATGATTGAAGCCGGGACGTTCGAAATTCCGGTCACTCCAGGGGCGAGGCCGGTTGATGCTTCCGGGTTGCCGGAGTTTTGCCGCGTATCGGGCTCCATCCGCCCTACGGTAGAATCCGACATTTTATTTGAAGCCTGGCTTCCACTCGAGACGAGCTGGAATGGTCGCTTCATGCAGGTTGGCAATGGTGGTGCGGCTGGCTCCATCGTTTACACTTCCATGCTGGAGCCGCTGGCGCTCGGCTATGCGGTGATCAACACCGATACGGGGCATCGCGGCGCTATGGGAGATTTCTCCTGGGCGCTTGGCGAGCCCGAGCTGCTGACAGATTATCAATTCCGAGCTGTTCGTGAGACGACCCTCAAAGGCAAGGATATCACCGAGGCGTTCTACGGGACGCCGCCAGAAGCATCCTACTGGTTTGGCTGTTCTACTGGCGGGCGTCAGGGGCTTGTCGAAGCTCAGCGCTATGCGGAAGATTATGACGCGATCATCGCCGGCGCGCCGGCCAATAACTGGGAGCCGTTGCAGCTGTCTTCGGTCGCTTTTTCCAATGCTCTGGGTGATGATGGACTTCCTGTCTCGCAACTCGGCCTTCTGAAAACCACTGCTATTGCTCAATGCGACGGGCTGGATGGTCTCGACGATGGCATCATTTCCAATACAGCGGCGTGCCAGTTTGATCCGGCCAGCCTTACCTGTTCAGACGGGGATGAGGCCGACAGATGTCTCTCGCCGGCCGCTATAGACGCTGCGCGCCGCCTTTATGCGGGTGTCGTCACCGGCAATGGTGCGGTTGCTTTTCCGGGGCCTGAGTATGGTAGCGAAGCAGAATGGGCGGCACACGCCACGCCGTTCTTTCGTATTGGCACCAGCTACATGCGCAATGTCGTCCTCGAGGACCGCGACTGGGACCCGACTACGCTGAATGTTGATGCCCACCTGACTGCTATTCGGGACCATGATCAGGGCCGTACTTCCGCAATGGACCCCGACCTTTCCGCCTTCGTTGAGAATGGTGGGCTTCTCCTGATGTATCACGGCGCGGCGGACGGTATTATCGCGCACGACAACACGCTGAACTATTATGAGAGCGTCGTTGAAACGCTGGGTGAGGACGTTGCGGGCCAGCATGTCCGCTTCTTCTCAGTGCCAGGCATGGGCCACTGTTCCGGCGGCAACGGAGCTTCGGCCGTCGACTGGATCTCTGCCATTGAAGACTGGGACGAAACCGGCGTTGCTCCAGTTCTTCTGGAAGCCACTCACCCTGACGAGGGTTTTACCCGCCCGATTTGCCCACATCCATATTCCGTGACCTATGATGGCGAAGGGCCTGAGGACGAGGCCACCAGCTTCGTATGTGAGGCGCCATGATCCCGTTTAAACCTGGCCTTCTGGCGCTCGCATTTTTTATCACACCCGCTATGGAGCCTGCATTGGCACAAGACGCCCCGCCCGTTTCAACCCCGACACTCAGCCTCGTTATGGAGGGCGTTGTTGATATCGGCATGCCGCGCCAGATGGGTGAAAGCCCGAATGGTGTGCGCCGTGAAATCCCGATCACTGGCGGCACGTTCAGCGGGCCGGATTTTGCAGCGACGGTTCTGCCGGGCGGGTCAGACTGGCAGCTTCAGCGGGCAGATGGCGGGCTGGAAATCGTCGCTGATTATACGCTGCAGACCGAAGATGGCGTTTTCATCCGTGTGATCAATGAGGGCGTGAGCTATCCTGCAAGTGATGACCGAGCGCGCTACACTATGACAACGCCGCGCTTTATTGCGCCGGAAGGACGTTATGGCTGGCTGAATGAGGCTGTGTTCGTTGGCACGCTCCGCGTTTCGGGCGATATGCCGCCGAAAATCCTCATCGGCGTTTATCGGGCAGAATAGGCGCGCATGAAGGACCCGACCCCGAAGAATGTTTTTGTGCGGTATGGCCTGGTGGTCATCACGGCTATCGCCGCAGGTATCGTCTTCCGGTTCTGGGGGGGGCGCCCATTCCGGCGAGCTATCATTGGTTGGGGGCCGTCTGGATCATTCTGATCATTGTGCTCGCCTTGTTCGGCACGATTTCACGCAGAGAGAAATTGAAGAAGATGCGCCGCGAAATCTGGTTGGGCGAGAAAGACGACTCCTGAGGGCGTTGTTTCAAAACGCTCCGAAGATGCCCTTGCAGAAGGGTATCCATGCTCAGGCCTTTGAATGGGTGCCGGTCTTTATATCCAAGCATGGTTTCCCGCCTTCGCGGGAACCTGTGGGCGTTAAGCTGAAGGCCTTTGATATGTAGGGCGGGTTAGCGCGAGCGTAACCCGCCGCTTTGTTTCTGGTGGGTTACGGCCTGACGTCCTAACCCACCCTACGCGAGGGTAACAAAAAAAGCCCGGGCACTGCCCGGGCTTTTCTGATGTGGTTGTTTGTTCACTTTGCTCCCGCGAACAACCGTGGTTCGCATGGAGCGGCTGCCGCCCTTACAGAGCGTCTGTGAGCTCTGGGACTGCTGTAAACAGGTCAGCAACCAGACCGTAATCAGCAACCTGGAAGATTGGTGCTTCTTCGTCTTTGTTGATTGCGACAATGATCTTGGAGTCTTTCATACCAGCAAGGTGCTGGATCGCGCCGGAAATACCGATGGCGATGTAAAGCTCAGGCGCAACAATCTTACCTGTCTGACCAACCTGATAATCGTTCGGCGCATAGCCAGCGTCGACGGCCGCGCGGGACGCGCCAATGCCTGCACCCAGCTTGTCAGCGAGCGGCGTCATGTACTTGTTGAAGTCTTCTTCAGACCCAAGTGCACGGCCACCAGAAACGATGATCTTGGCAGATGTGAGCTCTGGACGATCGCTCTGAACGATTTCCTGAGACACGAATGCAGACTTGCCGTTGCCAGCTGCTGCGTCGACCGTTTCAACTGCTGCAGAACCGCCTTCTTCAGCTGCGTCGAACGCCGTACCGCGAACGGTGACGATTTTCTTCGCGTCAGCTGTAGAGACAGTCTCGATTGCGTTACCCGCATAGATCGGGCGAACGAATGTGTCAGCGCTTTCAACACCGATAATGTCAGAGAGCTGCATGACGTCGAGCTTCGCAGCGATGCGAGGCGCTACGTTTTTGCCGGTTGTTGTCGCTGGTGCGAAGAATGCGTCATAGCCGTCCATGAGTGGAACAACCAGAGCTTCAACTGCTTCAGCCAGAGCGTTCTCAAGCGCGTCGCTCTCAGCCACGAGGACTTTACGAACGCCAGAGATTTTCGCTGCCGCTTCAGCAACCGCACCGCAGCCTTTACCAGCTACGAGAACGTCAACGTCGCCACCGAATTTGGTCGCAGCCGTTACAGTTTTGTGAGTGGCGTCACCAAGAGACGCATTGTCATGATCTGCAAGTACGAGAACAGCCATTAGATTGCGCCTTTCGCTTTCAGTTTGGAAACGAGGGTCGGAACGTCTTCAACGATTTCGCCAGCTTCACGAACCGGTGGCTCGGTCACTTTGACAGTTGTGAGACGTGGAGCAACATCAACGCCGTAGTCACCGATCTCTTTCATGTCGATCGGCTTCTTCTTCGCTTTCATGATGTTTGGCAGAGACGCATAGCGTGGCTCGTTCAGGCGAAGGTCAGTTGTGACGATCGCTGGCAGGTCGAGTGCAACAGTCTGCAGGCCGCCGTCAATCTCACGTGTGACGTTGGCTTTGCCGCCGTCGATTTTAACTTCGTTCGCGAACGTACCTTGTGGCCAGTCGAGTAGAGCTGCGAGCATCTGACCAGTCTGGTTGGAGTCGTCGTCAATCGCCTGCTTGCCGAGGATAACCAGCTCAGGAGATTCTTCAGCGACAACAGCTTTCAGAAGCTTGGCAACAGCCAGTGGCTCAACCTTGTCATCTGTTTTGATCAGGATGCCACGGTCAGCGCCCATAGCGAGGGCTGTGCGGAGTGTTTCCTGGCACTGCTGAGGACCGATAGAAACGACAACAACTTCAGTTGCTGTGCCAGCTTCTTTCAGGCGAACCGCTTCTTCGACGGAAATTTCGTCGAATGGGTTCATGGACATTTTGACGTTCGCGAGGTCAACACCTGACTGGTCAGGTTTCACGCGCGCTTTCACGTTGTAGTCAATTACCCGTTTGACGGGTACCAGGACCTTCATGGCGTTCTCCGTGATCACCGCAGGAATAGGTTTTCCTGCTTATTATCTTTACGGATTCCGGACGGGCCGTAATCCGTTCGCTGCAGGTGCTAAATGCTAGGAGCGACCTCGTCAAGCTTACGCAAGCGTAAGCGACGAAATGCCCGATCAGAGAAACTTTATTCCGCCTGCGCATAATTTGGTGTGCAGGTGCGAAAGATTTCTCCTCTGACCATTCAACACGTCAATCTGTTCCGCCGCCGTGGCGGGAGAGACTGAGATAGTTTGTGATCGCGGTGTGACAAGTTGTTACTGCGAGTAACTCGCATTTGCTCTTGATAATCATGCTTAGGTCTGCGAATGAGCCTGCAAATCATTCTCACAAGGGGGGCCCTCGAAAGGGGAGGGCGATATTTCATGACACGATTGGGCAATCGACTTCTCGGCGCGACCATGCTGTCCATGGCGCTTTCCGGCTTCACGGCCATGGCGGATGACGCTGACGATACGCTGGTGCAGAACACTGTCGAGGTAACGGGCAATTACCTCTACACAGATCAGGTGAACGCGCTGAAGACGCCAACGCCGATCATCGATGTGCCGCAGAGCCTTTCAATTGTGACGGCAGACCAGATTGCAGAGCAGGGCTTCAGCTCCATTGGCCAGATCATCGAATATACGCCGGGTGTGTCTACCTCTCAGGGCGAAGGTCACCGCGACTCTGTCGTCTTCCGCGGCGTGCGCTCGACAGCTGATTTCTTCCTCGATGGCGTGCGCGACGACGTTCAGTATTATCGCCCACTCTATAACCTCGAACAGGTGGAAGTGCTGCGTGGCCCGAACGCGCTGCTCTTCGGGCGCGGCGGCACGGGGGGTATTCTGAACCGTGTGACCAAGAAGGGTGAGATCGGCGAGACCTTTACAGGCTATCAGCTTGGCCTGAATTCCTTCGGCGGCTATAACGGCCAGATCGATTACAATATCTCCCCGAATGACACCTCAGCGTTCCGCATTAATGCCATGTATGAAAGTCTGGAAGGCCATCGTGACTTTTTTGAAGGTGACATCTTCGCGGTAAATCCGACGGCGCGTTTCCAGTTGTCTCCGGAGACGACGCTGGATGTCTCCTATGAATACATTGATCAGGAACGCTTCATCGACCGTGGCATCCCGACAGGTGCGGACGGGCGCCCTGTTGAAGCGTTTGAAGATATCGTTTTCGGCGACCGCGACATCAATACGACCACGCTGGAAGCGCATATCCTCCGTGCGGCCATCAGCCATTCTTTCTCTGAGAATCTGAAAGCCAATGTCAGTGCCTTCTATGGCGATTATGACAAGATGTATCAGAACTTCTATGCGGCGGGTTATGACCCGGTGACAAACATCGTCACGCTGGATGGCTATCTGGACACGACACAGCGCGAAAACCTGATCCTGTCCGGTAATCTGATTGGCCAGTTCCAGACAGGCAGGTTTGGCCACACGGTGGTTGCAGGTGCCGAGTATATCGACACGACCAATAACAATGACCGCTGGAACAGTTTCTTTGACCAGTCAGCAGACGATCAGGAAGACTTCTTCGTTCAGCGCCCGATCGACCTCATCAATGGCGTCGGCACGAATGCGAACGGCCTGACAACAACGAACGACTTCACTGTGGACTTGAATGACGACACGCATGCCAGCGTTGATGTCTTCTCCGCCTATGTGCAGGACGAAGTCGAGATTGCGGAATGGCTGGATGTGATCGTTGGCGCGCGCTTTGACCGCTTCGAGATCGAAGTCCTGAACGTTGTCGCAAACGACACACGGTCACGCACGGATGAAGAGATTTCGCCGCGCCTTGGTGTTGTTCTGAAGCCGCAGGAAAACATTTCCTTCTATGGTAGCTATTCAGAGACCTTCCTGCCGCGTTCTGGTGAGCAGTTCGCCAACATTAATGGCGCAAACAATGCGCTCGATCCGGACACATTCACCAACCTCGAAGCCGGTGTGAAATGGGATTTCGCTTCCGGTCTCAGCCTGACAGCTGCGATCTTTGAAATCGAGCAGAGCTCTCCGCAAGTGGCTGATAACGACCCGTCTACGCTGGATGTGATCGATTCTGAAATCACCGGCTTTGAAGCCCAGCTTCAGGGCTATCTGACAGATGACTGGTTCATCACGGCTGGCTATTCAAACCTCGACGGCGAGATTGTGAACCGGTCTGGCCCGACAGGTCTGCGCCCGCGCGAATTGCCAGAGCATATGTTCTCTGTCTGGAGCACGTATCAGGTGACAGAGGCGTTCGGCTTTGGTCTCGGTGCGACCTATCAGGATGAGAGCTTCATCGATAACGGCAATAACGCGGTTCTGCCGAGCTATACCCGTATCGATGCGGCAGCTTTCTACGATGTGTCAGAAACGCTGCGCGTTCAGCTGAATGTCGAGAACGCAACGGACGAGCTTTACTTCCCGAACGCGCACAGCACCCATCAGGTGACTGTGGGTGCGCCGCTCAATGCGCGTCTCTCAGTAATTGGCCGTTTCTAGGCGCGCGGTTCAGATTTGAAATCAGGAAAAGCGGCGGACGAAAGTTCGCCGCTGTTTCTATCTTTGCCTACCGGTTTTTGCCTGGTACCCATTTTACGTCCGCTGCGCCATTCTCATTGGCGCGTCGGCCAGCCACAAACAGCCAGTCTGAAAGACGGTTGATAAAGGCCAGAGCCTCATCAGAGATGATTTCGGTCTCGTCATTATAAGCTTCGGCAACGTGCCGCTCGGCACGGCGGGTCGTTGTGCGGGCCAGGTGAAGATGGGAGGCGAGTGGTGAGCCGCCCGGCAGGATGAAGCTGTCTAGCGGTGGGATATCGGCGTTCATCTCGTCAATCTCGGTCTCGAGGCGCTCAACCTGTTTCTGAACGATGCGCAGAGGCTCCCAGCCGAGGTCTTTGCCGCGGTCGGGCGTTGCAAGGTCTGCGCCCAGGTCGAACAGATCATTCTGCACACGGAGAATCGCGTCTTTCAGCCAACTGTCGTCGTTCGCATGGAGGGCGGCAAGGCCGAGCGCCGCATTCACTTCATCAACGGCGCCGTAGGCTTCCACGCGCGCGCACCATTTGGGAACCGGCTCGCCTGTTGCCAGGCGTGTTGTGCCCTTATCGCCTGTGCGGGTGTAGATCTTGTCGAGTTTTACCATCTTTGTTTGCTTCCCGCTTCGCTGCGCTTTCGCGATGAAGCGCGTTCAAGACTGTTCTGCTAATTTGCTCGCTGCGTTACTTCGACTTTGTCTCAGCGCCGCTGCGCCTGCACAGTCGTTTGTGAAGGGCGCTAATCTACGAGCAAAGCGAAGGCGCAAGGTGCGCTGAACCGGAGGCGAAGCAATTGCACCTGAGCAAAACCAGAAAACTAAAAGCTGATCATGCCTGAGACGATGCCGACGCCGACCAGAAGCGCAATCGCGACGGCCTGAACGATAACGCGAAGGCGCATCAGCTTGTTAGAGCGCGAGGCCTGTTCAGGGTCGGTGCGCGCCAGATTAACGATGCCGAAAATCAGAATGACGACCAGAAGCGCCATTGCGCAATACATGGCAATTGTCAGTGCCTGTTCCATGAGAACTCCGTTTCTTACGCCTCTGATATGGACCCAACGGACCTAAAAGAACAGGCGTGAATTGTCACGGGGTTACATTCAGCCATCACCTTGCGCTGAGGAAAACGTCGCCTGTGATGAAACTGGCGTGTCTGCCGCGCATTAGTGTCTCATGACTTCGTTATCTGATATTTCGCTGCCCTTCTTCAAACGAAACCCGGCGCGGCCCAACCGTTTGCGTGAGCGCGTTTCGGAATTTCTGGACAGTAAATGGGCGCTGCCCTGGTGTGCGTTTATCGGATTTCTTGAGAACTCCATCATCCTGTTTGCGATGGAGCCGCTTTTTCTGCCCGCCATGGCAAGTCGCGGTCGCGGAGCATGGAAGGTCGCTGCAGCGCTGCTCATCGGTAACGTTATCGCCGGCGTGATGATGTATTTTCTGGGCATGTGGGCAGATGAGGCGCTCCTGCAGCCAGCATTCGCCATGTTCGAGGCGACAGGCACATATCAGAACCTCACCAACGAGCTTCAGGCAGACGGTTTCTGGCCGCTCTTCATGGTGGGGATTACGCCTATACCGTTCCAGCTTGGCGCTGCGGCCGCTGGTGCCGCGAGCTATAGCTTTGCATTTTTCCTGCTTGCGGTGACCCTGTCACGCGCGATCCGTTATTTTACGGAGGCCGGTATCGTCATGGCGCTTGGTGAGCGCGGAGAGAAATTTATCGAGCGCCACGAGCTGGAAATCTTCCTGCTCGGCATCGGTATCTTTGCCGGTATGGCGCTCGTCTATTTCCTGATGTGATTAATGGTGCGGATCGACGTTGATCTTGCCGCACTTTCCGCACTTCACGATGAGGCCATGGGCATCATGGTGTGAGACGTTTACAAACAGCTTGGTCTTGCATGCGCCGCAGCGATAGGTCTCGTTACTGTCGCCTTCTTTGACCGGTGCGCCCTTGGTGTGCTCGATCACGTCCATGCCTGCAACGGCAGATTCCGGAACGACGCGCATATCAAACTGAGGCATGAAGAACTTCCTTATCTAGTTGCCAGATCTTGCCCGCGCAGCTTCGCGGACGGCCTGACTATATGGTTGTCCATTGATTGTTTCAGGTGAGAAGTCAATTCGCTCATCTTCAGCGCAGTCCCAGCCATCAGCCATACTTGCGATGACCTCTCGCGCAGCGTGGTCTACACCTCGTACCTGCCCGAATTCGACCCGTGACATGGTGCACGCCGACGGCGTCTGGTCGGGCTTCAGGGCAATGGAATACATGTTGAAAGCGCCATCTGTCTCGCCTGCGAGCGGGACTTCGCCATATCCAACGACAAGTCCCAGAAGCGCGTCATCTGCATACACCCACTGCAGGCGGTTGATGATTTCGCCGTCACTGCCGAAGCGGAGGAAGTCGAGCTCACCTGAATTGTGGCCGCCTTCCGGTTCAAGACTGAGGCTCATATAGGTGGCGTGGTCATGCAGATAGAGCGTCCAGCCGTTTTCGCCGTCGCAGGCGGATACCACTTGATCTGACGGACTTTCTGAACTCACCACACGGCAATTGCTTTCGGAGATCAGTGTGCGCGAAACGCTGATTTCAGGTTCATGGTGTTCAGCAAAAGATGGCGCAGCCGCAACAGCAAAGAGCGCCATAGTCGCGGGGAGCGTTAGTCTGAAAGACATCGTATTACAGGCCCTTCCTACATTCGTCTGCGTCAGTTGAGCATATTCCGGGCCGGTGTTTTAGCCCTTCGGCTGTTTTTTCTTCTTCGGCTTAGGGGCAGGCAGGGCGGCCGCTGTAATGCGCAGTAGTTCTGACACCCAGTCAGCATCTTCAAGCTGGTCGCCAGAAATCTTGAACTGGTCTTTCGCGCCATCATAGGGCGGCCCCATCTCCTGATCGGGCGCGAAGGCATGGCCGTGCTTGGTGGGTTTGATGAAAAGTGTGTCGTCGCAGACAGAGGCAACAAACTTGCCGTCACAATAAAGGCCAAACTCACCAAACATTTTGCGTGCGGAAACCTCGCCAGCGGCGGAGAGCTGGTCGAGAATGTAGTCGACGGTGGATTGGGATGTGGCCATGTTTCTACTCTCAGCGTGGATGGATGCCGCTTGTGGTAAAGCCTTCCACGACGGCTGGAAACTCACTTTCATCAGGGAAACGTTCGAATGACATCTCGGCGCCTGTTTGCGCAGCGGGCAGTCTCTCGCAAGTGAAGGTTTCAGCAAACGGGATAACCCAGCTGGCGTCATTCAGAAGCGTTGGCCGGAAGTTGACGAGGCCCTCTGCGAAACCGTCCGTGTAGAGCCAGTTCTTGCAATATGTGCAGAAATGATGACGCAGACCGTCGCGATGCAGGCCACCAATTTCGGTCTCGCCTTCACTCTGGAGGCCGTGCGCGGGAAGCATGAGGGTGAGTGAATAGGCGCCACCTGTCAGCTTCTGGCAATCACGACAATGGCAGGCAAAGCTCGCCATAGGCGGCTCTGAAATGGTCATGCTGACCTGTCCGCACAGGCATTGCGCCTGCCATGGAAGTTTCCAGTCTGTCATGGGCCCGGCTCCTATTGTGAGACCGGGCTCATGACTACAGGTTTAGTTCTTCGTGTCGAGTACGCGGCGGGCGATGACCATCGCCTGAATCTCGCCGGCACCTTCGAAGATGTTGAGGATGCGGGCATCCTGCAGAAGACGGCTCACCGGATACTCCAGTGCGAAACCGTTACCGCCATGGATTTGCAGCGCGTTATCTGCTGCAGCCCATGCCGCGCGGGCACCCAGAAGCTTCGCCATACCCGCTTCCAGGTCACAGCGCTTGCCAGCGTCTTTCTGGCGCGCAGAGAAGTATGTCAGCTGGCGTACAGCGATCAGCTCTGCAGCCATCATGACGAGCTTGTTGGCGACGCGCGGGAATTCAAAGATCGGACGGCCGAATTGTACGCGGTCGAGCGCATACTGAAGGCCGGTTTCGAATGAGGACTGAGCCACACCGATCGCGCGTGCCGCTGTCTGGATGCGTGCACCTTCGAACGTAGCCATCAAGTGCTTGAAGCCCATGCCTTCGACTTCACCAAGGAGGTTTGAGGCCGGAACTTCGAATGCGTCAAAGCCGATTTCATACTCTTTCATGCCGCGATAGCCGAGCACCTCGATCTCTCCGCCTGTCATGCCTTCAGCCGGGAACGGGGTGGCATCATCGCCGCGCGGCTTCTCGCAGAGGAACATTGAGAGGCCGGAGAAATTGTTCGTCGCAGGGTCAGTACGGGTGAGCACCGTCATCAGGTCGGCACGGACGGGGTGGGTGATCCATGTCTTGTTGCCAGTGATTTTATAGGTGTCGCCGTCTTTGACTGCGCGTGTTTTGAGGGAGCCAAGGTCGGAACCTGTGTTCGGCTCTGTAAAGACCGCTGTTGGCAGGATTTCACCAGACGCGATTTTCGGCAGATACTTTTCTTTCTGCTCGTCCGTGCCGCCAATAAGGATCAGCTCGCCAGCGATTTCAGAGCGCGTGCCGAGAGAGCCTGTGCCGATGTAAGCGCGGGAAAGTTCCTCAGAGACGACGCACATCGCCGTCTTGCCCATGTCGAGGCCGCCGAACTCTTCCGGAATGGTCAGACCGAATACGCCGAGCTCTGCCATGTCGTTGACGACATCCATCGGGATGTATTCGTTTTTGAGGTGCCATTCGTGCGCGTAAGGCACGATCCGGTCGTCGGAGAAACGACGGAACTGGTCGCGGATCATGTCCAGCGTTTCATCAAGGCCCGTATTTTCGACCGTCGCACGGCCGAGTGCATCTGGCAGGTGTTTGGCTGCGGCAGCCATAATCTCAGGAGACTTGCCTTCGTTGAGGAAGCGCTGAACCGCTGGCGCGGACAAATGCTCGGCGGTCACGCCTATGTCGGATGGGCGGATGGTTTCGCCCTGGTTCATCGGAATGCCGCCAATCAGCTGGGCGCAATATTCGTGAAACAGGATTTGGGTGAGCAGGGCTTCGATTTCGCCGAATTTGCCCTCGTCGTCGAGACGGCGCGCCCATGCAGCGACTTCGCGTAGCGTTTCGCCATAGGTCGCGACCCAGCCAAAGCCGTGAGCGGCGTGCTGATGGACGTCCATGAGTTTGCGGTCGATCTTGCCATCTTTGGAGACAAGTTCGTTGAGCGCTGCTTTCGCATCTGCAACATAGAGGTCTACGCTGGATACGGCCTCATCCATGCAGGCGATGAGGTCGGGCATAATAATGCTGGCTGAAGCAGCTTCAGCCGTCGTTGCGGGCATGTTCATCTTATATTTCCTCCAGAGATGGGTTTAATTAGCGCGCTCATACTGCTCTGACCATATGCTGCGACGCAGCGACGCGGATTTTTTTGCCATTCTGCGTTATTATTGCGACGCGCGCGCCATGCGCCCGGGTGCGCGACTGGTTCCCAAAATTAGAAATTTTTAAGATTGCACCCCTCCGCGGAACAGCGAGGCGGGATTGGCCGTTTTCCTCGCATCGGTCCCCAACGGGCCAAAGCAAAACAGGAGGACATCCTATGAAAACGCTTATCGCATCTACGGCACTTGCTGCCGCAATGATTACACCAGCGGCTTTTGCAGGTGAGGAAACATACACAGAAACTGAAACAGACGTCGCCGTCGCAGCCGACGTTACACTGACGGGGTTCACCGATGACAACGATTGGGTCAATAAGCCAGTATTTGATGAAGAAGGTCAGCCAGTCGGAGAAGTCGAACGCGTATCCTTTAACGATGATGGCGCTGTCAGCGACATCGTGGTGGAAACGGGCGGCATCCTCGAAGTCGGCGGCGAAGAGATCCTCGTCACTGAAAGCGAGTACACCGTAGTCGTCGCACAGGGTGACGAAGACGAGTCTGAAATCCATCTGGAAATGACCGCAGCAGAGTTTCTTGATCTGCCAGCGTTTGATGAAGACCTCGTGTCTGAATATCCGCTGTCTGACAATGACCTTGTAGATGGCGTTGATGAGTCAGAGGGCGAGATCGACGACCAGATCGGTTCAAGCGAGACCGGCGTGGACATTGAGACGGGTACACGTACCGATATCGACCTGTAAGTCAGGTTGAGCGTAGAGTGAAAAGGGCGTCGCATATGCGGCGCCTTTTTTCTGTCTGGCTTAACTGCGCCACCGTAAAACACGCGGTTCGATGGGATTTTCAAATTCCGCGTTTTCAGTGCGGGCCTTCACCCAGGCGCGTTTGAGTACCTGATACCATTTTGCCTGAACATCGATGTCATCAATCCACATCATGTTCTTCTGGTATTTCATGCCCTCATTCTGTAGGTTCACCATGTCGCCGTCCTGATTGAGAAACATGCGCGCGGCCGGAATAAGGATCGGCTTCATGACAGAGAGAAGCGGGGCGTTGGCCCAGTAAGTGACCTGCGTGATGCGGGTCTGTTTCTCTTCGATTGGCGTCAGGCAGGTCAGCGTGAATAGCGTCGCCTTGTCATTCTCAACGATTTCCCAGCGGAAGCCCGGAATCTGGAAGGCAATCTCGGTTGAGACCTTTCCACCAAAGAGTGCCTTATATGCCAGCGAGTTGCCCGATGGCTGGTGGCGTTCAATCGCCCAGCCACGCGTTTTTGGCACGAATTGTTTTTCTTTGACCCTGAAGCCGGTGGATGGCGGGCGCCACCACCATTGATTATGCACGAATGGCACGTGGGCCGGGTCCATCAGGCCGACAACGGCGTCGTCCATATGTGCATTGAAGATTTCGGAGACCACAAAGCGCGGCTTTTCCGGAATGTCGCCGAAATCAGGCGGTGGCACGACGGGGGGCTCGGTCGAACGTGGATCGTCCGAGATATAGACGAATACCATGCCCTTGGCTTCGTGGATCGGGTAAGAGCGGACCTTCACCTTGCTCGGGTCATACGGGTCACCCTCGACCAGTGACGGCATGTGCTTGCAGACGCCATCGGTGCCAAAGCGCCAGCCATGATACGGGCACTGAACAGTCGGCTCGCCATCGGTGTCGACCTGTTGACCAGCAGAGAGTGGCACGAGGCGGTGCGGGCAGATATCGCGCATGGCGAACGCTTCGCCGGCTTTGGTGCGGCCAACCATGATCGGCTGGCCGAGCAGGATTTCACGGCGCTGGTCACCGGCTTTCAGATCCTTTGATGTGGAAATGAAATACCAGCTATCGGTCAGCCAGCCTTCTGGTGTCTGTCCGGTTTTTGCTGCCGCGTCTGCCATATCGCTACCTGTTATTCGCTCGACATGGCGACCATGATTTGCGCGTAACCGCGGGCCATGCGTTCGAGATTATCAACTGAAATGCGCTCATTGGTTCCGTGGAACCCCTGAAGATCGCCGATAGGTAACACGCCCGGCGCAAATCGGTAGATGTTGTCTGAAATTTCTGTGGTCCAGCGGGAATCCGTCGCACCCAGAACGAGCGCTGGAACGGCCGGAACGCCGCCACCTGCATCACTGGCAACGGACGCCAGCACCTGGTAGGCGCGGTTTTCTGTCGGGGACACCGGCGAAGCCTCAGATCCAATGCCGCCAGACTGGTCGACGTGTGCTGTGACGCCATCAATGTCGGAGATCACATCGAGGACATGTGCGAGCACAGTTTCTACGCTGTCATTCGGGTGGATGCGAAAATTGACCAGCGCGTAGGAGTTTTGCGGGAGGACATTTTCCTTGATGGAGCCGGAAATCATGGTCGGCGCGGTCGTCGTGCGGATCATGGCATTGGAGGCGCCATCAGCGGCAAACTGTTCTTCAATCATCGGGCGGAACAGCCACTGGTTAGCAAAGGCCATCCGCGTCATGAACGGCATGTCTGCGGCAACTGATGAAATCATCTCCGACATTGGCGGGCGGGAGAAATCTGCCGGCATTTGCTGTTCATCCAGCGCCACAAGCGCGCGGGAGAGCTGGACGTTTGCAGAATTACGTGGCGGTGTGGAGGAGTGACCACCCTGCGCGGTAGATGTCAGCCGGATGGTGACATAGCCCTTTTCCGCGATCCCGATCACGCCGGTGGACGCACCTGTAAGCGGGAATGGATCGACGATGAAATAGCCCTCATCCAGCACCATCTCCATACGGATATCTCGTTCCTGAAAGAAGTCGACGCCAGCTTGCGCGCCGGAGCCTGAGACTTCCTCGTCATGGCCGAACATGATCCAGATCGAGCGTGTTGGCTGGTAGCCTGATGCGGCAAGCGCTTCGGCAGCTTCCATAATGGTGATGAGCGAGGTTTTATTATCGACCGTCCCGCGGCCATAGACATAACCATTCTGCACGATGCCCGCGAAAGGTGGTGCGTCCCACTGGTCTTCGGTTCCAAGGTTGATCGGCACAACATCCTGGTGAGCCATAAGCAGGATCGGGTCGAGTGAGGTGTCAGTCCCCTGCCAGCCATATAGAATCGTGTGCTCCGCTACGAGGTGACGTTCTGCAACGGCGTTGAAGGCGGGATAGGTCGTCTGAAGATAGTCGCGCAGCTCGATCCACGGGCCTTCCTGTCCGGGGCGCGGATCACCTGCGGTGAGGGTTATGGTTGGTAGCTGGAGAATGTCGGAAAGGTGGGTGGCAATCTCGTTGGAGCTGAATTCCGGAACGTCTGGTAGCTCCATCCGGTCGGCGTCACCGCTCGTGCCAAAAGACAATGTTCTGACAACCACAACAGCAACCAGAACGAGGGCGAGTAACACCAGCAGTCCTATGAACTGCCCGATCCGCTTCAACATATTAATGACCTTCCCAGATATTTTTATCATTCTTAACACTGTTGTCTCGAACGGCGCAAAACCCAAGAAAATTGGTAGAAATTTATTCACCATAACAGGCGTAATCTGGGTGATGGCTTAAATACGAAGAGGGTTGGGAGTCCCCGTTGCGTTGCTGGCCGGATACCAGGGGGAAGAGTTGAGTATACAGACTATCAGAACGCTGGTGCTGGATGACAATCGTCAGATGCGTCGTCTGATCAGCGTGACGTTGGAAGCTTTCGGCATAAAGAAGATTCACGGTGCCGACACGATTGAAGAGGCAATCGATCTTTATCGTGACTATCGTTTCGACTTGGTGATTGCTGATCAGCGCATGGGAAGTACGTCAGGGCTGGAGTTTGTGCGCTGGCTGCGGGCACAAACTGACCGATCGACCAGCTTTGTCCCTGTGATTGTAATTTCTTCATACTCGGAAAGGACTCGCATCCTCGAGGCCATCAATGCCGGAATCGACGAGTTTCTGGTGAAGCCGTTTAAGCCGGTCGATCTGGCGCGCCGCATTGATGCTGTCACATATAAGCGACGTGATTTCATCCGTACGCTGGACTATTTCGGGCCAGACAGGCGCCGCTTCAAGAATCCTCATTACACCGGGCCCATGAAGCGCGTTGACGATGTTGTTGTCGATTATGACGAGTTCGAAATCGGCTGATCCGCGCGACGCCTCCAGACTGTCCAGATATTGAGCGTTCGATCAAATACGCGTGCTTGTCGCTGGACAGATGAAAATCACAGCTTAGGCTGCGCCGTTCAAATCTAGAGATCGGGGCGCATTGGGGCAGCCCGATCTATAAAAAGATTAAAGGGCACATCATGGACGGCTTCGTTCAAATTCTTGAGACCGTTAACGGTCTCGTCTGGGGATCTGCTGACTCCCTCATTGGTGCGATTGATTATCCGCCGGTACTTCTACTGCTTCTGGGCACCGGTCTTTATCTCACTGTTCGCCTCGGCTTCATGCCGATTCTAAAAATTCCTTACGCATTCGGCCAGTTGTTCAGTAAACAGCATGATAAGGATGAAGGTGACGTTTCGCCGTTTGGCGCTCTGATGACGGCGCTCTCCTCCACAATCGGTACAGGTAATATCGCTGGTGTGGCCGTTGCGATCGCCATTGGTGGCCCAGGCGCGGTCTTCTGGATGTGGATGACGGCACTTGTCGGTATGGCGTCGAAATTCTGCGAAGGCGTACTGGCTGTAAAATTCCGCGAAGTTGATGAAGAGGGCCGCCATGTGGGTGGCCCTATGTATTACATCAAGAACGGTATGGGTGCGAAGTGGGCCTGGCTTGCGGGTGTATTCGCGGTATTTGGTGTTCTCGCAGCGTGGGGTACGGGTGCTTCCATTCAGGCGAACTCTATCGCTGATGCGCTGAACGCCAATTATGGCGTGGCGCCATGGGTATCCGGTCTGGTACTGGCAGGTGCGGCTGCAGCTGTGATTCTAGGCGGTATTACACGCATCGCGGCCGTTGCTGAAAAGCTCGTTCCGGCTATGGCGATCGGCTATCTGCTGGCTGGTATCATCGTTGTAGCGATCAACGCGCCAGAAGTTCCGCACGCATTTATGCGTATTATCACGAACGCATTCGGCTTCCGTGAAGCCTCCACCGGTATCACGGTCGGTCTCCTGCTTCTGGCAATGCAAAAGGGTGTCGCGCGCGGCATCTTCTCTAACGAAGCCGGTCAGGGGTCTGCTCCGATTGCGCACGCAGCAGCGCGTAACAATGACCCGGTAAACCAGGGTATTGTCGCGATGCTGGGTACCTTCATCGATACGATTGTTGTGTGCTCGATCACTGCGTTTGTCATTCTGACATCCGGTATGATCCCTGAGATGTGTGAACCGTTCATCCGTCCGGATCTTGTTACGCTACCTGAAGGCTGTGAGACCGGTGCGCCATTGACGGTAATGGCTTTCGAACAGGCGCTGCCGGGCATTGGTAGCCACATTGTTGCGATTGGTCTGGCTGTCTTCGGCTTCACTACAATCCTCGGCTGGAGCTATTATGGCGAACGCTGCTGCGAATACCTGTTCGGCGTGAAAAGCATTTTCGCGTTCAAGATCAGCTGGATCGTTGTCGTCTTCGGCGGTGCGTTCGTTCTGATGCTTGAAGAAGGCGGTGCGGTGACTGACGTTGTCAGCCTGTTCTGGCTGCTTGCAGATACGCTGACCGGCCTGATGGCTGCGCCAAACCTCGTTGCGCTTCTGGTGATGTCACCGCTCGTCGCGGCAATGACGAAAGCGTATTTCGACCGCAAGGATACGCCGGACGCTTAAGTCGCGCTGGCTGATTTAACGAAAACCCCGGAGTTCAGGCTCCGGGGTTTTTTGTTTGAGGTGGCGCGTCCACGGATATGCCTTGTTTTGACCGCGAGGCTGTCCAATAAGGTGCCATAACGACAAACCCGACGGGAGGCAGGTTCGGACATGGTGAATTCTAACGTTAAGGCAGTGATCTGGGATTTCGGAGGCGTGTTCTCCTCATCTCCGTTCGAGGCGTTCAACCATTACGAGGCCGAAAAGGGCCTGCCAAAGGACATTATCCGGAAGATCAACTCCATCAATCCGGACACAAATGCCTGGGCGCTGCTGGAGCGTTCAGAGCTCACGCCTGATGAGTTCGACAAAAAGTTCGCTGAAGAGGCCAAAGCGCTGGGCTACACCATTCCGGGTAAAGACGTTCTGGGATTGCTGTCCGGCCGTCTGCGTCCAGCAGTGTTCGAGGCGCTGAAAACCTGCAAGAAACACTTTGCTGTTGCCTGCATTACCAACAATGCGCCAATAGGCAAAAGCCCGTCCATGACGTCTGATCCTGAGAAGATCAAAGCGGTGGCTGAAATCTTTGCGAACTTCGATCATGTGATCGAAAGCTCCAAGGTTGGCTTGCGTAAGCCCGATCCGAAAATATATGAATTGATGTGTGAGGCTCTGAATGTTGAGCCCGCAGCGTGCGTGTATCTCGACGATTTAGGTATCAACCTCAAGCCTGCGCGAGCCATGGGTATGACCACCATCAAGGTGCTCAATGAAGCCCAGCTACTCAGCGATCTCTCGGAGGCGACCGGACTGGAGTTCTGATGACGCGTATCCGGCATGCCATTCTAGCTAGCTGTCTGCCTGCGGTTTTGGTGCTGGGCGGATGTGATCTCTCCGACGAGATCGACGCGCGGCGTGCCCCTGCGAGCGAGGCTGGAGACACTCCGGCCCCGCCGCCTGTCTTCAGCAGTGAAACCGAAGAGCTTCCAGAAGCGGTTCTCGCCCAGCGAGATGCGCTGCTTGAGGTTCTGGGGCGTGATTCCGTGCGCCAGCTCGCCCGCTATGCCGACCAGTTTCAGGGCTTTCGGTCCAACTATGGCGATCTCAGCCATTATGAACACTGGTATCTGCTTCGCCGTGCCGGCATCAACCCTGTAGAGGCGACGCTCCAGATTCTCGACGAGCCCTATGCGGTCAAAGATTTTGGTGCGGAGAAATACTTTATCTGGCCGGACTTTGCGGGCCGGACAAATGAAGAGCTACAGCACGACCGGCTCACCTTTTCCGAGCGGGCGCGTATCCTCAATCTTATCGGTGAGGACGGGCTGGAGCGTATCCGCAATGGTGAGAGCTATCCGGGCTTTCGTCTGGCCATCCGCGAGGATGGTACCTGGGTCTATCTGCTGCAGGACAACTAGGCGCCCCGCGCTCCAAAACCCATTGCCAAATGAACGCCCACGTTCCACTGTCCGCGCAAACTGACAGAGGGAGAAAGTCATGGGTCGTGTTTCCGGTAAAAAAGCGATTGTTACAGGCGCAGCGCAGGGGCTTGGCGCAGCGATTGCCACCATGCTGGCTAAAGAGGGCGCGAAAGTCATGCTGACCGACCTCAATGGCGATGGTGCAGCAGACACCTGTGCGCGCATCAATGAGATGTATCCGGGTAGTGCATGGTCCATGCAGCACGATGTGACGGATGAAGAGCGCTGGCAGGATGTTGTTACCGCGGCCGTCGAAGAGATGGATGGTCTATCAATCCTCGTGAACAATGCCGGTATTGGTGCGGGCGGCACGGTTGAAGACCTGCCTTATGCGCAGTTCAAAAAGGTGATGGATGTGGACGTCGACTCCATCTTCCTCGGTTGTAAGTATGCCATCCCAGCTATGGAAGAGTATTCGCCGGGCTCTATCGTGAACATTTCCTCGATTGCGGGCCTGATCGCATCCGGCAATTACGTCGCTTACAACACGGCTAAAGCTGGTGCCTGGATGATTTCCAAATCTGTCGCGCTGCATTGTGCGAAAAAGAAAAACGGCATTCGTTGTAACTCTGTCCACCCGACCTTTATCGACACGCCAATTCTCGACCGGACGAAAGAAATGTTCGGGGCTGATGAGGCGCTGGCTAAGCTCGCTCGTCAGGTGCCGCTCGGCAAGGTCGGCGAGCCGGACGATGTGGCCTATGCGGTTCTTTACCTCGCCTCAGATGAATCTAAATTTGTCACCGGCGCGGAACTGAAAGTCGATGGCGGCATTTCAGCGATGTAAATAACTTGAGGGAGTGCTAAGCGCTCCCTCAGTTTGATGTTTGTAGATGGAGAGTGAAGTGACCGGTTTTCTGAAAGGCGTGATCAAGTTCCAGAATGAGGTGTATCCGAGCAAGCAGGAGCTGTTCGAGCGTCTTGCGAAAGGGCAGTCTCCGGAAGCTGTCTTCATTGCATGTTCTGATGCGCGTGTGGAAACCGCAATGATCACTCAGACTGATCCGGGCGAGCTGTTCATCCTTCGCAATGCGGGCAATATCGTGCCGCCGCACACCAGCCAGACAGGCGCTATGACCGCGACACTCGAGTTTGCCATGCGTGTTCTGGATGTGCCGCATATTGTTGTATGCGGTCACTCCGAATGTGGTGCGATGAAGGGCATTATGAACCCGGACAGCGTACAGCATCTGCCACACGTTAAAGAATGGCTGGGCTTCTCTCAGGGCGCGATGGATGTTGTAGAAGAAATGTCCGCGGGCAAGTCAGAAGATGAAAAGCTGAGCCTGCTCCTGCAGGAAAATGTGAAGCTGCAACTTCAGCATCTGCGTACACACCCAAGCGTCATGAGAAAGCTGGCGAATGGCACGCTCACGCTGCACGGCTGGGTGTATGACATTAAGACAGGTCGCGTTTCTGCCTGGGATGAGGCTGATGGCCGGTTCGAGCCGGTTGATGAGCGCTATCAGGATCTGGCCGCTGAGGTCGCGGGTAGCATGAGCTGCGACCACTGATCAGCTTAGTTGTTGCGGTGAATGATCGCCGCTGCAATCGTGACCTCGGCGACACCTTCGCCGAGCACCTGATCAACGGCCGTCTGTAAACGGCGGCCGATCATATCAAGGTCTGGCACAGTGCCGACTTCATAGCTCATGGACAGATAACCGTGCACAGCGCGGCGAAGCGCGTCGCGAATGCGCGGCATCTGGGCTTCTGCGCGGCGGCGTTCGCGGTCGTCATGAATTTCAATACCCGCATCCAGTGCCATAAGAGACCGGAATCCGTCCACGCCAGCAATGGGCGCGTGAACGCCTGTTACAGCGATATAGTCCTGAGAACCGGTGATGCGCGCGCCCGCACGGTCAGCCGGGTCGCCGCCAGCGCCAGCCGCATGAGCGCTCATAATTGCAGACGGAGCAAGCATGGCTGCGGCGAGCAGAATATGGGATAGTTTCAGTTTCATGCCCTAACGCCTACCATGACGGCGTTAAGGTGTTATCGAGACCGCGCGTTAAGATTTATCAATGGTTGGTAAGAGTTCGTTAAAACCGAAGATAGACGCATCGTGCAAATGCGATGGCCGCGCGTGAGATAGCGCATGCGCCATTTTTGCTTTCCGGCCCGGATTGTTCTTTTCCCAGGTGGTCAGCATATCCTTCATCAACATACGCTGAAGACCGTCCTGAGAGCCGCAAAGCGTGCACGGAATGATCGGGTAGTTCATACCGGTTGCGAACTTTTCAATATCGGCTTCTTCAGAGCGGATGAGCGGGCGCAGAACCATCACATCGCCCTCATCATTGAGAAGCTTTGGCGGCATGGCAGCAAGGCGTCCGCCATGGAAAAGGTTCATGAAGAAGGTTTCCAGCGCGTCATCGAGGTGGTGACCCAGCACGATGGCATCACATTTTTCTTCGCGCGCAATCCGGTAAAGAATGCCGCGGCGCAGACGTGAGCAGAGCGCGCAGTAAGTCTTCTGTGCAGGCAGTTTGTCCGTCACGATAGAGTAGGTGTCTTCGGTCTCTATCCGGTAAGGCACTTCCAGACCGTCGAGATAATTCGGCAGGATTTCTTTTGGAAAGCCCGGTTGTACCTGATCGAGGTTGCAGGCCAGAATCTCCGCCTGAATAGCGCCAAGGTATTTCAGTTCCAGCAGAATGGACAGAAGCGCATAGCTATCCTTACCGCCCGACAGACAGATCAGCCAGCGCGCAGGCTCGGTGGAAGACTTGGACGTATCAAGCCCGTAAGTCTGAATGGTTTCCAGCGCCTGACGCACCAGACGTTTGCGCGTCTTCTTGAAGGTGACACCATCGGGCGCATTGGCAAAGGCTGCACGAAAGCTCCGCTCGACATCCAGCTTCCTAACGGTGGAGCGGATGGTGCGGGTCGGCATATCGTCGTTGAGCGCGGTTTCCGGGAGCATGTCCAAGGCGAAAAATCCTGAATGTCTGGGTGTTCTGGTCTGAAGCTCTGGCAAGCTTTCACGGGCTTCCTATCTGAAAACGCGCAAAGCTGCCAGAGCCGCCAGACATTCCGCTGACGAGCGTTGTGTGTGAGGACGCAGTTAAATGCGTCGCAAGCCAGCATCTTTCGGGCAGGGCCAATAAAGCAAAGCCTGTCTGAACCAGACTTAAACGCCGTGTTCATGCAGGAAGAAACTATTCAGACTGATGCGGTATCAGGTGGCATTGCGTTTATTCACCGCTTCAATATAGGTGAAGCGAAATTATGAAGGACTGGAAGCATGGGCTATCCGATTTACTGGCTGATCCACAATGTGATCTTCTTCTATCAGATCGTGATCTTTATCTATCTGATCACACGCATTCTGATTCAGTTCGAAGTGGTGAACAGCTATAACCAGCTGGTTCAGTTCATTCTGCGATTTGGCTCTGCGCTGGTTGAGCCTGCGCTCGCACCAATCCGCCGTTTCCTGCCATCGTTCAACGGAATCGATCTTTCGCCACTTGTCCTCCTGCTTGGACTCGGATTTATCGACCTCGTGGCGGCACGGCTGCTGCTTAGTCCAGCTCTCAACTAACAGGATATCACATGGGCGCGCTGATTGACGGAAAAGCCATTGCGGCAGGCATTCGTGAGGATGTTGCCAAAGAAGTCGCCGCCCTGAAATCCGAGCATGGCTTTACCCCGGGCCTCGCCGTTGTGCTCGTCGGTGAAGATCCGGCAAGCCAGATTTACGTCCGCAATAAAGGCAAGATGACCGAAGAAGCGGGCATGAATTCCTTCACGCACCGGCTTCCGGCTGACGCGACGCAGGATCAGGTCGAAGCGCTTCTGGAAACGCTGAATAATGATGACAGCGTGGACGGCATTCTGCTTCAGCTGCCTCTGCCAAAGCATCTGGATGAAGCCAGCGCGATTGAGCGTATCTCGCCGAACAAAGACGTAGACGGTCTGACAGAAGCGTCAGCGGGCCGACTGTCGCTTGGCAAAAAGGGTATTCGCCCGTGCACGCCTGCGGGCTGTGTCATCCTCGCCAAATCCGCGCTGGGCGATGATCTTTCCGGTAAGAACGTCGTTGTGATTGGCCGTTCCATTCTCGTCGGCAAGCCGGCTGCGCTTTTATTCCTTGAGCAGAACTGCACGGTGACAATCGCTCACTCGCGCACCAAAGACCTTGGTGAGGTCTGCCGTCAGGCTGACATTCTGGTTGCTGCGGTTGGTCGCCCGAAAATGGTGCCTGCCGAATGGGTGAAGCCCGGCGCATGTGTGATTGATGTCGGCATTAACCGCATTCCAGCCCCTGAAAAGGGTGAGGGCAAAACCCGCGTTGTGGGCGATGTTGATTTTGACGCCTGTAAGGATGTTGCTGGCCAGATTACGCCTGTTCCGGGCAGTGTCGGCCCCATGACGATTGCTGGCCTTTTGGTGAATACGGTGACGGCTGCGAAACTGCGCCGCGGACTGTAATTTAAGCTATTGTTGCAACCCGAAAAATCTAACAAACTTTCGCTCATTCCTGCGTAGGCAGGAATCTGGAGCGAAAGTGCGCTTATGAACAGTGAAATAGTTTACTGCGTTTATATCATGAGCAATGAGCGTGATACCGTGCTCTATATCGGTATGACAGATGACCTTAATCGCCGTGCATATGAGCACAGAGAGCATCTGATCAAAGGCTTCTCTGACCGTTATAATTGCGAGAAACTGGTCTGGTTTGAAGGTCACCCAAGTCGTGAAAGCGCTTTCATTCGCGAACGGCAGATGAAGAAGTGGAAGCGGGCGTGGAAAGACCGGCTCATTGATCAGAGCAATCCGCGTAGGGCGGATCTTGCTGAAACGCTTTTGTGAGTTTGCACTTTATCGGCCAGATCCCTGCCTTAGCAGGGATGAGCGATGAAATAGAACAGGACGTAAGCGGTGTCCCAGCCCTTCAAGCCAAAAGAGAATGAGTTGTTCCGCAGCCTTTGGGAGGCGCAGGCGGGAAAGTGCGCGCTCTGCGGCGAGGAGATGCCGCAAAACCGGTTCGAAACGGCACATTCCACGCTCTGGAAGAAGCTTCGTCCAACTTTTGACCATGTAAAACCCCGCTCAAAAGGCGGACCGGATACGCCTGAAAATCTGCAATTGGCCCATGCGCGGTGCAATAAAATCAAAGGAAACAGATGATTGGGGTGAATCCGCTCTCAGATTTCCCCTGTGCGGCGAAACTGGAACGAAGCTTGCTCTTTGAGATGTGAATCTCATGGAGCCGCCAGATGGACATTTCACGCCAACGTTTCGACTCGCTCACGGGCCTTCGCTTTATTCTGGCGATCTGGATCGCCTATTTCCACGTCGGGCATATGTATGACCATGACGGCTTTGGCGCCCTGCCATATCTGGAACTCGGTGTCGCGCGGGTAGACGTTTTCTTCGTCCTCTCAGGCTTCGTGCTCACCCATATCTACTGGAACAACCGGAACCGACCTTTCGCCTTTGGGGACTTTATGGTCGCCCGTATCGCGCGGATTTACCCGCTGCACATTCTGGCGCTTGGGATCATGCTGGGCTTCCTCGTGCTCGGCATGGTGATGGGGCGCGCAGACATGGCTGAGGGCTATCCGCTGGAAGGCCTGTTCGCGAACCTCTTCATGATGCAATCTTTTGGCGTACCGGGCGGAGCCGCATGGAATTTTCCGGCCTGGGCGATCAGTGCAGAGTTCGCAGGCTATCTCGCATTCCCGCTCTATATCTGGCTTGCAACGAAGATGAAGGCGCATCGCACGCTCTTTTTCGGGCTCTGCCTTCTCAACGTATATCTCGTCGATCAGGTGCATCAGATGCTGCTGCACCGCGAGCTTAGTTCCTCCACCATGGCATGGGGCGCGCTGCGCGGCGCTGTAGTTATGCTGGCGGGTGTTGGCGCCCGGGTGGCCTTCGAAGATTTCAAAGTATCCGGTTTCCGCGCGGGGCTTTATGCCCTTGCCGGTGCGGGCGGCGCGCTGCTGGCAGCAATGAACCATGTGGGGACTGCGTTTGTTGCAGCCGGTGGCGCACTGATGATCATGTCGCTTGCGCGAATTGATGCGGAAGGCAAAGGCACTTTCCTTGCGCATCCGACAATGTGCGCGCTGGGTGGCTGGTCTTATGCGATCTTTATTCTGCATGTGCCGACCTTCATGATCATGAAGAACGCGCTTGATATTCTGGGTGTGAACTTCGTCGTAAATGCGTGGACATCGCTCGGCTTTACGCTGGTTGTGGTGACGATTGCCTATCCGATCCACAAGCTGATCGAAGAGCCGTGCCGCAAGGCTATTCGTGGCGGCTGGGAGAAACGCTCCCGCCGCTCAAAAGAGGCTCAGACCGCTTGATTAGACAGCCTGGCCGGCAGCGTGGGCAGACGCCCACGCCCATTGGAAGTTATATCCGCCGAGCCAGCCCGTCACATCGACGACTTCGCCGATAAAATAGAGACCCTCGCAGAGTTTGGACTCCATCGTCTTGGAAGACAGCTCGTCTGTATTCACACCGCCAACAGTTACTTCGGCGGTGCGATAGCCTTCGGTGGCAGTCGGCGAAATTGTGTACGCGGACAGGCGCTCAGCCAGTCGTTCTATATCGGCATTGGACAGAGTCCCGATCTGGTTTCTCAGACCCGTTTCGCCAAAAATGTCCGCCGTCAGACGACCGGGGAGATACTCGACCATCCAGTCTGTGACACGCTTCTTCGGATCGGTGTTGCGTGCGTGGGTCAGTTCAGACCGGACCCGTTCCGCAGGTAGATATTCCAGCGTGATCGCTTCGCCCGGATGCCAGTAGCTGGACGCCTGAAGGATGGCAGGGCCGGACAGCCCGCGATGGGTGAACAGCATGGCTTCTGAAAAGCGGGTTTTGTCTTTCGTTGTTACAGTGACAGGTGCGGCAACACCCGAGATCGCTGCAAACCGGTCATGCAGTGCACCGGAAAAAGTGAAAGGCACCAGGCCCGGACGTGTCTCCACGATGGAATGACCGAACTGCGTTGCTACATCATAGCCAAAGCCCGACGCGCCGATTTTTGGAATAGACAGCCCGCCTGATGCAATGATCAGCGAGGCAGGATGAAACGAACCTTTATCGGTCGTGACCGTGAAACACGCATCCGGCTTTGTAATTTCGCTGATCTCGCATTCCATGAGAATGCGTCCCCCTGCGGCTTCCAGATCGTCCAGCAGGAACTGGATGATGGCGCCGGATTTCTGGTCGCAGAATAGCTGGCCGAGTGTTTTCTCATGCCAGGTCAGCTTGTGCGCCGACATGCGTTCGATGAAGTCCCACGGGCCGAAACGGGCGAGAGCCGATTTTGCAAAATGTGGGTTCCTGGAAATGAAGCGCGAGGCTTTGGTTTCCAGATTTGTAAAATTGCAGCGCCCGCCGCCAGAGATACGGATCTTCTCTGCGGGCTTCATTGCATGATCAACAATCAGCACGCGTTTGCCGTTTCGGGCAGCCTCTATGCCTGCGAAAAGACCGGCCGCTCCCGCGCCGACGATCACCACTTCAGGGGATGGACCAGACGGCCATAATTCGTCGAAGTTTGAACCTAAAACCGTCATTTCACTGTAATGTGATGACAAAGCAGCATCGATGTTTCATGGTGAACGCGTGCTGGAGGAGGGGAAATCATGCGGTATCTACAGGGCTTTATTGTTGCGGTTGTGGCCATTCTGACATTCGGAGTGATCCAGAACACCTTGTCGGGACATAATACCCGAACGCAGCAGACGCAAACACTCGCTTCGACTTCAGGCCAACAATCTGGCGCGACGCCTGCCCGGTCTGAAGGGCGCGACGCCCAGACCCTCCGCCGGATTGAGGAGCGTGAGCGTCTTCGTCAGGCTGCCGCAGACGTAAATGAAGAGACGTTCGGCTATCTGCGGTACCGGACAGATACAAGCGGCGCGGCCCCTCTCGCATGCCTCTCATTCTCTGCGCCGCTCAATCCTGAAATTGATTACTCCACCTATGTTCAGGTGACCCCGCGCACCTCACTGTCTTTCTCTGCCAATGGTCAGGACCTCTGCATTGGCGGCCTCACATTCTCCGATACGCGTGAGCTGGAACTGCGCGAAGGCCTGCCAGCGATGGATGGCCGTGTTCTGGAAGAGAGCGAAACCCTCACGGTCGATTTTACAGATCGCCCGCCTTATGTCGGCTTTTCCGGTTCGGGCGTGATCCTGCCGCGTATTGATGCTGACGGTCTGCCGATCGAGACTGTGAATGTGGATGAAGTCCGCATCGAAGTGACCCGCATTAATGACCGCGCACTCGCCTTCAAGCGTGTGATGGAAGGCTATACGCGCTCTCAGGGCGGCTATGGCTATCTCTATGGGGATGAAAATCCGGACGATGTGGAGACGCCAATCTGGTCCGGCACGATGGATATTGATGCGCGACAAAACGAGGCGGTCACCAGTGTCTTCCCGCTGGCTGAAGCCATTGGCGAGCTGGAAGCTGGCGCATATTTCGTCACGCTGACCGACACGCGCGAAAACCTCGGCCGCGAAGGCCCGCCTGCACAAGCCCGTCGCTGGATCATTACCACCGACCTCGCCTTGACGAGCTATTGGGGTGAAACCGGCCTCGATGTTGTCGTGCGCTCTCTGCAGACCGCCCGTCAGGTTGGCAATGTCAGCTTGCAGCTGATCGCTGTGAACAATGAAATCCTCGCAGAAGAAACAACTGACGGTGCGCGCGCTATACATTTTGATCAGGCGCTCCTGAACGGTACAGGCAATCTGCGTCCGCGCATGGTCGTTGCGTTCGGTCCGTCCGGCGACTTTGCGATGCTTGATCTTGATCGCGCACCGATCGATCTCTCTTCGGAAGGTATTGGCGGTCGCACGCCGAACTATCCAGTGGATGGTTTCGTCTACACAGAGCGCGGCATTTATCGTCCGGGTGAAATGATCCACGCGACAGCGATGCTGCGCGATGATGCCGGCCGTGCGGTGACAGACCGTCAGGGCCGTTTCGTCGTCTATCGTCCGAACGGTATGGAGGCGACACGCGAGGCCTTCACCGAAACCGAACTTGGCGGCGTGACTTTTGATTATGACCTGCCGCGCTCGGCCTCTCGTGGTCAGTGGCGCGTGGTTGTAGAGGTTGATGGTATCGGCGAGGTCGGCTCGACCCGTGTTTCGGTTGAGGACTTTGTTCCGCAGCGTATCCGCGTAGATGTTGAGGCCGATACTGATACGCCGCTTCGCCGCGGACAGGCGCGCGATGTCGAAGTCAGCGCTGATTTCCTTTATGGTGCGCCGGGTGCGGGTCTGGTCGTGCAGGCCGAAGCTCGCCTTGAGACCGATCCTTCTCCATTCGACGAGTTTGAAGGCTTCCGTTTCGGCGCGCATGACGACGTCTTCCGTCAGGAGATTATCGAGTTTCCCGAGCAGATGACCGATGGCGCAGGCAATGTATCGCTTGCGCTCAATCCGGATGGTGCCGGCGTAAACGCCGACCAGCCGCTTCGTCTGCGTACAGTTGTCTCCGTGCTCGAGCCGGGTGGACGCGCCGTCTCTGACAGCGTGATTATCCCGTATCGCCCGAAAGCAGCTTATCTCGGCGTACGTCCTGACTTCGACTATAGCCCGTCGCGCAATGAAGCCTTCGCCTTCAATATCGCCTCGATCAGCCCTGAGGGCGAGGCCATGTCTGCGGATGTGAACTGGCGTCTCATTCAGGTCTATTACACCTATGACTGGTATCGCGAAGGCGAACGCTGGCGCTGGCGCAGGTCCCGCGTTGTACGTGAGATCAATGAAGGCGTGCTCGACCTTGATGCTGGCGAAATTGGTACGGTCGATTTTGAGCCGCTCGAAGAGTATGGCGATTACCGCCTGATCGTTACCGATCAGAACACGAACGAAGAAACCAGCTATCAGTTCTGGGTTGGCTGGGGTGGCCGCGCAACCGAAGGCGTGGAAGCGCCGGACCGTGTGCGTTTGTCAGTATCTGATGACCCGCCGACCGAAGGAGAGCGTGCAGAGCTGACGCTGCTGCCGCCTTATGCCGGTGAAGCGCAAATCGTCGTCGCCACCGACCATGTTCTTTCCGTCAGCTATATGACAGTCACAGAGCGCGGCGCTGAAATCTCTCTTCCGGTCACACCGGAATGGGGCGAGGGCGCCTATGTCATGGTGACGGTGTTCTCAGAGCGCGAACTGACAGAGCGTCCTGTGCCGCGCCGCGCTGTGGGTGTCTCCTATGTGCCGGTTGATACATCCGACCGGACATTCGAGGTGAGCTTTGATGTGCCTGAGCTTGTGCGTCCGCGTACTGAACAAACCATTGGCGTGAACGTTTCGGATGGTCCGCGTGAGCCGATCTTCATGACGCTTGCTGCCGTTGATGAAGGCATTCTGGCGCTCACCAACTTCCAGACGCCGGACCCGGCAAGCTGGTATTTCGGCAAAATGGCGCTCGGCGTAGATATCTATGACGATTATGGCCGCCTGCTCGATCCGAATGTGGCCGCGCCGGGTGAAATCCGCTCCGGTGGTGACCAGCTCGGCGGAGAAGGATTGTCGGTCGTACCAACACGAACAGTCGCGCTCTGGTCTGGCATGGTCGATGTGGGGCGCGATGGCCGCGCCGAAGTCGATTTTGAGATTCCGGATTTCAATGGCGAGCTCCGCCTGATGGCGGTGGCATGGTCTGCCAATGGCGTAGGCTCCGGCGATCAGGCGCTTACCGTGCGTGATGAAGTGCCGGTTGAACTCTCTCTGCCGCGCTTCCTTGCGCCAGGCGATAGCGCCGTTGCGACGGCCAGTATCGACAATGTCGAACTGGAAGCTGGTTCTTTCGAGGCCTTGCTGCAATCAGATGGTCCGGTGGACTTCCTGACCGAGAGCTTCACGGTCGAGCTGACAGAGGGACAGCGTGTCGACCAGCCAGTTGATTTGCGCTCGGAAGCTGAGGGCATTTCGGAGCTTTCCATCGCAGTGACTGGGCCGCAGGATTTCTCCGTCGCGCATGAGTATCCGATCCAGACGCGGTCAGCCTTCCTGCCGGAAACGCGGATTGAACGGACGCTTCTGGCTGCCGGTGAAAGCTATTCAATCCCGGAAGCTCTGATCTCAGGCTATGTGCCGGGCTCAGAGGAAACGGTTGTCTCTTTCTCGGCGCTGCCTATTGATGCCGGTTCGCTTTATGCCTCGCTGTCGCGCTATCCATATGGTTGTTCCGAGCAGATTACGTCGCGCGCACTGCCGCTTCTTTACTCGGAAGAGCTGGCGGTCCTTGCAAACAGCGATGATCCGGACGTTCGCGCCCGTGCTCGCGCTCAGGTGCAGGACGCCATCAACACGCTTTTGAACCGTCAAAGCCCGGATGGCTCAATCGGCCTCTGGCGTGAAGGTGACCGTCATTCCTCGCCATGGCTTGGCGCGTACGCAACAGACTTCCTGCTACGTGCGAGCGAAGAAGGCTATAACGTGCCGCGTGTCTCTCTTGAGCGTGCGCTCGGTGCGCTGGCGACTGTTTCTCAGGGCGAGGCATGGCGTATTTACGGCTATGACACAGATGTCTGGGAGAGCCGCTGGCATAACGATACCGAAGCACGCCTGATGCGCCGGTCTGCGCCATTTGCATTGTACGTGCTGGCTAAAGCCGGTGAGGCAGATATCTCCCGCGTTCGCTATATGCATGACCGTGAACTGTCGCAGATGGAATCGCCATTGGCACGTGCTCAGCTTGGTGCGGCGCTCGCTATTCTTGGTGACCGCGCGCGTGCCTCGTCCGCCTTTGAGGCGGCTGTGAACGCCCTCGGTTATTCCAATAATGGTGACTATTACCAGACGGCACTTCGTGACCTTGCCGGTGTCATTGCGCTCGCTGCTGAGGTCCAGATGACAGATGTTCTGGAAGAGCTGTCTGAACGTCTCGGCGCGGATGTAAGCGATGGCGATTATCTCTCCACGCAGGAAAAATCCTTCCTGCTTCTGGCGCTCGATGCGATGACGGCAGGTGAGCCTGAGCCGCAGATTACAACAGACGTAGACGGCGCGAATGCGCGCTATGTTCTCGACAGTGTTGTTGCGGCAGGCGAGGCGAGCTTCATCAATAATGGTGAGGCGCCGATCTGGCAGACGACTTATGTGCGCGGCGCGCCGGTTGAGGCACCGCCTGCATCATCCTCCCAGTTCCGTATCTCGAAAGAGATCATGACGCTGCAGGGTAATCGTGTGGACCTTGATAGCGTTCAACGCGGTGACCGAATGGTGGTGCGCCTGATCCTGTCACCGGAACAGCGCCGGACAAACCCGATGATCGTTGAAGACCTGCTACCTGCCGGTTTCGAGATCGAAGCCATTCTCAAATATGAGGACGGGCTGGAAGCGCAGGGCGCGTTCTTCTGGGTTGGCAATATCGCGACACCGAACGTCTCTGAAGCGCGCGATGATCGTTTCGTTGCGGCGATTGATGTGCGCAATGAGCCTGTCACGCTGGCCTATGTGGTCCGTGCGGTTACACCGGGTGAGTTTATTCTGCCGGGCGCTGTCACCGAGGACATGTACCGCGCAGACGTGTTCGCACGCTCTGACTCACAGACTGTGACGATTTCGGGTGATGAAGGCTAATCTGTCATCCATAACCCGGCGCTTTTTGCGCCGGGGTTTCTGGCTGAAATCCGGTGCGGTTCTGGCTGGCCTTCTGGTCACGCTGGCTGCGCTGGACCTTGCCTTTCCGCCGCCAATTGAGCGCGCACGGTCTGGCTCGCTCATCGTGACGGATGTGAATGGTATTCCGCTTCGGGCGTTTCCGACAGACGAGGGGCGCTGGCGGATCAGAGCCAATCTGGAAAACACCGATCCACTTTTCATTGAAGCGCTGATCGCGGTTGAGGATGAACGGTTCTATTCCCATTGGGGCGTCGACTTTCTGGCTGTCATCCGCGCGAGTGGACAAGCCATCGGCCGTGGCCGGATTGTGTCCGGCGCGTCCACCATCACCATGCAGACCGCGCGCCTGTTGGAGCCGCGCCCGCGCAATCTCGGCTCCAAGCTGATCGAGATGTTCCGCGCCTTCCAGCTGGAGCGCCGCCTCACCAAGGATGAGATTTTAGAGCTCTATCTGACGATGACGCCTTATGGCGGTAATCTGGAAGGGCTGCGTGCGGCAAGCTGGGCCTATTATGGACGTGAGCCGGACAGGCTGACAGACGACCAGATCGCGCTCTTGCTGGCTTTGCCGCAATCACCGGAAGTGCGTCGCCCAGATCTGCGCCCGAACACTGCGCGTGCGGCACGCAGTCTGTTGCTGACTCGCATGGCTGACCTGGATCTCATTTCTGCCCAGCGTGCTGATGAGGCGGCGGAATTGCCGCTTCCTGGAAGGAATGCTTTCCCGTCAAATGGCTGGCATGCGAGTGCGCTCATTCGGGAACGTGAATTGGCACGGCTGTCGCCTGGTGATCGTCACGGCATGCCCGTCGCTGATGTGCGCTCTACGATCGATGCCGGTCTTCAGTATGCGCTCGAAGGTTATCTGGAAGAAGTTGCGGGTGAACTCACCGATGAGGTGCAAATCTCCGCAATCGTGGTTGAGAATGAGACACGCGCAGTGCGCGCTATGGTCGGGTCTGCATCACGGGAGCGTCCTGGTGGCTGGATTGATCTGACGAACTCGCCGCGCTCGCCAGGGTCTACGCTAAAGCCATTTATTTACGGCCTCGCTTTCGATGACGGCCTCGCCATGCCGGATACCTTTATCGAGGACCTGCCGGCGCGATTTAACACCTATCGCCCTGAGAATTTTGACCGGTCCTTCCGCGGGCAGGTGCGGGTAAGCGATGCGCTCCAGCATTCGCTCAATGTACCCGCGGTTCTGGCGCTGGACCGTATCGGGCCTGAACGGTTTGCAACGTCTCTGGAACTCGCCGGTGTGCCACTGCGCGTCTATGGGTCAGCTTCGCGTGATCCGGGGCTGGCCCTGGCACTTGGCGGTGTCGGTATGACCGTTCAGGACTTGGCGCTCCTCTATTCGGGGCTTGGCGATGGCGGCCTGATGCGGCCACTTGTCTGGACCGAGGCTGAGGCGGCTGAAGCTGAAGACTCGTCAGCGCGCCGGTTCATGAGTGCGGGCTCAGCAGCCGAGCTGATTGGTATCCTGCAGTCCGCCCCGACACCTGAAGGGCGTATGCCATCCAACCTCACGCGGGATGCGCCAGAGATCGCCTTCAAGACGGGGACGTCTTACGGCTTCCGTGATGCATGGGCGGCAGGTATTGCGCGTGGTCACACGGTGATCGTCTGGGTCGGGCGCGCGGATGGTGCACCAAGGCCCGGCGCAACCGGGCGACGTGCGGCTCTGCCGATCCTGTTCAATGTGTTCGACCGGGTCTCGGCCGAGCTTGATACGCAGGGCAATGCGCAGGACCGCCTGATGGCGGAAGAGAGCTTTACGCCACAACATGCAATGGCGCGTTTCGGGCGGGATGATGATCCGCCGCTTATCCTCTTCCCGCCGGAAAATGTAATTCTGGTGCAAAAGCGGGATGACCATCCAAATCCGGGATTTGTGCTGTCAGGTCGCGGCAGCGGAGACCTTCGCTGGTTCGTGGATGGTGAGCCGATCGCGCTGGATGCAGCAGGCGCGCCATACTGGGTGCCGCGAGGGCCGGGCTTTTACAATGTCTCTGCCGTGGACCCTGAAGGGCGGGAATCCCGCGTCGCAATCCGCGTACAGCCGCGTTAAGAAGTTGCGACTTTTTCGTCACGCTTGTGAGTTCTTACAGTCACATCTGCATGAGCAGGGTAGAAATACCGCGCCTTAGCCCCCTAATACGACCCACAAAAAAACGCAGGCGTGAAAAATCAGACCTGCGGCTATCGGGCAAATGGGAATGAGTATGCGTATCCCAAAGAATTTCGCGGTTGCGATTGCTGCCGGACTGGCGGCGACAACCATCACAGTATTCACGCAAGCAGGCGCTGATCAGAACAGCGACACGCCAGCGGCTGTCTCTCAGGCAGATGCGGTTTTCGCGGGTGGATGTTTCTGGTGCACTGAAGCCGATTTCGACAAGGTCGACGGCGTGCTTGAGACGATCTCTGGCTATACTGGCGGCAGCGTGGCCAATCCAAGCTATGAGCAAGTGACGCGTGGCAATACGGGCCATTACGAGGCTGTGCGCGTGATCTATGATCCAAGCGTCGTCACATTTGACGAGCTGGTGGACTATTATTGGCGCACAATTGATCCGACCAATCCCAACGGTCAGTTCTGCGACAGCGGCCCAAGCTATCGTACGGCGATTTTCGTAGAGACACCTCAGGAGCGCGCGATTGCGGAAGCCTCACTGGCAGAGCTGGTGGAGGGCGACACACTGCCTGCGCCAATCGTGACCGAGATCATCGATCAGGAAACCTTCTGGCCGGCTGAGGGCTATCACCAGAATTATTATATCGAGAACCGCCAGCGCTATGAGTTCTATCGCGCGCGCTGCGGGCGTGATCAGCGTATTGATCAGCTCTGGGCGAATACGCCGCCGCTTGATCACGCAGAACACTAAACAAAAAAGACGAGGCGCAGGCCTCGTCTTTTTCTTATCAGCTTATCGGCGAGCCGTTATTGTGTGCATTCACCAACGCGCTCGGCTGATATCTGCAGAACGGCTGTCATCTCGCCCATGCCCGGTCCCTGACCTGACATGTTCGATGAGATTGACGCGCTGTTGCCGCCATCACCGAGTTCAATGACCAGATCGCCGGACATACTCATTTCCGGAGATTCGCAGACCATCGCGTACTCATGGCGGGTGGATGTTTCAGAAATCGCCGTGATCTCGCAACCATCCTGACGAAACTCATCCGGGTCAAAGGCTGCTTCTTCTTCGGTGATGCACTCCAGATTGTTCTCCGGCGGCATTGGCATTGTGTTGCCCATTACCGTAACCGCACCTTCCTGCGTGAAGGACCATTGCCCCGGATTGAGCGCGATTTCTTCTGCGTGAGCAGACGCGGTGCCGAGAAGGAAAACTGCGGCGAGGCCGGTCGACATAAGCTTCATGAGGGTCCCCTTTTTGAAAGCGTCAGCCGCGACCCTAGGGGAAACGCCGGAGGAATGAAACCGGCGCGCTGCTAATCGTTTTCGTCGCGTGGCGCCGGATCAAATCCGGAAGCGCGGAACAGGGTGAAACGACGTTCTTTTCCGCCGCCAAGATCGATGACCAGCTCGCCTGTTTCTTCGAAGGTGTCAAAATCACCGCGCAGCCGGTCCAGATGTGATGGACGGAAATTCAGAACCAGAGCGTTCTCAGCATCCTCCTCTGAAATCGGTGTCTCCTCAGAGAAGCTCTGCGGAACACCTGCAATCTGCCATGACCGAAGCGGAATGGAGATCACGCCATCGCGACCATAATAGTCGAGACCGTGCCAGATTTCGCGCTCGTCGACGATGATGGAAGTTGCGCCCATTTCTGTGGCGACGGCATTCACACGCTCAATCGTTTCCGGCCATGCGCGAACGCGCTTGAAGCCATTTGCAAGACCAGCCTCATTGACTGCGGCAGGTGGCGCAACGAGCGCGCCCATATAAACAATGCCGAGCAGTAGGTTGAAGCCGATGCCCGTCATCAGGATGGCGCGCAGGCGTCCGCTGCCGTGAACGGCCCATGCGCCGATCAGTATTGCAGCTGCCGGATAGGCTGTTGCGGCCCAGTTTGCGTGCGCGCGGCTGAGAAAAGCCTGAACCAGAATGATCAGCAAAGGCGGCAGCACAAAACCGAGAAGTAGTCTGGCGCGCGTATCGCTGTGCAGTTGCGTTCGTGACAGGGCAAACAGGATCGCAAAGGTCACAAGCAGGCCAAAGCTTACCGGCCCGAATACCCCGAACTGGTCCAAGAAGAAGGTGAAGAACTCGTTCGGATTGAACATGTCCTCGCCCCAGTTGGCGTTATCAGCAGTATGGCCGATGGTTTTGAAGCCATTGCCGAGGCTCCACAGGGCATGCGGGGTGAGGATAAGGCCTGCAGCCAGCGCTGTGACGGCGCCGCGCGGAGACAACAGAGCACGGCGGCTTGCCTGATCGAAGAGGAGCGCAAGCGCCAGACCGATCAGGAAATAGACCATCGCGTATTTAGAGAGAAACCCAAGGCCAATTGCGACGCCGAGCAGGGCTGCGTTCGTAAGGTTCTGCTGGTCGCGCAGGCGCGTCAGCGTGTAGAGACCTGCGCTCCAGAACATAAGAAGCGCTGCATCTGTCGAAATGATCGTGGAGGACAGCCAGACACCCGGCATGGTGAGATAAATTGCGGCAGCAAAGAAACCCTCCTTCTCTGACCAGAGGCGGCGTCCGGCCAGAAACAGGAATGTGCCTGTCGTCGCGTGGAGAAAGGGTGCAAGCAAGCGGATTGCCCATTCATCATGCCCGAAAATGCTTGTTGAGAGGCCGATAATCCATGCGATCATCGGTGGTTTGGAATAATAACCCCAGTCAAACTCGGTCGACCAGCGCCAGTATTGTGCTTCATCGACACTCAGATTCAGCGTCGAAAACATCAGCACAATCAGGCGGACAAGCAGCAGTATAACGCTGAATATAATGAAGATTTTTTTCCAGTCAGTTTGCACTGACTTGTCTGCAGAAAACACGCTTTTCTCCGCTACCCGTAACATGGGTTTTTTTTTGCGGGACACTGTGAAAATCAAGCTTGCATGGCAAGCCTAAAATGATTATTTCCGCCGCTCCATTACACCGGGGCCGCGAGGGTCCTGCAATACAAGGTTTATGGCTATGGCATATGGAGTCCCGGTAGAGCCGGATCTAGAAGATAACGTTGAACAGGAGCTGGCCGCATCGGAACAGCGATCTGATGCGGCAGGCGAAGAAGAGCGTCTCGACTTTTTCATCAAACGCGATGGTGTCGAGTTTGCTGGTACCCACCTGATCATCGATCTGTGGGATGTGTCCCGAATTGACGACCCAGCTCATATCGAAAATTCACTTTGTGACGCTGCCGTTCGTGCTGGCGCTACAATTCTCAGCTCAGACTTCCACGTCTTTACACCAAACAATGGTGTGTCCGGCGTGATCGTCCTGTCCGAGAGCCATATCTCCATCCATACCTGGCCAGAGCGTAACTTCGCTGCGGTTGATGTGTTCATGTGCGGTGCCGCACAGCCACACCGTACGATCGAAGCGCTGAAAGAGGCCTTCAACCCGTCACGGGTTGGTCTGACAGAGCACCGCCGCGGTCTGACTGTCTGACAGTCCAAGACAAGCGCGAGATGTGTGACCAAAAATCAGCAGCCGCTGATTAAAAGTTAACATATGGTTAACTATGAAGCCGGGCAGTCTTGCCCGGCTTTTATTTTTCCCGTTACACAGTTTTGGCGGCATGGGGGTGTGACCACAAAGACGCAATTGGGAAAGTTATGCTGCAGCGCACACGTTTGTCACAAAAGCTTTGCAATCGCGTCATTTAAGCGTCACCAGTCGCCTTTAGAGGCCGCCAAACGTGTCACGCGGACTGAAATGCGTGATTAACAGGGGAATCACATGTTTAACTGGAAAATGTTCAAAGGCGGTGTTGCTCTTGCTGCTCTGGCAGCTGCATCAGCCGTTCCTGCGTACGCGCAGGTTACCACGTCTACAATCCGTGGTGTTGTAACATCTGAGACCGGCGCACCAGTCGTCGGCGCTGATGTCATCATCACTCACGAACCATCAGGTGCTGTTTCTGCAACAAGCACGAACGGCTCTGGCGCGTTCTCTACACGCGGTCTGCGCGTTGGTGGTCCATACACTGTCGAAGTTGCTGGCGGCGATTTCCAGCCGGTCACTGTCACAGACATCTACGTCAACCTCGATGAAACTTTCGACCTGCCGCTGACTGTTTCCGGTGCACGCACGCTTGATGCAATCGTTGTAACAGCTCCGGCGCTGGCGACAGCTGCTCTGGCAACTGGTCCATCTGCGTCTTTCGACCTCGAAACACTTCAGAACGTTCCAGCGATCAACCGTAACATCACAGACGTTCTGCGTCTCGACGCTCGGGTTTACGTCGACGAATCCCGTGGCGACATCAACGGCGTTCAGTGTGGCGGTAAAAACTCCCGCTTCAACTCTCTTACAGTTGACGGTGTTCGCCTGAACGACAACTTCGGTCTGAACTCTAACGGCTACCCGACAGAGCGTATTCCGTTCTCTTACGACGCTATCGAGCAGGTTTCTGTTGAGCTCGCTCCATTCGACGTACAGTACGGTGGCTTCTCTGCTTGTAACATCAACGCTGTTACACGTTCTGGTACGAACGACTTCAGCGGTTATGCGTTTGCAGACTACACAAACGACGGCCTCCGCAACGACTCCCTCGAAGGCGACGACATCAACTCTGGTGAGTACGATGAGTATCGCTATGGTTTCGGCATCGGCGGCCCAATCATTCAGGACCGTCTCTTCTTCTTCGCAGCTTACGAGCGTCTTGACGGTGTGAACCTGTTCGACCGTGGCCCACTGGGTTCCGGCGCAGTTAACGAAGTCAACATCACTCAGGCTGAAGTCGACGAAATCGCACGTATCGCACGTGACATTTACGGCTATGACCCAGGTGAGATTCCGTCCTCTTTCGACAACGAAGACGAGAAACTCCTTCTGAAGCTCGACTGGCTGATCAACGACGATCACCGCGCGACTTTCACATATAACTACAATGACGGTTACAACATCGCTCAGTCTGATGGTGACCTCGACGAGCTTGAGTTCTCTAACCACCTCTACGAGCGTGGCGCTGAACTGAACGCTTACGTCAGTACACTTTACTCCGACTGGACAGAGAACTTCTCTACTGAAATCCGTCTCAGCTATTCTGAACTGGCTAACCGTCAGAACTCAATCGGTGGCACGGACTTCGGTGAAATCACCATCGAAACTGACGACGTTGACGTTTACATTGGTGGCGATGACAGCCGTCAGTCCAACGTTCTGAACTACGAAACTTTTGGCTTCGCGCTGAAAGGCTTCTACACATATGACATCCACAACATCACATTCGGCTACGAGCGTGAGCAACTGGACGTCTTCAACCTGTTCGTTCAGCACACTGAAACCGAGATCGACTTCGACGCAAACAGCGGCTACGTCCTTCCAGGCATTTTCGATCCAGCGATTGAAAACTTCGCACTCGGCTATGCTGACAACATCAACTACAACAACGCGCCATCCGGTAATCCTGAAGATGCTGCTGCTGATTGGGGTTACTCAATCAACACGCTCTACGTTCAGGACGAGTTTGAACCAGCTGCGGGTCTGACTGTTACTGCTGGTCTGCGTTACGACTGGTACACAACAGACGACAAACCTGAAGTGAACGCTGACTTCCTGGCTGATTACGGCTTCGGTAACGATGCAACACTCGACGGCGTTGGCCTTCTCCAGCCACGTCTGGGCTTCAACTATGACTGGCGTGAAGATGTAACACTGCGCGGCGGTGTTGGCCTCTACTCCGGTGGTAACCCGAACGTCTGGCTGTCTAACACTTACTCTGCAAACAACGTTCTGCAGTTCGGTGCTGACGGCGGTTCTTTCGGCCTCGAGCAAAACGGTGGCCCGTCTATCTTCACAATCCCTTACGGCATGTGTGAAGCTGGCGTTCCAACTGGCCCGGGCTATTGTGTGCCGCAAGCTATGATCGACGCAGTTGCAGCTGGAGCTGGTTCTAACTTCGAGATCAACTACCTCGATCCGAACTTCGATATTCCATCTGAGTGGAAAATCGCGTTCGGTGGTACTTACTTCGCTGATATCCCGGCTCTGGGTGGCGAGTATGTCGTTAGCGGCGACATCCTCTACACAGTCAGCCAGGACAGCGCTGTTTGGCTCCGTGGCGACCTCGACCCATCTGGCACAGCAACTGGTCCAGACGGCCGTGTTTACACGACTTACTCCAGCAACCGTGAAGCAGCATTTGTTCTGACAAACGCAGACGCAAACGCTAACTCTCTGCTCCTTTCTGCATCTGTTGCTAAGTCTTATGACTTCGGTCTCGACTGGTCATTCGGCTATGCGTACTCAGACGCTGAAGACGTACACCCAATGACGTCTTCCGTTGCATTCTCTAACTATGTGAACCGTGCGTTCGCAGAGCCACAGGATGTGAGCGCAGCACGTTCTGACTACAACATCGAGCACCGCTTCACAGGTCTCGTAAGCTATGAGAACGAGTTCTTCGGTGACAACACAACCCGCTTCACTCTGTTCGGTCAGGCTAACTCCGGCCTGCCATACAGCTACACAGCGGACGTCAGCGCGAACAGCATCTCTGGCTTCAACCCGTTCCTCGAAGGCAACCCATACCTCGCTGCTGGTCAGGTCCGTAACGGCGTTGAGGGTTCTTGGTGGGCGAAAGCTGACCTGAAGATCGAGCAAGAGTTCAACTTCTCTAACGGTCACACTGCTTCCGGCTTCATGACGATCGACAACCTCACAAACCTCATCAACGATGAGTGGGGCGTTCTTCGTCAGGCTGGCTTCCCACGTCAGTGTACAGTTGATGCCACAGGCGTTCCAACTGAGCAGTGTGAAGCACGTATCGGTGACGCGTCCCGTTACGAGATCCGCTTCGGTCTTCGTTACGAGTTCTAAGAACCCGTTTCGGATAAGAATTGAGAAAGAGCGGCTTCGGCCGCTCTTTTTTTATGTGCTCTCGCGAAATTTCATTTCGCATAGAGCGCGCTCAAGGCTGCTATTTTTACAGAGGCCGACCGGCCGACGGGCATTTGCCCGCCCTCGCGGAGCCGCGGCGCGGCGTGAGCGCAAATATTGCGAACGAAAGTTCGCGAGAAGAAACGAAATTACTACCCAAACAACTGTGAAGGCGCAGGACGGTAAGCGAAGCGCACAACACGTCCGAGCACACAACGAACATGTAATTTCGCTTGCGCTTGTAGCGTTTAGTGATATGTGCGCGAAATGACTGAAATTCTCCCGAAACTCCCGCCTGAATGGGCGCCACAAGAGCGTCTCCTGATCGGCTGGCCATCTCATCCAGCCCCGTGGGAAGAGCCTTTTGAGGCCGCCCGCGAGGAAGTTGCCTCTCTGGCAAAGCATCTCATCAATGCGGGGGAGAGCGATGCGGGCGAGGCGACAAAAATTGTTCTCGTCGTTGACGGGCAGGTTGCCGAAGAAGCCGCGCGAAAAATGGTTCCGGGCGCTGAGATTATCAATCTGCCCTGCGGTGATACCTGGGTAAGGGATACCGCGCCGATCTTTTCCCGTGATGGCGAAAAGCTCCACGCGCGCAGCTTCCGCTTCAATGGTTGGGGCAACAAATACGTCTATCAGGGTGATGCAGAGCTTTCCGAGGCGCTATCTGGCCGATTGGCTGATGATATGAAGCGCTTTGATTTCATCCTCGAAGGCGGCAGCGTCGATTTTGACGGTGCGGGCCACCTTCTGACAACGGAAGACTGCCTGCTCAACGTGAACCGCAACAAGGGCTGGACGCGAGAGATCGCTGAAGCGCGCCTGAAGGATGCGTTCTGCGTTGAGCATATTATATGGCTGAAAGATGGTCTTCTGAACGACCACACAGACAGCCATGTCGACAATATCGCGCGCTTTGTGGCGCCGGGGCACGCGCTCTGTCAGGCGCCTCAGCCGGATGATCCGCATGCGGAGCGCCTTAAAGCTGTCGAGGTCGATCTGCGAAACTGGCGCGGCGCGAATGGCGAAGCGCTGACGGCATCCACCATCCCGTCTCCGGGCCGTGTACTTGATGATGAGGGCGGTGTGATGCCGGCGAGCCATATGAATTTTGTAATCACCAATCAGGCTGTTATTGTGCCGGTATATAACGATCGCGGTTATGACGCGGTTGAGGCGCTGAAGCCATTCTTCCCAGGCCGCGACGTGATCGCCTCTTCTGCGCAGGCGATTTTGACGGGCGGCGGCGCGTTTCACTGCATTTCTCAGCAAATTCCTGCTGTTTCAAAGGGTTAATCAATGTCGGTTGTAAAGCTTGGTGTCGTTCAGTGTGAGCTTGGTGGCTCGCTGGAGACCAATCTGGAAACATTAACCGGGCATATCCGTGAAGCATCCGGTCAGGGTGCGCAGATTATTCTGACGCCAGAACTCATCGAAGGGCCATATTTCTGCAAGACGCAGGAAGAGGAGCGTTTTGATCTGGCGCGTCCGATCATTACGCATCCTGCTGTTTCCCATTATCAGGCGCTGGCGAAAGAGCTGGATGTCGTACTGCCGCTATCAGTATTCGAACGCGATGGTCCGCATACATTCAATACGCTGGTTATGATCGACGCCGGCGGCGAGAAAATGGGTATTTATCGTAAAAGCCATATTCCGGACGGCCCGGGCTATCAGGAGAAGTTTTACTTCCGTCCTGGCGATACCGGTTTTAAAGTCTGGGATACAAAATACGCTAAACTCGGCGTTGGCGTCTGCTGGGATCAATGGTTTCCGGAAGCAGCTCGCATTATGGCGCTCAAAGGTGCTGAGATCCTGCTCTATCCGACGGCTATCGGGTCTGAGCCGCATAATCCGGCGCTCGATACGGCCAAACGCTGGCAGCGCGCCATGCAGGGGCATGCCGTTTCTAACTGCATGCCGGTCGCGGCGGCAAACCGGATTGGCGTGGAAGAAGGCCAGCTCTTCTATGGAAGCTCCTTCATCGCAGATCAGGCCGGCGAGATGATTATCGAAGCGGGTAAGGTTGAAGAAGTGGTTTTAATGGCAGAGCTCGATTTGGACTTTCTTCAACGTGACCGGTCGGCATGGGGTTTTTTCCGTGACCGGCGACCGGAGCTCTATGGCGACCTTCTGAAATAGGGCATTAAAAAAGCTCCCAGACCTGAGGTCGGGAGCTTTTCGTTTTTTAGGTCTGACTGTCTGACTACGCAGAGAGTTTGAGAAGGTTCTGCGCCTGCTCGACCCAGCCTTCACGCTGCACACGGCCTTTGAAAGACAGCTTTTCGTCCAGCCATGCAATGTTCTCAGGCGTCCAGCCTGCAATCTGGCTGAAGTGGTAAATTCCCTTATCGTTCAGAACAGCGCTCAGTTTCGGGCCGATGCCTTTGATCTGGGTGAGGTCGTCGGCTTCGCCTTTGGCCGCTTCCAGAAGCATTGGCATGTCGGAGACGGTTTCAACCGTGTCTTCGACGATCTCCTCGGCTGTGTCCTCTACGTCTTTGAACGCTTCCACGACTTCTTCAACAGCCGCTTCAGCGGTATCTTCAACCGTATCTTCTGCAGGTGCTTCAGGAGGCGTCATTACGAGTTCGACCTGATCCGCGCATTTCTTCGCCGCAGCAGTCATCGTCGCCATAACGGTGTCCATGCTGGCAGGTGACATCGCGTCAAACTTGCCGTCCTGCCATTGGTCAAACCATTTGGACCAGAATTCGCCGGGCATTTTGTACGGCATTTTCATCCAGCCTGGCAGCGCGGCATAGGCCACAGCAGCATTTTCCCAGGCCTTCATGTTTGCATCAGCCATCAGGTGGAAGGCTTCGCGCGTGCTATCAGCAGAAGAGGCGGTGTAGCTGACATTCGGCATTGGCATCGGGCCTTTGCTCCAGCTAACCTTCCATGGCATTTCCATTTTCGTCGCCAGTTCGCGCTGGCGTTCCATGGTTTCTTGAGTGGCGCGCATGTTATCAAAGGCCGCCTGCATGAGTGTGGTCGCGGTTTTGTTTGCATCGCGTACAAATGTCGGAAACAACATGACTTGTATCACCTCTCAGTTATCTACGTTAGGTATAACATATTTTTGTGCACTGCACAATAATTCTGTCTAAATGAAGTTTGCGAGTGCGAAATGAAGACGCCCCATTGTTTAGTGTTTGATTCAGGTATGGGTGGCCTGACTGTTGTATCTGAACTTGAAAAACAGGGCTTTTCAGGGCGCGTATCTTATGCGGCGGATACGGGCTTCTTTCCCTATGGAAACAAATCCGATGCAGAGCTGACGCGTCGCATTCCCGCCATCGCGCGTGGACTGATCGATGCAACAGCGCCGGATATCTTTGTAATTGCCTGCAATACCGCCAGCACGCTTGCGCTACAAATTGTGCGGGCAGTTATCGATATTCCGGTGGTCGGGACTGTTCCGGCGATCAAGCCAGCCGCTTTGAAAACGCAAACCGGCACGATTGGTGTGCTCGCGACGCCCGGCACGTTGAGGCGCGCTTATACGGATGCACTCATCCACGAATTTGCACGTGAGAAACGTGTCCTGACGCACGGAAGCGTTGAGCTTGTGGAAATGGCAGAGCGTTTTGCCGCCGGTGAGGCGGTCTCTGATGCGGAACTTAAAAGCGTTCTGGACCAGTTGATCCTGCAGCTCGGCGGAGACCAGTTAGATATTATTGTGCTTGCCTGCACGCATTTCCCGCTGCTGCGTGAGCGTTTATCGGCGCTCCTGCCCGCGGGCGTCCATCTCGTTGATTCAGGTGAAGCGATTGCAAGGCGCGTGCTGAGCCTGCTGCCTGAAAACGCGATGAAATCTGAAGCCGGGAATGTCGAGCGAGGCGAACTCTATACTACGGGTGCATCACCCTCCATGGAGCGACTTGTGGCTGCGTCCGGCCGGTTCGGGTTCACCAATTTCAAAACGATAAACCCGACCGACTGGCTCTAGGCTGATCAGCCCTTCATGTAGAAGACAGCAAGCTTGTTGCCGTCCAGATCACGAAAATAGCTGAAGTCGCCGAATTCGCCGCGTGGGCCCGGCTCGCCTTCGCACGTACCGCCGAGTTCCAGCGCTTTAGCGTGAGCTGCGGCGACGATGTCAGGTGAGTCGACTTTGAAGGCCGTCATCTGGCCATTGCCGATGGTCGCAGGCTCTTTATTGCCCGGCGTGTTTACGGCAAACAGCTGGCCTGAAGCAAAGGCATAGCCCTGGCCGTGTTCACCGAATTTCATGGCAGGTTTTGCGCCGAGTACCGGCATGAGCTGGTTGTAGAATTCAACGGCTCTATGGACATCATTCGTGCCCACCATTTGATAACCGATCATATTTCCCTCTCCTGTATGTGACCTCAGGAGAGGGTAGATGAAGCGGCTTTAGCGGCGTAATGAATTATTTGTGAACAGTGTTCACTCTTTTGATGTGGAGTACCAGTCAGCGTCCGCACGCACTTGTTTTTTTGAGAAAACAGACTGCCATGGCGTGTCGTTTGCGATCAGATCGCGCGCTTCGCCATAGCCGTTGAAACGGGTCTGCATTGTCACGCCATAAGCGCCCAGCATACCGATTTCGATCACGTCACCTTCTTCGATATCTTCCGGCAGGAAGATCGGGCCCTGAACGACATCAGATGAGTCACACGTTGGGCCAAACAGACGGAACGCTTTGAGGCGTTTCGACGGATTGGAGCCGTTGCGGATCAGGCGTGTCGGATAGGTCCAGTCGCAGTGAGCTGCGTCATAGAGCGTGCCGAATGCGCCGTCATTGATGTAGACAGAGTTGCCTCGAACCAGTGTGACTTCAGTCAGAATGGAGCTGCTCTCTGCAACGAGCGCGCGGCCCGGCTCACACCACAGCTCTGCGTCTTCTGCGACAGGCATAGCTGCGAAGGCTTCGTGGATCGCATCCGTGAACAGGTGCATTGGAGGCGGCTCTTTGCCCGGATAGGCAACAGGGAAACCACCACCGACATCGATAATGTCGAGGGCAACGTCTGCTTCCAGAATGAGGCGGGAGAGGTGCTCGCAGTGAACTGACCATGCGTATGGGTCCATGCACTGGCTGCCAGGGTGGAAGCTCATGCCGAGACGTTCAACATATGGACGAACAGCGCGTAGAATGTCTGGCGTGTCAGTCGCGTTCGCGCCAAACTTGCCGTCGATCGGCATTTCCGCGCCCTGGTTTGATACGCCGACGCGCAGGACAAGCGTGAGATCTTCAGCTTCACCAGCGGCTGCGAAGATTTTCTCTGCTTCTTCCATACAATCGAATGAGAAGGTGCGGACGCCGTAATCGAAATACGCGCTTGTAATTGCTTTGCGGGATTTCACCGGGTGCATGAACGAGATCTCTGCATTCGGGCAGAGACGGGCGACCGCTTCGACTTCGCGCATGGATGCAGCGTCGAAATGCGTGATGCCATTCGCATAGAGCTCTTTGAGCACCCATGCAGAAGGGTTGGCTTTCACTGCATAGAGTGCGTGGCCTTTAAAGTTCGTGGAGAACCATTGCGCCGCCTGACGAAGCAGATGCGGGCGATTGCAAGCAATGGGCCGGTCGGTATCCTCATGCCGGACCAGGTCCCAGGGTGTGTCGTAGGAAGTCATGACACAAATACCCCCGTGTTTAAGTTTTAAACCCAAACCGGCGTTAGTGCGGCCGTCGACCTATATTGCTTTCGCAGGGAAAGGAACATGGATCCGATGTCCGCCGGAACGGTGCACATAATGATTCACGACCCCCGAGTAAACCGTAAAATTCACCTGACACGAATATTTCACGCCGCTACAGCCAGTTATTGTGTAGAAGGAACGTTTTTGTTGGGCCAAATGTTCCGGCGTGACGGGCACTCTGCGAGATATGCTGGCTTTGAGTAAGACTATGAAATTTTGCACGGGCAAGGCAAGTTTTGCAGCTGGGCTGGGGTTGATGCTCTGTCTTGCTGCGTGCGAACCGTCTGCCGGTAGCGGCGTGGATGCTGGTCGCACAGACGAACGGATCGTCATTGCAGGCAGCTCAACCGTTGCGCCCTTTGTGACGCGGGCTGCAGAGTATTTTGGCGCTACCAGCGAATACCGGGTCCCGATCGTCGAGACGACCGGCACGGGTGGCGGCATTCGCCTGTTTTGTGAAGGTGATGGCCCCGATACGATTTCTATCGCGACAGCATCTCGCCGGATGACAGAGAGCGAGCACGAATACTGCGCGGGCAATGGCGTGTCAGACTTTCTGGAATTACCGCTTGGCAGTGACGGTATTGTGCTGATTAATGCGCTCAATGGGCCGGAGATCGCGCTCACGGACCGCGAGATCTTTCTGGCGCTGGCTAAAACCGTTCCGACTCGCAGAGGGCTGGCAGCCAACCCTTACCAGTTCTGGTCGGAGATCAATCCCGAATTGCCGGATATGCGGATCGAGGTGTACGGCCCTCCGCCGACATCGGGCACGCGCGATGCCTTTACTGAGATTGTCTTGGAGCGCGGCGCGCTGCGTCTGCCGGAGATTGTCGATCTGCGTGTGAGCGATGCGGAAACCTATGACGCCGTGGCGCATACAATCCGCACAGATGGGCACTGGCTTGATTCCGGTGAAAACGACACACAGATCGTGCAGGCGCTGATCCGCAGTCCGTCTGCGCTAGGCGTTGCCGGCTATTCCTATCTTGAGCAAAGCAGCGACCGCGTAAAACCGGCCTCAATCAATGGCACACTGCCCGACGAAGTCTCCATTATCAGCGGCGATTATGCCGTTTCGCGCTCACTCTTCCTCTATGTGAAGCGTAGCCATATCGAGCAGATGCCCGCGCTCGGCCCGTTTCTGGACGAGCTATACTCGGATGTTGCGATGGGTGAGGGCGGCTATCTGGTAGAGGTCGGGCTGATCCCGCTGTCGCCGGATGATCGGGCAAACGTATTGACGATTTCACAAACAGAAACGCCCGACCCATAAGGGCCGGGCGGTAATCCGGTTTCAATGGCCATAAGCCTATTCGGCAGCCGGCAGCTTTGATTTATCGAAGCGGGACCAGACGCCTGCATCGCCATGCCAGTCGCCTTGCGTTGCGCCCTTGGAATACTCGGTTGCGCGCGCTTCGAAGAAGTTTGCGTGCTCAACACCGTTGAGGATTTCCGTCAGCCAAGGAATAGGGTGTTTGTCGACGCCGAAGATTGGTTTCAGCTTGAGCTGTCCCAGACGCCAGTCAGCAATATAGCGGATATATTGCTGGATATCGTGCGGTGTCATGCCTTCAACTTCACCGGCCTCGAAAGCCAGCTCGATGAATTTGTCTTCCAGCATAACCACTGTGCGGCAGGCTTCTGTGATACGCTCTGCGAGCGTGTCGTTCATAATACCTGTCTCATCACAGAAGGTGTGGAAGAGCTTGATCATGCCTTCGCAGTGAAGTGACTCATCGCGCACAGACCAGGTTACGATCTGCCCCATGCCCTTCATTTTGTTGAAGCGCGGGAAGTTCATCAGCATCGCAAATGACGCAAACAGCTGCAGACCTTCAGTGAAGCCGCCAAAGACTGCCATGGATGTGGCGATGTCTTCGTATGACTCACACCCAAACTGACCCAGATAGTCATGCTTGGCGGCCATTTCCTCATACTCCATGAAAGCGGAGAATTCAGAATCCGGCATGCCGATGGTTTCAAGGAGAAGCGCATAGGCTGCGATGTGGATCGTCTCCATATTGGAGAAGCATGACAGCATCATGGACACCTCTGTCGGTTTGAACAGAGGCATGTAGTTTTCCATATAGTTCGCGCCGACTTCCACGTCGGACTGCGTGAAGAAACGGAAAATCTGGGTAAGGAGGTTGCGCTCCTTATCGTTCAGCTTGACCGCCCAGTCTTTACAGTCTTCACCCAGCGGAACCTCTTCCGGCATCCAGTGAACCTGCTGCTGTTTCTTCCAGAAATCATAGGCCCAAGGATATCGGAAAGGCTTGTAAGCCTTTGAAGGAATTAGGAGTCCCGGTTTGCCGGTGATGAGGCCGTCTGCCATGATGTGCTCCACGAGTCGCGTTAACTACAAGATATAGTGCGCCTCTTGTTAAAATCACGCAAGAGATGGTGTGTCGCAGCCAGATGTTTTCCACTGTTAACCTCTGTCTGTGGATAAGTTCTGGCTGCGAGCTGGTTAGATTCTAAGCGGTATCAGAACCTGAGCCGGACACCGCCATTGATGATGAAGCCGTCATTGCGCGACCAGATGTCCGTCGTCCAGCGTCCTGACGGTGCACGCGCAGGCAGCAGGATAGGCTCCTCACGGGTCTGCCGGACATCCAGAATATTCTCGGCGTTGATGAACCAGCTTGCCGGTCCGATTGTGATTTCGCCAAGAAGCCCGACGTCCAGAAAACTATCGCTACGAAGTCGGTATGGACTGTCTTCGACGCGTTGCTCGCCAGTGTAATACATTTCAAGGCCAAGCCGGAACTCGCCATGGCGCTCCCACATCGCAACCATGCCAGCGGAATGACGAGGGGTCAGCGCAATGTCCTGCGTTCCGCCAAACCCGTTATCTTCGCTCGAATCCAGGAAGAGATAGCTTCCGGTGATTTTGAAATCTTCCCACATATAGCGAAGCAGAAGTTCCGTCCCACGGATTTTCGATGTGCCACTTGCGTTCACGAGTTCGACTCGATCAAGCGGGCCGCCCGGCTGACTGGCAAAAGGTTCAAGCTCTGTCACGCCGTGTAAATTAGACGCAAAGAAGGTTGCATTAGCTTCTATAGAGCCTGAGCGGTATCCAACATCGAAAGAGGCCGTCTGGGCCGTCTCCTCGCGTAGCCCGCTAAGTGGTGACAGACGCGACAGACCAGCCGCTTCTATCTCTTCCACGAACGGGGTCGGGGCAAAATAGCCTTCTGCCACGGAGCCGCGGAACGTCCAGTCGCCAGGGCGGTACAGCACTGAAAGGCGCGGACTGAACTGCGTGCCATATTTGCTATGGTCATCCAGCCGTCCACTAAGCGACAGTGTGAGGTCTGTGTTCAGATCGTAATCTACTTCGCCGAAAATGCCCGGCACGTCATATGTATAATCGAACGCAGGATAGGTATCCGACTGGAAACGGTCGGACTGATAAGCAACGCCCAGCACCCAATCCAGCCGGTTAAGGTCGCCGGACAGAGAGGCTTCCAGAAGATAGCTTTCATGGCGGTCCTCATCTGTCGCGTCACCAAATTGGTGCTCATGGTTCTGGACCATGGCGGATGATCTGAGCTGCGCAGAGACGGTGTCTGTGAGCTCGGTGTTGGCAATCAGTCCCCCATCAATCCGCGTCGTTTCTTGTGACTGGATGAAAGACTGGCCGTCAGGCGCAACGCGTCCATCCAGCGTCCCCCCATCGCGGTCTTCTGCCATCAGGCCGAGGGTGGCATAGATGTTCGTGCCTTCGCCATTCTCCCAGAACAAACGTGGACGGGCTGTTACCCGCTCATAGCCGGGCATGTCGATCCAGCCATCCTGATCGAAGTCGACCTTGTCCTGACCGTGCAGGCCGACGGTGAGAGACGTACCAAGCTCGTCTGTGATGGGCGTGGCGAAATAACCGGTCAGATCCTGCCCGCTGCGAGAGGTCGCGTTGAGCAGAAATTCACCTTCAGGCTCGTCGCCGGGCAGGCGCGAGAGCAGGTTGATCACTCCGCCCAGCGCAGACCCGCCATAAAGCGAAGAGGCTGCGCCCTTGATCACATCGACGCGTCGAAGATCGGTTGGCGGGATTTGTAAGAGCCCCAGCGATGAGGCCTGACCTCCATAGAGTGGCAAGCCGTCTGCCAGAAGCTGAGTATAGCGGCCATAAAGCCCTTGCACGCGCACATTGGCCGCGCCGAGCGCAGGTGATGTCACCTGCACGCGAATGCCGCCTGTTTCGTTGACAAGAGTCGCGATATTGCCCGGCCGCATAATCGCCTTTTCCTCGATTTCTTCGAGATTGATGGTCTCGATACGCGTCGACTGGTCCTGTGCGACACGGCCCGAGCGTGTTGTGGTGACGACAACCGTATTCATGGTCGCTTCTTCGTCATGATGTTCGCCGTCCTCTGAATGTACGGCCTGCGCGTAAGCTGGTGCGGCCAGAAGCACGCATAGCGTTAAACCCGCAGCGGAGCTGCGAAGATGTTTAGGCATACGATTTTACCTGAATTGAAACTGGAATCAGTGCGCCTTGTATCAGCGCGGTGATGACGTCAGTTTCAGGCGCGCGGAGGCCTGAACAGAGGTGGTGCTGCACCGTTTACCAGCGTCTCTGCAGTCAATTGATATCGCGTAGACGGGCTATACGGTTCTGTAACAGGCTGAACATTGTCCCGTGCCAGAATATGAACGTGGCAGCTGCCGCAATTGTGCCGGTGATGCTCGTGGTCATGCTCGTATGCGGGTGCGCTTTGTTCGGGATCGTCATGGTCAGTCTGTTCGCAGACAATTTCGGGCACGGCCTCAGTATGGTTCGCTTCTGCAATCGGCGCTGCAATCATCACAGCGGCAAACATCAGGGCGAGCCCTATCCTTATTGCAGCGATGACGGAGTGCATTTGCATGAAGGCTATATATCCCGGCGTGTGACGATACCCGCGCAAAGATCGCTAGCATTCAGACTATCATTTTGCAAATCATTCGCAAACGTTATTGGCGCACAGGGAAGCACCGTCCGCGATCATACTCTTCGGCAGCTGCCTGATAGGCAGCTCTCAGATCGGTTCGCACGGCGTTTCGTTCGGGAGCCGGCATAATGAATGATGCGATGACATCGTTGGAAAAGCCCGGCGAGTTTGCTGAAAAATCGGTGGCAATTTCCGCCGGTGCCGCATTGAGGAGCCATCTGAAGAACGGTGCCATCTGGGCTTCTGTCGCGACGGTCGCGCCGCCATCAATATACATGTCGAGACCGGGTGCGCGCTCGAATGTGGTGGCGACTTTACTGATCGTATAGACTTCGGCCGCGCTGTTATTCTGGTCGACGGCATCCATCACGAGAAACGGCGCGGATGCATCATGGCCATCATGATGGAAGGAGAAAGCGCCCGGCGCATACAGCCCATACATAGGAGGTGCTTCCATACTGATTTTTATGGGTTCGGCATCGGAGAAGTCGAGGTTTGAGCCAATAAAATCAACGGTCAGGGCGAATTTGGTATTGTCTGCGAAGGCGAGCCTCAGGCCCTCAGGCATGTTGATGTCGGGAACATCATATTCGGTTCGCACTGAAAACTCGTAGGATGTGACCGCGCCATTATCATATCGCAGCAGCGCAAAGACACCGTCGACACGTTCCTGACAGGTTTGCGGCTCCAGTGGATCAGGCCCGCCCCCGCAGGCGGCCAGAAGAAGCGCGCTGCTTAAAACTGTTTTTCGAAACATCAGCTGTGTCTCCCCCGCTAAAGACCGCATAAAATGTAGCAGAATTTGCGGTAAGCTCAAAATTGGGTGACTAATTTGAGTGTGTGTGCCTCCGGCCATGCGTGGCCGGATAAAACATATCTGGCGTGATGAACGGGCCTGGGGCACTCTTCCGCGAAAAGATCGGGGGAAGACATGTTCATTGGCCATTACTCGACGGCATTTGCGGCGCGAAAACTGAAGCCTGCCATACCGCTCTGGCATGTGTTCATTGCCGCGCAGCTGGTGGATTTTGGCTGGGCGATTCTTGTCATGCTGGGCGTAGAGAAAGTGCGGGTTATCCCGCATTTCATGGAAGCCTCCATGCTCGACCTCTACTATATGCCCTACACCCACTCCCTGCCGGGTAGCCTGATCTGGGCGATCGGGGCAGGGGCGCTTTATGGCCTGTTCTGGAAAGGGGAGAGAAAGCTCTCAGCGGGGCTGATTTTCGGCTCGGTGGTCTTCTCTCACTGGCTTTTGGACCTCATCGTCCATGCGCCCGATCTTCTGCTCTATCCGGGCGGGCCGATGGTTGGCTTCGCGCTCTGGAATTCGCTGGTGTGGAGCCAGCTGGTTGAGGGCGGGCTGCTCCTTGCTGGCTTTGCGATCTACATGGTCTGCACAAAGCCGAAGACCAAATCAGGTGTGTGGGCGCCCTTTGCCCTTCTGGCCTTCATGATCGCGCTTCAGGCCTATAACCACATTCCGGTCGAGGTGCCGCCAACGCCGTTTGTCTTTTCCGTCATGGGGTTGTTTGCCTATTCGCTTCTGGCGTGTCTAGCCTGGCTGACGGATCGAACGCGTGAGGCGGTTTGATGTGTAGGTCGGCTCAAGCCAAAGGCGGAGCCGACAGGAGTTTTCGCACACAGTCGGGTCCACTTCGTTTGACCCGACCTACGATCTGCCGCGGAACGAAGTTCCGTTTGCTATATTTTCAAATCGGAGGCCATTGCCGTGACAAATCAAGAGTTTTCGATCAACGGCAACAACGTTGAAATTCATAGTGCGGCGAAAGGTCGAATATCTGTTGATCTCGGCTCGCCAATTGCACAGGTTCTGTCTGTCAAATCTGCGTTGGTTGTCAGGACTGAGCCGGAACCTGGTTCATGTGAAAATTGTAATGTTTTCGCAATTGGCTCTGAAGGAGACTTGTTCTGGAAGGTTAAAAGCCGAAAGCATGTCTACGATGATAGCCCGTATACGCATATTGAATTGACGGATGGAAAGCTTGTTTTGATTAATTGGGATGGCCTAAGAGTAATCGTCGATCCGGAAACGTTCTCAGAGGAATCCGAGTTTTACGGAAGATAGTAATCCAATGCGTTGCATCGGGTAGGGTGCATTCCGCGTAGCAATGCACCAGAAAGAATTGGCGCACATGGGTTCAGGTTTCCGGGGCTATCTCATTGTCATCCCGGCCGCAGCGAAGCGACGAGCCGGGACCAAGCAACTTTTCACGCAATCGCAAATTGATACCTGACGTGCCTTAGTACATGCTGTGCGTCACGGAGTGATAAAATTGATGACTAGCTTATCCCTATACACGCCTGAATATTTCGAACAGCTGGAAGCGTTTGTTCTGAACGATCTGCGCCGTGAAGGGATTACCTTCTTCGATGAGGCCTGGCCGCTAATGTTCGAAGCTATCGGCGATCGCCATGGTGATGATAATGTTCGAATAAAAAAGCGTTCTGAGCATTTATTTAAAGCAATAACTGTGATGGAGGAACACGACGTTCCAGTGCCGGAAAGCTATATGCAGGAGGTCTTAATCGCCGTTGAGGTGATAGAGCGGCTTCCTGTATTTTTTGCGCTTGGCAATAGAGCTTACGAAAAAGCGGTGGCAGGCCTTTTAGCTGCTCAGGGGAAAACGATAACCGAAAGGTTCAATATCGATGTTGGATTGTTCCTGAAAAAAAAATCTGAACGGCTCCATCGAAGTCGCGCCGCGAAAAAGGATAAAAGCATAAAAAAGGGAACCAAAGCGTTATCCGAACTGATGTCGATCTTTGCCTTCTCAGACCTGACCATAACACGTTCGACAACGAGAATGTTTGAGGTGGTTCACGCATCGGGCCGTTCCGGGGCCTTAATCGAACACGATATCGATTATCTATCGGAAATGTGTCTGCAGCCGACAATTATGTTTTATCCCACAGAAGGAAACCGTCTGGGTTACGTTCTCAAATCTTTTATAATGGATTTCCAACCTCTATACATACATCCATTAACGCTGACGCTAAATAGAATTTCAGACGAAGAGAAACTTTACATTCGGATACTGCAGTTTTATTGCACGATGCGCATTCCAGATATCATTGAGCGGTTTCTGACGGAGATTTCTTCTGAGGGTGAACTGAATCTTCCTGATGTTTAACAATCCGATGCTTAGCATCGGGTAGGGTGCATTCCGCGTAGCAATGCACCAGAAACCACCGGCGCACATGAGTTGGTGCTTCGCTCATCCCTGCAACAGCTTTGAGCGCGTTCTATGCGACGCCACACGTCGCGAGAACAAACGAAGGTAAAGCATAGTTCTGGTAGGTTTTTATGGAACCGGTTTTGCGTCTTCACGGGAATTTGCGGGTCGAATGAAAGAACGCGCTCATAAAAAAAGCGGGCCGTAGCCCGCTTTTCCTGAAACTCTGATGCGTCGGCCTTACTGGCAGGCGAGGCATTCTTCGTAATCGGTAGGCTCCTGAATCTGAAGCTCGCCTTCTTTCTTGCCTTCTGAACCAGCAAAGCTTGCGCGCTGAACAGACTTGGAGCGGCAATAGTAGAGCGACTTCAGGCCTTTTTCCCACGCCGTCCAGTGCAGCATGTGGAGGTCCCACTTGTTGATGTCGCCCGGCAGGAAGAGGTTCAGAGACTGAGCCTGGCAGATGAACGGTGTGCGGTCTGCCGCCAGTTCGATGATCCAGCGCTGGTCGAGCTCGAAAGCCGTCTTGAAGATCGCTTTCTCGTCGTCTGTCAGGCACTCAAGGTGCTGAACAGAGCCTTCATGCTCGAGCATGCTTGCCCAGACTTCCGGAGTGTTCTGGCCTTTTTCTTCCAGAAGCGCTTCCAGAGCTGCGTTCTTTACAGTGAAGGAGCCTGACAGCGTCTTGTGTGTGTAGACGTTTGCCGGAATTGGCTCGATGCCTGCAGATGTGCCGCCGCAAATGATGGAGATAGACGCTGTCGGCGCAATCGCCAGTTTGTGAGAGAAGCGCGCCATGACGCCGTTCTCTGCTGCGTCAGGGCATGCGCCGCGCTCTTTAGCGAGCTTAACAGACGCTGCATCTGCACCCTTGCGGATGTGTTTGAACATTGTGTTGTTCCAGACCTTCGCGCCAGCGCTTTCCAGAGGAATACGCATGGTTTGCAGGAAGGAGTGGAAGCCCATCAGGCCGAGGCCGACAGAACGCTCACGCTGGGCCGCATAGACAGCGCGTGCCATTTCGTTCGGAGCGCGCTGGATGAAGTCTTCCAGAACGTTGTCGAGGAAACGGAAAATGTCTTCGATGAACTGAGGATCAGACTTCCATTCGAGGAATTTCTCAGCGTTCAGAGAGGACAGGCAGCAAACAGCTGTGCGCTCATTGCCGAGATGGTCTGTGCCGGTTGGCAGAACGATCTCTGAGCAGAGATTGGACTGCTTCACAGAGAGGCCGAGCTTGCGCTGGTGCGCAGGCATAGAGTTGTTCACTGTGTCAGTGAAGAGAAGGTATGGCTCGCCCGTCTGGATACGCAGCTCGAGGATTTTCTGCCAGAGCTTACGTGCGTTCACAGTCTTGATGACTTCGCCGGACTTCGGAGAGAGAAGCTCGAACTCGCCATCGTCACGAACAGCTTCCATGAAGGCGTCTGTGATGTTCAGGCCGTGGTGCAGGTTGAGCGCTTTACGATTGAAGTCACCGGATGCCTTACGGATCTCGAGGAATTCCTCGATTTCCGGGTGGTGGATGTCCAGATAGCACGCCGCAGAACCGCGACGCAGAGAGCCCTGGCTGATTGCCAGTGTCAGGGAGTCCATCACGCGGATGAATGGGATAATGCCGGAGGTCTGACCGTTCTGACCGACTTTCTCGCCGATAGAACGTACGCTGCCCCAATATGTGCCGATGCCGCCGCCATTGGATGCGAGCCAGACATTCTCGTTCCATGTCTCGACAATGCCATCGAGGGAGTCATCGACAGTGTTCAGGAAGCAGGAGATTGGCAGACCGCGGTCCGCGCCACCGTTAGAAAGGACTGGTGTCGCAGGCATGAACCAGAGCTTCGAGATATAGTCATAAATGCGCTGTGCGTGGTCAGCATCATCAGCGTAAGCTGTCGCAACGCGTGCAAACATGCCCTGAAAGGTTTCGCCGGGCAGGAGGTAACGATCCTCGAGGGTTTTCTTACCAAATTCAGTCAGATTCGCGTCACGTGAAGGATCAATCGTGATGCCTTCAACAATGCGCAGATCCGAGTTCGCGCGCGGTTTACCCCGGCGCAGCTCTGATGCTGATGTAGACTGTTCTGACTTCGCTGTAATCGTGCCCGACATGAGGATTCCCTGCTGACTAAAACCCTAATGGTATATGGTGAGTTGGACTGGATATCGCCATATGTGGCGCATGTAACCCCGCTCAACCCAATATATAGTGGTTCTAAGGTTAACTGTTGGTCAACAGCCACATGAAGGCCATCAGGGCTTTTCCGTGTAAAAAAGGTTAACGCCTGTTAAGAACTAGAGTTGCACACAGGAAAAACAGTCGGTCTGCGGACCGTTTCAAGACTCAAATTTTCAGTGATCACGGGGGTTTGTGAGGTCTGATTCAGATTTCTGATAATATCCACAGGGAAGTCTGAAAAACTTTGTATTGACCTGTCAGTCGCGCCTTAAAATTAATCGGCAGGAGGGTGTATTTTTCACCCAGATATCGAATTTCAACACGACTCAATTGACCGGATAGGCAAATCACCTCCGCGCGCAGACACTAGATATAGTGTCTGGATGAATTTGCGCCGATGAACCGGATTCGTCCCCTTGGGCGGTGTAGACACAAAAAAAACCGCCGGTCGGGCGGGTTTTCGTGAGTTTGGGTAAATCTGCAGCTACTCGTCTTCGATGCGTTTTTTTGCAGCTTTCAGGCGAGAGAGGATTTTCGGAGAGAGGCTCGCATTCGCGGCAAGGATATTACCGGTCTTGAGAAGCTCGCCGCCATCAATCTCCTGAACAACGCCGCCCGCTTCGCGTACGAGTACGATACCGGCTGCGATGTCCCATGAATTGAGGTTACGTTCCCAGAAGCCGTCAAAGCGACCAGCTGCGACGTATGCAAGATCGAGGGCTGCAGAACCGAAACGACGAATGCCGGAGGTTTCCTGGGTCAGGTGTGAAAGCTCTGCCCAGAACAGCTGGTGGCGTTCCGGAGAGTGGCCGACAAATGGTGTGCCTGTCGCGACAACAGCGTTTGCAAGTTTGATACGTGTCGCCACTTTCAGGCGCCAGTTCTCAAGCCATGCGCCCTGACCGCGTTCCGCCCAGTAAATGTCGCCACTAATGACGTTATACACGACACCGGCGTAAAGCTCGCCTTCGCGCTCCAGGGCGATGGAGACAGCAAAGTGCGGAATGCCGTGCATGAAGTTCAGTGTGCCGTCGAGCGGATCGACGATGAAACGGTTGGTTTTGTCAGTACCTTCAACAACGCCGCGCTCTTCCATCACAAAGCCATAGCCTGGACGTGCGCGAGACAGTTCGTTGTAAATGACCTCTTCAGCGCGGTGATCCGCGTTGGTGACGAAATCGCCCGGACCTTTTCTGGAGACCTGAAGGTTTTCTACTTCGCCAAAATCTCGGGCGAGGCCGCGGCCTGCTGCACGGGCGGCTTTCACCATGACGGTGATGAGTGGGCTTTGTCTGGACATGGATATAAATTTCGTTCGTGTAACGTTATCAGAAGGGGCCGTATCGGTCCTTATGCGTCTGGTCAAGATAAAGAGCCGTTAAGCTGCAGTGAAAGCTTAATCAATTCTGGGCGAATAAGGCTATTGGGAAAAGGGTGATGGAGCAAATCCTATGAATATCATGACATTGCGGAACGCTGCATTTGGCGGCCTGGCGCTTCTGCTTGCGGCGTGCGGTCAGGGGCCTGAAGCGACCGGCTTCATTACGGAAAATCTTCCGCCTCCTGAAGGCGCAGAGATTGAAGAAGGTGACGTGCCGCGCGATGACGCAGGCCGTCCGTTCCAGTATGGCCTGCTGGAGGAAACGCTTCCGGCATTCTCTGTTACCATGCCGGATGGTGCAGAGATCACCGATCAGGATATTCGCGGTCAGTGGATGATTGTCGACTTCTGGGGGCTCTGGTGTCCTGATTGTATCGTCGACGCGCGCCATGTTGATGCGCTCTATGCGGCTGTTCAGGACGAAGAGGGGCTCAGCATGCTCTCCATCCATTCGCCGCCAAACCCGAACCGTATCAATGATGCGTTTGGCCGGTGGGAGAGCCTTGAAGCCTATACCGAAGAAACCGGTTATGGCAGCCATTCGGCGGTTGATAGCGATGCCAGCGCAATTGACGCATTCGACCTGCCATGGGTACCAATGTACTTCCTGGTGGACCCTGAGGGTACAATCCGTGGCTTCCGATCAGGGCTTTCTACGGCGGGTGACGAACCGGTTGAAGTCTTCCTGAGCGAAGTGCATGAAGTGATTGAAGCGGGCTGAGGCCGGGTTTTTACCTAGCGATAGAGCAGCAGGCAGACCTCACCTGACGGTGTAAAAATTTCAGTCAGTTTCCGGTTTTCCATGGTCCGGCCTCTTCCGGGGGCCGGGTTAAGGTGATTTAATCTACTAGGAGTACCAGTGGAGCGGGTTTGTAATGTTGCATCCATCGACCAAGCGTCTGATCGATAAGCTGATCGAGATGACTGAGGCATCGAAGATCACCTGGCTGGAAGGTGATGATGGGACATGCATTTACGACACTGAAGGCTATCGCGTGACAATCGGTCAGGCGCCAAGCCGCGTCGTTCTGCTGGATGCTGGCGGCCGCGTGCTGGAGACTGTCAGCGAGTCCATCCTTGCCAATACAACCGATTCCAACGGCATGCAGTATACGCTGCGCGTTGATAATCTCGTCTCTACGGCGCGCCGTCAGATCACCGGCGCGACTGATGTGATTGATCGCATTGTATCTGCGCTTGAGCTGGACAAAGAGAAGAAGCCTGACCGCAAATCGAAAGATAAGGTCGTCCCGGTTCCGCCTCGTCCGGAGGTGACTTTTCCAGACCAGCCGGAAATGGCGTCTCGTGTGGCCATGCTTGCCGCCAAGGTCAACGGCGTTCCGCCTGAAGAGAAAGCTGTTGAGGATGAAGTCCTAGAGCTTGATGATATCGACAGCGATGATCCAATGGATATCCCGGCCGTTGCAGACCCTGTGATTGAGCCGTCGCATAGCGATGCTCTGACAGGGCTCTCGGTTGGTGCGACTGGGCTTGCGGCTGTCGGTACTGGGGTTCAGGGCGGTTCGGATGAGCTGGTCATCGATGATGAGCCCGAGGCGCAAGATAAAGAAGACTATGATAGCGGATCGCCATGGAGCGTACCGGATGCTGCGGCTGAAGCCAGTGGCGAAACGGTGGAAGACTACGTCGATACCGATGATGATCAGGATTTCGGGTTTGCGCCAGCAGCCCGCGAACCGCTTCCGGCAGTTGATGACCAGCCTGAGCTTTTAAGCGAAGCCACGGCGTCAGAACCCATGCCGGATGAGGCGTTTGATAATGCGCCAGCCGCTCAGTTGCCGCGACCAGAAATTCTTACATCCGCGACCTTCGGGGCGATTGGCGCGTTCGGCACGGTCGGTGCGTCTGCGGTTGAAGCAATTGGCGATGAAGATACGTCTGAAAGCGATGAGTGGATTGCCTCAGAGAAGAGCTCCGTACCACTTACTCCGGTTGAGACCGCTGTGCCAGCTGAGCCTGAAGTTGAGCCGCCCAAGGCATTGCTTCATGTCGGACCTGTCATGGAAGGCATGAGTATCACAATCGATGCCACAAAGGTGACACCACTCGAATACACAATGCCGAACGTCATGACGGTCGAGGTCAGCGAAATAGAAGCATATCTCGCCGAAGAAGCGGCCGCTGCGGCGTCTATGCCGGCCATGCAGTTGCCGCCGACGGCGTTTCTGTCACGCACGATTATGGCTGCCGCGCATAAATCGCCGGAACCTGCACCGTCACCGGTTGAAGATGCCGTAGAGTTTGTGGATGCCGTCGAGGAGGTCGTCGTAGAGCCTCAGGATGATTGCTCGGTCATTGAGGCTGAGATGACACCTGTTGATACAGACCCGGTGATGGGAACACCGCCAGCGCCGGAACCGGAGCCTGAGCCGGAGCTGCGCGGCGGGCGCAGAACCGTTTATAAGTATAATCCGTGGATGTAAGCGCGGGATAACTTTAAGGCCGCTGAGATGCGGCCTTTTTGTAAGCGTTTAGTTCGTCAGCTCCACATCCCAGTAGAGATAATCCATCCAGGTTTCGTGTAAGTGGTTCGGCGGGAAGCGGCGCCCCTGACCCTGCAGCTGGTAGTTGGACGGGCATTCCGGTTTCCGGCTTGGATGCATGCCAATGTCATCTGGCAGGCGATTGGCTTTTTTCAGATTGCACGGGCTGCAGGCTGTGACGATATTGTTCCAGCAGGTTGTGCCGCCTCGGGACCGCGGAATGAGATGATCAAATGTGAGATCATCACCTGATCCGCAATACACGCAGGAAAACCCGTCTCTCAGGAACACATTGAAGCGTGTAAACGCTGGAGACCGGTCTTGCTTAATGGATTCCCGCAGACAGATGACGCTCGGAAGCTGCATCTGGAAAGACGGGGACCGCACCACGTGATCATACTGGGCCACTACATCCACACGTTCCAGGAAGACGGCTTTGACGACGTCCTGCCATGGCCAGATTGAGAGTGGATAATAGGAAAGCGGCCGGTAGTCCGCATTGAGAACAAGTGCGGGCCACGCGTTGGCAGGGGTATTTGAGACAGAAGCCGTCATACTCACCTCGCATCGTTGCCGATAAGATCAGAAGTATAGCGACTCTGCTGATCTTTCCAGTGAGATGATTAACTGATTCACCACTACAGCTTTATGACAAACGAAGTTTATATCCACGGGCGTGAGTATGCCTGCAGATTCAGCGCCCATTGCCTCTTAAATGGTTGATATAGCCCCACAAAAGATGGGCCGCGACACCGCGATAGGGGCGCCAGCTCTCGGCATGGGTCAGAAAAGCTCTCGCCGTGAGTCGGTCTTCCTCTTGGCTTAGAAGGCGCAGCGATTCCATCAAGCCAACATCGCCCTCTGGAAAGGCATCAATCCGGCCGAGCGAGCACATCAAAAACAGTTCTGCCGTCCACGGACCAATCCCTTTTACGGCAGTCAGATGCCTGCGCGCTTCGGCGTCGGGCATCTCATGTAATTGGGCAAGGTTGAGGCTGTGCGTTTCGATGGCTTCGGCAATGGTTGTCAGATGTCGGACTTTCGGGCGGGACAGGCCACATCCGCGTAATTCATCCTCGGCGGCGTTCATCACACGCTGGGGTGAGAGATCGCCTGCCGCCCAGTTAAGGACGCGCGTCCAGATCGCATCGGCAGCTTTTGTCGAGATCAGTTGGTACACAACGGTTCTTACCAGCGCCTCATAGCTTGCAGGCTGGATGCGCCATGCCGGAATGCCAATTGTTGAATACGCTCGCGCAAGGGCCTCATCGCGGGCGGATAACGCCTCGCAGGCTGTCCTCAATTGTTCGCGGGTTGGATACATTTGCTCGCCCTGTGTGAAGCTGGACTATCAGGACTTAACGGGAGCCGCCACGCAAGGTGTTTCCGATGGACATAAAAAAGCCGGCCCTTTTTGGAGGACCGGCTTTCTTCAGATCTGACACCAGATCCTAGAATTCAGTTGCGTAGAGCGTTGCAGAAGCTGTGCCGCCGCCAAAAACGCCAACCCAGATGTCGTATTGGCCAGAGCCGGATACAGTGACTTCAGGGTTGAAGCCGTTTGTGTCGTCAGCGCAAACCCAGCTGCCATCTGGCGTGTTAACAACGATTGTTGTGTCAGCGTCAGAAACAGCACCCAGAGAGAACTGGCCGCCATTCCACATCAGGCGCGCATCAGGAGCCTGAGAGATCATGCCTGCGCAGCCAACGCTTGATGCATCGACAGTGCCGCCAGCGACGATTGCCAGCTCAGAAGGATCAGGGGCGAAGCCCGCTGAGAGTGAAAATGTGCCGAAGTTTGGCTCAAGTGAGTAGTCCTGCGCGATTGCAGGTGTAGCGATAAGTGCTGCAGTAGAAGCAGCAAGGATAAGTTTACGAAGCATGGTCAGACCCCCTGACATATATTGTGGCAAGCATCGGCTCACCTTCGTCCCCTCGTGTGACAGGATGTCAGCAACCGTAGAAAAATTTTTGAAATTTACTAGGTGCAGAACTGCAAAAAGTTCAGTGCCGTAGCGTCAACTCTCGCAAATGAGTGGGATTAAAAGCCATAAAAAAGCCGGTCAGATGGACTGACCGGCTTCCGTTAAATTCCATTGCGAAGCTTAGTTGCTGCTCAGCTCGGAGATGGACAGCATAGAGTTCGCATATCCGCCACCGAACGTGCCAACCCAGATGTCATACTGACCAGAAGATGGGTTGGACAGGTAAACAGACGGGTTGAGGCCATTACCGCCGTCATCGTCACACATCCACGAACCGTCTGGCATGTTGATGACAAGCGTTGTGTCTTCGCTGGATGCAACGGAGATGATCAGAGGCAGAACGCCGCCAGCCTGATACTGAAGGCGGAAATCCGGTGCGTTTGAAATGTTGCCCGCGCAGCCAAGGCGAGACGCATCAATGCTGCCGCCAGCTGTGATGTTGACGTTATATGGATCAGGTGAGAAGCCGGATGTCAGAGAAGCAGAACCGAAGTTCGGGTTCAGAGAATAATCCTGGGCAACTGCTGCGCCAGTGGTGAAGAGTGCTGCAGCAGCAGCGATTGCTAGTTTGCGGTACATAATTTTCGTCCCTCGTTTCAAAACCCACTGGAAGTCCATTACTCTGTCAGTCACGCGGTCCCCTCCAAGGCGTCGGCAATCTGACCGGATACTTCCGAGTTCAGACTAGGCAACAGTTGTGGCAAAGCAAAGCGAAAACCTCAGTGTTCATGACAAGATAGTAATGTTGTCCTGAACCTATTCTGAACAGGTTTGACCGCCCCTGTTAATGTGACGCGGTAGCTCTGGACTGTCCATTTTTGCCAAATATCCACAACTATTTCAGGTGTTTGAAGTCTTGATTTGAGATCAGGATGTGAACGAAATTCGCGTATAATCAGCTTCCTCATAACTTTCTGAGGAAGGACAGGTGCGCAAAAAAAAAATTCAGCTACGCTTGGCCGCACGTCGATTTTGCCAGTGAATTATGCCTGAAACCGCCCAGAAAGCCGATTTCGTAGTTACGCGCTTTGCGCCGAGCCCGACTGGCCGATTGCATATTGGACATGCGATTGCCGCGCGTGAAGCCTTTCGATTCGCAGATGATCACGGCGGCAAATGCCTGCTGCGTATTGAAGATATTGACCAGACACGATGCAAACCGGAATTTGAGGTCGGTATATATGAAGACCTCAACTGGCTTGGTTTTGACTGGCCGGAGCCGGTGAGGCGCCAATCGGATCATTTTGATGACTATACGCGCGCGCTTGATGAACTGCGTGAAAAAGGGCTGGTCTATCGCAGCTTTCTGACGCGTAAGGAGTTGAATGCTGACCTTGAAGAAAGAGGCATTAGCGAAAGTCCCGCTGGCGAACGTCCATACCCCGGGCCGGTCACCCCTATGTCTGCCGATGAAGAAGAAATGCGGATCGAGCGCGGTGACAGTTTCGCCTGGCGGTTATCGCTTTCAGCCTGTCGTGACTATCTGGGCGCAGCGTTCGATGATCTGTCTTTTCTAGAAGAAGGATCGGGCGTTATGGCAGGTGAGATGAAGGCACATCCTGAATGGCTGGGTGATGTGGTGCTCGCCCGTAAAGATACGCCGACCAGCTATCATCTCGCGGTTACCCATGATGATGCGCTTCAGGGTATCAGCCATGTGGTGCGTGGGCGCGACCTCTATTTTTCGACCCATATTCATGTGCTGCTGCAGCGCCTGTTTGAGTGGCCGACGCCTGTTTATCGTCACCATGGTCTCATTCTTGATACGGCCGGGAAGAAGTTTTCGAAATCCGACCGGTCCAGAACGCTTGAGAGTCTGCGCAAAGAGGGTGTAAGGCCCGAGCAGATTTTTCATGACTGGACCCTTTCATGACAACTCAGGCGGCTGCGTATGGCGATGCCCGCAGCGTGCTCATCGGAACCGTGCTTCTGTTGACAGGAGGCGTGCTTGTAGGGTTCGCAGCGATTGGTCTGCGCCTGTCGGTCGGCGATGGCGTGGGGCCGCAGGCAACCGGTTTCTGGCGGTTCTTTCTGTCTTTGCCGGTCATATTGTTGGTGTTCGCAGCCAGAGGCAGGCTACCGGCTAAGCCTAACCTGTTTGCGATTCTAACCGGCGTGTTCTTTGGTCTGGATATTGGCGTCTGGCATTTGTCGCTCACCATGACATCTGTGGCGAACGCGACCTTCATTGTGAATATGGGCAGCCTGTTTGTTGGTGTCCTCGCATGGGTGTTCCTGAAGGACCGTCCCAGTATTCTCTGGGCGACTGCCGTCGCCCTGGCGCTGAGCGGTGTCTGGTTTCTGTCAGCCGGTAAATCGGCTGCGGGCGGTTCGAGCGATATTCGCGGAGATATGCTGGCGCTGTTCGCGGCCTGCTTTCTTTCCGGGTACTTCCTTTGCGGGAAGCTGGCCCGCGATACCTTATCCGCGCTCGATGTATTGTTCTGGGCGACAGCGACCATGGCGTGCGTGGCGTTCATCCTATGCCTCGTGTTTCGTGAGCCGGTCTTGCCTGAAACGCGGGGACAGCTGAAATGGCCGCTTGCCATCGCCGTCTGTTCGCAGGTGCTGGGGCAGGGGTGTATTATTGCGGGGCTTGGGCGTGTGCCGCCAGCCATTGCAGGCATTATGGTGATTGTGCAGCCGGTTGCGTCTGCTCTCATTAGCTGGCCGGTGTTCGGCGAGGCGTTGTCAGTGATGCAGTTTATCGGCGGTGGTCTTATTCTGGTGGCGCTGCTTGTTGCGCAGAGGCGTCCGGCGCGCAGATAATTTTTTTGACGTCTCACAAAACTGTTGCACTGGCGTGTAAGTGGGTATGGTCAGCGAAAAGGTCACTCAGGTGGGAATACACATGAAATCATCTCTTTTTTCCGCAGCGCTTTTGTCAGCGACAATGCTGGCCGGGTGCGCGACGCAAACGGCCGTTGTGGCTCCGGCACCCGCAGTGCCGTCTTACGGGCGCACTATTGTGACCCCGGTTCAGGCTGAAGACAGCTATTATACAACCGCGCAGGCACGGGTAAGCGCGCGGGCTGAAACGCGCGGCGCCGGTCAGGCGCGCAATGTGATCATCTTTGTCGGCGACGGTATGGGCATTTCCACGATCACAGCAGCGCGCATTTATGCCGGTCAGTCGCACGGCCTGGACGGTGAGAGCTATCAGCTGACCATGGAAACCTTCCCGAACGTAGCGCTTTCCAAAACCTATTCCGACAACTTCCAGACGGCAGACAGTGCCGCAACGGCTGTCGCGATGATGTCTGGTGTTAAGACTGATTCCGGAACACTCGGCTTTGACCGGAATGTGCAGGCGGGTAACTGCGCCGCGTCTCTTGGTCATGAGGTTGAATCGCTTTTCAGCATGGCTGAGGCGCAGGACTTCTCAACGGGTGTTGTCTCAACGGCGCGCATTACTCACGCGACACCGGCAGCGACCTATTCTCACTCACCATCGCGCGACTGGGAATTTGATGGTGCGGTTGGCGCGCAGGCAGAGCTTGGGTGCCGCGATATTGCTTCACAGCTGATCGATTTTCCTGCCGGAGACGGGCTTGAGCTCGCTATGGGCGGTGGCCGCAGCAATTTTATGACGAACGAGCAGGCTGACCCTGAATATGAAGGCCGTACAGGCCGTCGCGGCGATGGTCGTGACCTCGTAGCTGAATGGTCTGCCAAGTCTGACGATCACACCTTCATTTATGATCAGGCGGGTTTTGACGCGATCGATTTTGATTCAGACGTTCGTGTACTTGGCCTGTTCGAACCATCCCATATGCAGTTCGAACAGGACCGCCCGAATGATACTGCAGGCGAGCCGTCACTCTCTGAGTTGACTGCGGCTGCGATTACGCGCCTGTCCCGCGATGAGGACGGCTTCGTGCTGATGGTTGAGGGCGGACGTATCGACCACGCTCACCATGGTGGCAACGCTCACCGCGCGCTTGTCGATGCTGTTGCATTTGATGATGCAATCCGCACGGCGGTTGAGATGACGGATGCGTCTGAAACCATGATCCTCGTGACGGCTGACCATAGCCACACAATGACCATTGCCGGTTATGCTGCGCGCGGTAACCCGATCCTTGGTCTGGCCCGTAGCGAAGTCGGTGCTTTGCTGCGTGCATCAGATGGTCGTCCTTACACGACGCTCGGTTACGCGAATGGTCCGGGCGCGGTCTGTACAGCAGCAGACAATGGCGCATGCGAGCGCGGCGACCTGACGGACGTTGATGTCGAAGCGCCTGATTACCAGCAACAGTCTACCTATCCGATGGGATCTGAAACCCATGGCGGTGAAGATGTTGCGATCTTCGCAACGGGCGCCGGTTCTGAACGTGTTGGCGGCGTGATGGAGCAGAACGAAATCTTCTTCGCTCTGGCGCAATCGCTCGGTCTGGTCGACTAGGCTTCAGACTACAGGAATTGAAAAGGGCAGGCGGTAAAGCCTGCCCTTTTTTGTGTTCGGTGCCCCTGAAAATCAGAAACGTACTTTGCCGGAATTGATGTCGTCCACAATCTCCGCAGTGAGTGGCTCGTAGGTATCTGAACCAGGCAGACGCACATAAACCGGATCATCAATCTGGCTGATGTCATAGCCCTGTTTGACGAGGTCCACCTTGCGATATTTTAGCGTGCCGGTGGTCTCCGGCTCCGGCTGGATGCGGATGAAGATCGGGCGGGCGTAGACAGGTAGTTGCTGGTCGACATGCGCCGCCAACGCCTTGCCATCAAAACTGCGGCCCGGCTTCAGGTTCACGCCTGCCATGCCTGCGCGGCCATCGGTTTCCGGCATCGCAACGCCATAGACGTTTGGAAGCTCCAGATAATCAAAGCTGGAAAGCGCTTCGCCAACCTCGTTGGTGGAGACGTTTTCTCCTTTCCAGCGGAAGGTGTCGCCAATCCGGTCGACGAAATAGATGTAATCATGCTCGTCGCGCTTCATCAGGTCGCCTGTGCGGAACCACATATCGCCCGGCACAAATACGTCCCGCAGAATTTTCTTCTCGGTCTGTTTCGGGTCGTGATAGCCGTCAAAACGCTGGCGCGGCGCATCTGCGATTTCGCCAATCGCTTCGCCTGCCTCGTCGATATCGGTTTCAATGCAGAAACCGTCTTCGCCGCGGATCGGTTTTTCTTCTGCAATGTCGAACTTTACAATTCGGGTTTTGATCTTGTCGCGCATGTAGCCCGGCAGGCGGCCGACCGCGCCGATCTTTCCGTCAAAGTTTGAAAAGCTCACATTGCCTTCGGTCGACCCGTAAAACTCGACCAGATGCGGGATGTTGAACCGTTCGACGAACTTCTCCCAGACCTCGGCGCGCAGGCCGTTGCCGAAGCCTTTGCGGATGGTGTGCTGACGTTCCAGCGGGTGCGGATCTGTCTTCACCAGATAACGGCACAGCTCGCCAATATAGGCAAAGGATGTCGCCTTGTGTTTGACAGCGTCATCCCAGAAATTCGACGCAGAGAATTTGCGTGCGAGAATGAGCGTCGCGCCCGTTGTGAGAGCCTGACCAACGCCGCATAGCCCGCCGGTGGCGTGATAGAGCGGCAGCGTCACATAAATGCGGTCGCGCTCTGTGATGCCAACAGAATCTACAAACGCACCAAGCATGCCGAGCACGCGAACCTGAGTGAGTTTTGCTGCTTTTGGCAGGCCCGTTGTACCTGATGTGTAGACATAGAGGCATGTGTCGCGGCCACGGATTTCAGCGCGATGCGAACGGTCCGGACGGGTAACGGGCAGGTCTGCCAGAAGCGGGTCGATCGATGAAACACCTGTGAGGGTGCAATCAAGGCTCCATGGGACGATATCTTCGCCCAACTGCTCTTTCGCGCTGGCGTAAAGTTCTTCCTGTTCCGGGCCCATCACAATAGCGCGGGCGTGAGAAATGGAAACGCAGTGCGCTAGGCCTGCACCCTGAAGCTGGTTATTGATCAGGGCTGTGACGATGCCGACTTTCGACATACCCACCCAGAAGGCGATGTAATCCGGCTTGTTGTCCATGAAGAGGGCCACGGTATCGCCGGCTTTGAAGCCCTGGCTGATCGCCCAGTGTGCATACTGGTTCGCGCGTTCTTCCAGCTCGCGATAGGTGTAGATTTTATCCTCGAAACGGATCGCGACATTGTCTTTGTGTTTGTCGAATTTTTCTTCGAGTACATCTGCCAGACCAACCGGATCGTCAGGCTGATACATGGCCGCGCGCTTCAGCGCTTTTCGGACATTCGTGATGTAGATCCATTCACGTTTCATCGTGTCCAGAACGCCGATCATGCTTTTCTCCCCGAGTATTTTGTAGGTATCGGGAAGTAGATTAACAGGTCGGCGCGGCTTGTCGATTGCTCCTTGCCGCGGCACTTCGGCTATTCGCTGAAATGTGAACTCAGGAGGCAGGCGGAGTTGTTCTGCGCATGTGAATCACGCGAACTAGACAAGGCAATTTGAACCCGCTCGTATGAGCGCTGATTTTACGAGGGCACTATGTCTCTGACGCTTTATGGTCTGAAAAACTGCGACACCTGCAAGAAGGCGCTGAAAAGCCTTGAGGCTGCAGGCAAACAGGTGAGTTTCATCGATATCCGCGCCGAGGCTGATCTGGCCGCAAAGGTGCCGGGCTGGCTGGACGCGGCTGGTGCCAAGGCGCTCGTCAACAATCGCTCGACGACATGGCGCGGTCTCTCTGATGACGACAAAGCAAAAGCTGAAACAGACGAGGTTTCCGGCCTTCTGATTGCCAGTCCGACGCTGATCAAACGCCCTGTCATCGAAGCGGGCGATAGCGTTTATGTCGGTTGGACGAAGGCGGTTGAGGGCGAACTGACCTGATTTCGAAAATCTGCTATGGCCTAGCTGCACGCCTCAATGCGTGAGAGCTGCATTTCAAAGGGGCCGTCTTCGCCGTCATAAATGATCAGCCCGATCTCCACGACTTCGCTCGCATCGAATACCGCATTGGGTAGTTTGCGTCCCCAGATGGAGGCTTCCAGATTGGAAAGGTTAAGAACACCCGTGCCCCATTCACCTTCCGGTGCGCCTTCAATCGGCCCGCGAAAGGCTATGCGTCGTCCGAAAGACCGCGCATTTGTACGCAAGGTGATGGAGTAGGCGCGGGCATCACGTTTCATATGCACGCGCAGCTCTTCAGCCCCCGCCATTGCGCCGCGCGGTACATCCAGCCGGATTGAGCTAAACCCGCCACCATTTGTGTGCGTGTCGCCGGTGAAAACCAGAGCGCCGTCCTGAAGCGCAGAGCCGCCAGACGAGCGCCCGCCCATGACATTATCATTCACGGTTTGCCACGGGTTTTGCGTGTCCGTCTCTGTGTGTTCCACGAGCGTCGTGCAGGTCATCGTATCAGCTCTCACAGGTAGTCCGGCAAATAGGGCTGCCATAAGGATTAGAACGGAAAAGCGCATAGGGCCTCCTGTTTGTTCTTTAGATACGAGCCCGCGGCGCACGCGGATCATCTAAAGAAAAAGCCCGAAGCATCAGCTCCGGGCTTTTATGTGTTCTGGGCTAGCAAGTGCTACCTAGCTGCGAACCAGCTCGTGGATCGCTTTCAGCTGGGAGAGCAGACCTTCTGCAGCCTCAAGCGGCAGGCAACTCGGGCCATCGCAGAGCGCTTTGTCGGGGTCGGTGTGGAACTCGAGGAAGACACCATCTGCACCAGCTGCGACCGCTGATTTAGCAATGATTGGAACGCCCTCGCGGCGGCCGCCCGTGGACCCGCCCGCTGTACGCGGGTCTGCGCCCGGGAGCTGAACGGCGTGGGTCGCATCAATAGTTACGGGCACGCCGAGCGTTTTCATTGCCGGAATGCCGAGCATATCCACGACGAGGTTATTATAGCCGAAGCTCGCACCGCGCTCACACAGAAGCGTCGGGTTGTTCTTCGTAACTTCACCAACTTTGGTGATGATGTTCTTGCAATCCCATGGCGCTAGGAACTGGGCTTTCTTCACATGCAGCCAGCCGCCAGCGGCTTCTACAGCCTGCGCGCCCTCGACAACGAGGTCTGTCTGGCGGCAGAGAAAGGCTGGTACCTGCAGGACTTCGGCGACTTCGCACACCGTCTCTGCCTGACCCATCTCGTGATAGTCAGTGACAACCGGCGTGCCGAGTTCAGCCTTCACTTTGGAGAGGATTTCAAGACCGTCCTGAAGGCCCGGGCCGCGATAGGATGTGATGGAAGAGCGGTTCGCTTTGTCCCAGCTTGCCTTGAAAATGTAGGGCAGGCCGAGCTTCTCGCACACGGCTTTCAGGTGCGCACCGACCGTCATAGCCAGCTCTTCATTTTCCAGAACGTTCAGCCCTGCCATCACGACAAGCGGGTGACCTTCGCCAATGGAAATGCCGTATTTTTCGAGGGAAAGGGTGCTCATGAGGCGAACCTTCTGTTGATTGGTATGTTTGCGCAGTCACATGCCTCAAAACGGCGGTGAGGTGAAGGGGGTGGCCCTTAGTATTGCCAGAAGCGCGGTGTCAGAACGACGAAGATCGTCAGAAGTTCGAGGCGTCCGAAAATCATATTGATCGAGCAGACCCATTTCGCGAATGGCTCAAGGTCCTGGAATGTACCCGATGGACCAAAGATGGGACCAAGGCCGGGCCCGACATTCGAGATGGACGTCGCGGCGGCTGACAAAGATGAGATCGTATCAAGGCCGGTGAGGGACAATAGAACCGTCGAAACCGAGAAGACGAACAGATAGAGGAAGATGAAAATCATCACCGACAGAAGCACGTCGTCGCGTACGGGCTGGCCTGCATAACGCACGACCATAATCCGGTTTGGGCTGAGCATCTGGCGGGTATAGGTCCAGATGGTGCGCAGAAGGATTTCCACGCGGAAGACGTTCATTCCGCACGCCGCAGAACCTGCACATCCGCCTAGAAACATCAGGGTGAAGAATACGATTTCTGGCAGGCTGCCCCACTGGCCGTAATCGGTGCTGGCATAGCCCGTACCGGTCAGAACCGAAATGACGCTGAACACGGTGTCGCGGAACAGGTGCTCGTCATACCTGATGAACGCTGTCTGCGGATGGAAGCGGACGCAGATATAAAGGATGGCGACGGCAACGACGACGATCATCAGATAAAAGCGTGGTTGCGGATCCTTCCAGAGGTTTCTGACACGCCCATGCATCATCAGAACCATGGTTCCGAATGGCAGGCCGGCCACGAACATGAAGACGATACAAACCTCGATAATGCGCGAATCCGCAAACTTGCCCATGGAGGAGTCAGAGGTCGAAAATCCTCCCGCGGCCATGGTCGTCATGGCATGGTTCACCGCATCGAACGTGCCCATGCCGGCAAAGATATAGCAAATGCCACACAGCACGGTGAGGCCGATATACAGCCAGACGATCTGGCTGGCGATCTCCGCAACATGGGGCAGGAAGCGGCCTGAAACATCCGAGGATTCAGCCTGAAACAGCTGCATACCACCGACCCGCAGCATTGGCATGATGGCGATCGCCGTCACGATAATGCCGACCCCGCCAATCCATTGCAGAATAGAGCGCCAGAGCAAAAGCCCGCGCTGTTCATTGTCGAGGCCGGTCATAATGGTCGCGCCGGTCGTGGTCAGGCCGGACACGGTTTCGAAGACAGCGTCTGTAAAGTTGAAACCGAGCGCCAGAAATGGAAAGGCGGCGGCAAGCGGCAAAACCACCCAGACCAGCGCGGTTAGCAGAAAGGCCTCGCGCGGGCCCGTCCTCGGCTTTTCGCTGCCTGAGGCGATAGCGATAATGGCGCCAATTCCAAAGAGTACAAAAGCGGCGAGGCCAAACACGCCCCATGTCTCAATGCCGGAAACAACGTCCACAATGGCGCAGGGCACCATCGCTCCGCCTGTGAGCATTAGGAGTTTTCCCAGAGCAGAGAGGATTGGCTGTAGCTGCATGCTGCGAAAGCGCCTTTAATTGCGGCGGGCAGTCTCGTGAGGGCTGTCGAGCGAGAAGGCCGGAATGGTCACATCAAACTCGATACCATCTTCGCGGCGCATTCCATAGCGTCCAACCATAACGCCGGACGGTTCGTTCAGCGGGCAGCCGGACACATAGACAAAGCTCTCACCCGGCGCGAGCACAGGCTTTTCGCCTACAACGCCTTCGCCATCGACCACCTGACGGCGGCCGCGGGCATCGGTGATTTCCCAATGGCGGTTTACGAGCTGGATGGTGTGATCGACATTATTTTCGATCTGAACCGTATAACGCCAGAGATATTCATTGTGCTCAGGGCGGGATTCGTCGTCCACGAATTCCGGGAAGACGCGCACCATGACACCCCAGGTCTCCGCCTCATAAGGGAAGACCGCGTCATCCTCAAAATCCATGGCTTACTCCCCTAGTGCCGAATCCAGTGCCCGGATGAAATCTTCCGTCAGATCTTCGACATCTTCAAGCCCGATCGAGATGCGAATCCATGACGCATCAAGTCCCATGCTTGCTTGCTCTTCGACCGGAACGGCGCGGTGCGTTGTGGTGGACGGGTGACAGGCCAGCGTTTTGGCGTCGCCGAGATTGTTGGAAATACCAACAAGTTCAAGCGCGTTGAGGAAGCGGAAAGCCGCTTTCTGACCGCCCGCAAGAGAAATCGCCATCATTGTGCCGCCAGCTTTCATCTGCTTGGCGTGCACTTCGTAATGCGGGTGATCTTTGCGGCCCGGATAACGGATTGCGCGCAGAGCCTTATGATCTGCGATGCGATCAGCAACGATTGCTGCATTTTCAGACTGTTTCGCGACGCGCAGCGGCATGCTCTCAAGACCTTTGAGCACAACCCATGCGTTGAATGGAGACAGAGACGGACCTGTATGACGGATATACGGGTCGATAATCTCTTCCATATCCTTTTGTGGACCAAGAATAGCGCCCGCCAGAACACGGCCGCCGCCATCCATATGTTTGGTGCCGGAATAGAAGACCCAGTCAGCGCCAAGCTCGAACGGGCTTTGCAGCATTGAGGTCGCAAACACATTGTCCACGATGAGCTGCGCGCCAGCCTTGTGCGCGAGCTCGGCAACGGCGGCGATGTCGACCGCGTCGTTCAGCGGGTTAGCAGGGCTCTCAACCAGTACCAGCTTTGTCGGTTTGGAGAGCGCGCGCTCCCAGGCTTCCATATCCATGCCGTCGACGAATTCCGTCTCGACACCGAACTTAGGAAGTTGGTTTGCGATCAGCCAGCGGCACGAGCCGAACAGCGCATTTGCGCCGACAACGCGGTCACCTGCCTGCACAGGCGCGAACAGAAGTGATGACATTGCGCCCATGCCGGACGCCATAGTGCGGCAAGCCTCAGCGCCTTCCATCAGGCGAAGACGCTCTTCCAGCATGGCAACGGTAGGGTTGTTGTAACGCGAATAGACATAGCCCGGAATCTCTCCGGCCATTCGGGCCTGCGCCTGTTCAGCAGAATCATACATATAGCCAGAGGTGAGAATCAGCGCTTCTGATGTCTCGCCCCATTGGGTACGTTCTGTGCCGCCATGGACGAGATTTGTCGCCGGGCGGTATTTAGGCGTGTTACCGGAGGTCATGAGCGTAAAGCCTTTTCAATTTCCAAGGCGCGGGCATAGAGACTTGCCTTGGCGGTCGTCAAGGTGAAGGTTGGTTGAGGTATATAATAAACGAGTCGGACCTGACAGTGAGTTTTCCAGACGGCATTCTAGCAGATCATCAGATTGAAGCAGCCATTGCAGACGGCATGGTGCGATCAGACACGCCGTTCGCGCCGCTGCAAGTTCAGCCAGCGAGCATTGATCTGCGCCTTGGCACGAAAGCCTATCGTCTGCGCGCCAGCTTTTTGCCGAACGGGCGAACGGTCGAAGAATGCCTGACAGACGACATGGTCATGCATACGCTGGACCTGACCAAGGGCGCGGTGCTGGAAACGGGCTGCGTGTATCTGGTGCCGCTGAAGGAATATGTGTCTCTGCCGAAAGGTATTACCGCGACCGCGAACCCGAAGAGCTCGACAGGCCGTATCGATGTATTCGTCCGCCTCATCGCGGACGGTGTTTCCCGCTTCGACGGCATTCCGGAAGGCTATGATGGCCCGCTTTACGCTGAAGTCAGCCCACGGACATATTCGGTCCTCGCGCGCCCGGGTGACCGTCTCCTGCAGATGCGGTTTCGCGCTGGCGAGCACACGCCGACGCATTCGCTCGATTTCTCCATTCATCTGGAACCGTTGCAGGATGGTCTGATCGGCTATCGCGCCCGCCGCCATGCTCGCGTGCTGGATCTGTCTAAAGTGGGTGGTCACCGGATTGATGATTATTGGGAGCCGGTGTTTGCCCGCAATGGCCGACTTATTCTTGATCCGGACGAATTCTACATCCTCGCCTCGAAAGAGTTTGTGAGCATTCCGGTGGACCGTGCCGCCGAAATGGCACCCATCGCGCCGGACCTTGGTGAATTCCGCGCGCATTACGCAGGCTTCTTCGATCCGGGCTTTGGCTGCGATGGCATATCAGGCCGCGCGGTGTTGGAAGTACGGGGCCGCGACGTGCCTTTCATCCTGGAGCATGGCCAGCCGGTTGGGCGTCTGGTGTTTGAGCCGATGTCTGCCGAGCCGCGTTCACCGTATGGTGGGCAGGGCTCCAATTATCAGGGGCAGGGGCTGAAGCTTTCCAAGCATTTCGCCTGAGCGACCGACTTGTGATATAAATCGCCGCTATGAGTTATGATGTTGGCCGCGGTGATCTTGTACTTTGCGTCAATGCAGCCCCGAACCATGTGACGGGCGAGCCTGTGCCGCTGATCGCGGGTGAAACCTATACCGTTTATGATCTCTGGCTATTTGCCTGCCCATGCGGGCGCTCGGATGCCTTGTTGGACGTTGGCGTCGGCTTTGCCTGGTGCCAGTCCCGTTTCCGTCTCCTGCCAAAGCCGAAGGCGAAAGAAAAGCGCCGCAAAGTCTCCGTCCCGAAAGAGCTAGAAAAGGTCGACTAGCGCAAAAAAAGAACCCCGCTCGTCGCGAAACGAACAGGGCTCTGGTGTGATTTCTCAGTAAACGTTAGCTGCGGATGACGACGCCGATCCAGCCCATACCGTCATAGCCTTCATAGCCGGTGGTGCGGGCGAAATAGATATGCTTTCCGCCGCTCGTATAGCTGCCCATATTGTCTCCGCCCATCTGCAGATCGAACTTCTGAGCAATGCCCTGACCGTCAGATGCGGCAATGCAGTAATGATCGTCATTCAGAAGAAGAACGCGTGTTGACTTCCATTCTGCCGGTGTGAATGGCGGCTCTTCAGCAACAACAGAGTGCCCCTGCGCCGACCAGTCAAAGTGTACACCAAGAACGCCGAGAATTTTGCCCGTGCGCTCTCCGCCTTCACGAACAGCGGTCGCATAGGTCAGAATGCGGGAATTGTAGTCATCTGAGTGATAGACGCGGCTGACGACATAATCGTCGCCTGAGTTCGTGCTCATGGCCTGCTGATACCAAGGCTCGTCGGCTGCACTCCGGCCCACAAAGTTGCGGGCCTGCGAGTTTGCGCAGGCGAACAGCTTGCCACTGGTGTCGACGAGAACGAGGTCCTTATAGACGGTGTAATAGCGGTGGATGACGCTGAGGCGTTTTTGCGCAAATGACTGGGCTTCGCGGTTTTCTGGCTGCGCGAGCGCGTCCCAGAATGCTGTGTCGGTCGCCCACCAGCGCACATCTGCGGTGCGTTCAAAAAGGTTGCGAACGATGAGCTGAACCGTAGAGAGCGCGATGTCTTTCATGCGCTGGTCGCCAAGCTTTTTGGCAACCTCGACCGTGTGTTCCAGTGGCGGCACGACGACCTGCTCGAAACGCTCGGCCGCCTGTTTGGCCTGATCAGCGAGATTTTTGACTTCGCCCGCAACAACTTCAAAGCCTTTACCGGCTTCACCAACACGTGCGGCCTCAATGGTCGCGTTCAGCGCCAGCAGCTTTGTGCGATCTGCAATTTCGCGGTTCTGACGGGAAAATCCGAATACAGACTTTTTGAGCTCTTCAAGGCTCGCATCAATGCCGCGCTCGCTGACGTCAGATTGTTTTACTTCGATGGACGTGTGTGTTTGTGCGCCATAGCTTGTGTCGCGCTTGGCTGCGCTAAAACTGTTCATTCTGCCCTCACCAACCAGTTGATCCTGATCTCCCTTCGCAAGTACTCGCATGAAAAGCTGGAAAAAGGATTAACCGTGAGGCGTTTTACTTGGTTGCAGTGAAGTATAGATCGCTTAAATATTGATCATTCACCTGCCCTAAAAGAGGGCAGGTGAAAACGTGTTTAGTAATTGATTGATTACGTCAGGTTTAACAGGTCCGGGTCGCCACCTTGTGCCGCAGTATTCACCGTGACAGTTCTTTCGACCGCAAAACGTTGCAAGTAATGTGGGCCGCCTGCTTTCGGGCCGGTACCTGACAGGCCTTCGCCGCCAAACGGCTGAACACCAACAACCGCGCCAGTCATTGAGCGGTTCACATACGTGTTGCCGACTTTCACCGCATCACGCACTTCGCGTGAGAAGCTTTCAAGACGCGAGTGGATGCCGAGCGTTAGTCCATAGTCTTTTGCTTCGAGCTGCGGTGCGACCTTGTTGAGACGATCCGGATCATATCGCACGACATGAAGTACAGGGCCGAAGACCTCGCGCTCCATGCTTTCAATATTCTTCATCTCAATCAGTGTCGGGAAGAAGAAGGTTTGCTTCTCGGGCAGGCCTTCCGGCGCGACACGTTTCAGGATTTTCGCATTCTTACCGAGCCCGTTCAGATAATTGACCAGTGTCGTTTCAGCGTCCTTGTCGATTACTGGACCAATGTCAGTTGATGGCAGGGCGGGGTCACCAAGCTGAAGCTCGTCCATGGCGCCTTTAATGCCTTCAATGAGCATGTCGGCTGTATCGTCCGGCAGGTAAGCGATCCGTAGTGCCGAACAGCGCTGGCCGGCAGAGCCGAATGCAGAGCTGACAATGTCATCAATGACCTGTTCGCGCAGGGCAGTCGTATCAACGAACATGGCATTCATGCCGCCGGTTTCGGCGATGAGCGGAAGGATCGGGCCTTCGCGGTCTGCGAGTGTCTTGTTGATCAGACGGGCAACTTCGGTGGAGCCGGTGAAGCAGACGCCGCCAAGATCTTTATGCTTGGTCAGCGGCGCGCCAATGGTTTCGCCATCGCCTGGAAGCAGGTGAAGCACGCCTTTTGGAACCCCTGCTTCAAGGAACAGCTTTACGGCCTCGAACGCGGTGAAAGACGTTTGTTCTGCAGGTTTTGCGATAACGGCATTACCCGCCGCAAGCGCCGCTGCAACCTGGCCTGTGAAGATCGCCAACGGGAAGTTCCACGGCGAAATGCAGACAAACGTGCCGCGGCCATGAAGGCTCAGATGGTTTGTCTCGCCCGTTGGGCCCGGCAGGCGGGTCGGCTGGTTGAAGTGGCTTTCGGCTTCATGCGCGTAATAGCGGCAGAAATCGACGGCTTCACGTACTTCGGCGACGCCGTCAGCGAGCGTTTTGCCGCCCTCGCGTGACATGAGCGCGATGAAGAAGTCCATATTCTCTTCGAGCTTGTTACCCATTTCGCGCAGAATGTCCGCGCGGGCAACGCCGCCTTTGGCGTCCCATGCGGGCTGGGCTTTTTTCGTGGCTTCAAAGGCTTTCTCAATATCTTTTGGGCCAGCCCATTTCATCTTACCGATGACGCGGGAAAGATCATGCGGGCAGAGCACGTCATGCTTGCCATCCGTACTGGATTTGCCGTCAACAATCGGGCCGCCTTTGCGCGGCATGGACTTATCCAGCTTTGCGATAGCTTCGGCAATCGCGTCGCGAGATGACTTCTCTGACAGGTCGAGACCTTTGGAGTTACGGCGTTCCGCGCCAAACAGGGCAGGTGGGCGCGCAATACGCGGGTGTCGGCGATTGCCTGCCTCGATAAGTGCTATGCCATCATAGACCACGTCGTCCACGGGTACGTCTTCATCGAGGAATGTGTTCACGAACGAGGAATTGGCGCCGTTTTCGAGCAGCCGGCGTACCAGGTATGGCAGGAGGTCTTTGTGTGCCCCAACCGGCGCGTAGACACGTACCCGGTGCGCTTCGCCTGCCGCTTTGTAGAGCGCTTCGCCCATACCGTGCAGACGTTGGAACTCGTAATTTTCGACATTCAGCTCTTCGGCCATCAGGCGCACGGCTGCGAGCGTGTGCGCATTGTGGGTTGCGATCTGTGGGTACAGCTTTGGCGAAGCCTGCATGAGAAGGCGTGCACAGTGCAGATAGTGAAGGTCTGTTGCGTCTTTGGTGGTGAAGACCGGGAAGTCTTCAATGCCCTCATTCTGGGCGTGCTTGATTTCGGTATCCCAGTAAGCGCCTTTCACCAGGCGCACCATGATGCGTCGATCAGTTTCTTCTGCGAGCTTGTGAAGGCGCTCAATCACATGGCCAGCGCGCTTCTGATAGGCTTGCACGGCAAGGCCAAGGCCGCGCCAGCCTTCCAACGAAGGTTCGCGCGCGAGGCGGTCGATAATCTGCATCTGGATGACGAGGCGGTCGGCTTCCTCCGCATCGAGGCAGAGGTGAATGCCGCGCTTGTGGGCCATTTCGCAGAGTTCCAGAACGCGCGGATAAAGTTCTTCCATCACGCGATCGGTCTTCACAGCTTCGTAGCGCGGGTGAAGCGCCGACAGTTTTACCGAGACACCGTTTTCAAGTTCTGGCGGATGGCCCTCGGTGGCATCGTCGATTGCGCGAATAGAGGATTTGTAAGCCTCCATGTACCGGTCGGCGTCAGCCGCCGTGCGTGCGCCTTCACCAAGCATGTCGAAAGAGAAGGTCGCCGCATCGTCTTCGCGGATCATTTTCTTACCGCGCTTAATGGCAGCGGATACGTTCCGGCCAAGAACAAACTGTTCGCCCATGATCCGCATGGCTTGCATCATCGCGGTCCGGATCACCGGCTCGCCGCTCTCACGCACAAGGCCCTGAACGAATTTCGCCGGGCTACGTACAGCATCCGCAGACGGGCCGATCACACGACCTGTCAGCATGAGTCCCCATGTTGAGGCATTCACGAGCCAGCTTTCAGATTGGTTCAGGTGAGAAGACCAGTCACCGGACCGCATCTTTTCGGCGATCAGGTCGTCACGTGTTTCTGCGTCTGGAATGCGCAGCAGCGCTTCGGCCAGACACATCAGCGCGATGCCTTCCTGATTGGAAAGGCCGAACTCTTCGAGGAAGGATTCCATAATGCCTTTGCGCTTGGCATTCGCGCGCGCGATCTGGACAATTTCCTGACCGATACGCACAGCCTCTTTACGCTGGCCTTCACTTACTGGAGGGCGATCAAGAAGATCGGCTACGACCTCTTCCTCACGTGCGTGCTTGAATTCATCGATCTGATTCCAAACATCAGAGGCTTTGGTCATATTTTTCTCTCCTTATAAAAATTCAGTACTAACCTTGCCCCGAAAGCCTGCGACTTCAAGGGTTCGCGGCCTCACACGGGGCAAAACGGGAAAGCCGATTTCTGCGCTGACGAAGTAAACGCGGACGCATAAACATTGTTCATAAATTTGCGCTTGGGGCTGCTTCGTGCGAAACGCTGCCTTGCTTTTGCCTTCCTGATTTGGAACAGCTTGTTTCCTGTTTCTGATCGCCGGTTTTTTCGGGAGAGTTCTGATGAAAATTATGCTCGTCACAGACGCTTGGGCACCTCAGGTGAACGGTGTTGTTCGAACCCTCAACCGTGTGATCGAAGAATGCGAAGCGATGGGGCACGAGTTCGAGGTTGTCTCACCGGCTGACGGATTCAAAACCATCCCGCTGCCGACATACAATGAGATCCAGCTCGCGCTTGGCGCCAAGAAGGCAATCATCGAGCGCTTTAACGAGTTTGAACCGGCTGCGGTGCATATCGCAACCGAAGGCACGCTGGGCATGGCGGCGCGATCCATGTGCCTCAAAATGAAGTTCCCGTTCACGACAAGCTATCACACACGCTTTCCGGAATATGTTTCCGCGCGCTTCCCGGTGCCGCTCAGCTGGGGCTATGGCTTTATGCGCTGGTTCCACCGTTATTCCGGCCATGTGATGGTCGCAACGTCCTCCATGCGCGAAGAGCTTGAAGAGCACGGCTTCGGCAATGTTGTTGCCTGGTCGCGCGGCGTGGACACAGACCTTTTCCATCCGGACAAACGAGAAACCATGCCGGATCCGTTCGAAGGCATGGAGCGTCCGATCTATCTCAACGTCGGCCGCGTGGCGGTTGAGAAGAATATCGAAGCCTTTGTCGAGCTTGATCTGCCGGGCACGAAAGTCGTTGTCGGCGACGGCCCGCAGCGTGAAGAGCTTCAAAAGAAGTATCCGGGCGTTAAATTCCTCGGTGCGAAGTTCGGTGATGAGCTGGCAGCCTGCTTTGCCCATTCAGATGTTTTCGTCTTCCCGAGCCTGACGGACACATTCGGTCTGGTCATCCTTGAGGCCATGGCTGCCGGCACGCCGGTCGCAGGATACAATGCACCGGGGCCGAAAGACCTTATTCCGGGATCCAATGCGGGCGTTGTGTCTGATGATCTGCGCGAGGCTGCTCTTGGCTGTCTGGAGATGAAGCGCGAAGACTGCCGCAAATATGCTGAAGGGTATTCATGGCGGGCGTGCGCCGAGACGTTCATCACCAATCTGGAGCCGCTTCCGAC
>QGCY01000007.1_pt1 | contig 101793 bp, 102 predicted proteins | sample 4708041 | NCBI WGS metagenome assembly QGCY01 (sample SAMN08941164, study PRJNA450518) | Sediment metagenome, whole genome shotgun sequencing project. | biome: grassland soil; feature: grassland; material: soil; isolation source: soil 14 days enrichment with methanethiol and mixed carbon source ... | reverse complement strand
GAGTACTGGATGTTCCTGACGGCCTCGACCGTGCTGGGCTTTTTCACCATCGCGCCCTATCTCCTGCCCGCCTATGTTTCCAAGCGCGTGGCAGCAAACCGGCTGGGACACTCCAACGCCATTCTGACCGCCGGGATTATGTTCGGCATTCTGATCGCCCGGGCTGGCGCAGGCGTGATCGCAGAGTGGCTGAACTGGCGCGTCGTCTACTTCATTGCCGCCGGTTTCATGCTTGCCGTCACGCTGCTGCTTCTGGCCATTATGGAGAACCGCGCGGAAGAAAAGAGCGAAGCTTCGCATCTGCCCTATCCAAAGCTTCTGGCGTCCATTTTTCCGATCATTCGCAAAAACCCCGATATCCTGATTGCGGGCTCTATTCAGGGGCTGGGCTTTGGTATTTTCCTCGCCATCTGGATGGGGATTGGCCTGCACCTCACCAGCCCTGAAATGGGCTATGGCACAGACACAGTCGGCTATCTCGCCATTCTGACGATCTCCAATCTGATGCTCACACCGTATCTTGGCAGGCTGGCAGACCGGATGGGCGCACGCCGGGCACGGTTCTATTTCTCCATCCTCTACGTGTTCGGCATGTCCCTTTTCAGCCTCACCGGGCACTCGCTCTGGCTGATGATCATACCGATCTTTCTGACCAACACATTCGGACCGGTCATGGACATTACCAACCGGATGACCTTTCTCACCGCGCCGCCAGCAGAACGCACACGCCTGATGACGGTCTATATCATTTTCATGTTCGTCGGCGGCGGCATTGCCAGCTGGGCCGGCACAGCCGTTTATGATTTTGCAGGCTGGTTCGGCACATCCATGCTCGCGCTCGGCATGGCTTTGGTTCTGTTTGCGCTGACCTTTATCGGCTGGCGCTGGAAGGGCGATGGCGCCCAATAGAAAAGGCGACCGAAGCCGCCTTTTCCTGCCCGTATAACTTGTCGTTATTTAAGCTGAGACTACACCGCGATACAGCGTTTGCTGGGTGCCGGATTTACAGCAACGCACCATGCGATCTGTGGGCACGAAGGTTACACCACGATAAATTCGCGGCGACTTATCCTGTTTGCCCGTCTTCTTGTCAGCGATGACGTCAAATCCACGATAAATAATCTTCTGCATAATGCCCTCCATCTGCATGCTGCACCCCGCGCGCAGCCTTCCTTCTCCCTATTTCTAAATGCAAGTTACACGATATGTGTAACTTTGTCAAATGTATTAAGTATACGCCTTTGGTCGGGCATGCTTACCAGCGGGTCTCGACGAGCGGCACAATGCTTTCCAGCTCCGCCTTCGGCACAAAGTGAATGTCGCCGCCATTGTGAAGCGTGTGGAGCACGACATCGTCCAGGCGTTCCTCGCCGTCCTGCTTCACACGGCGCAGGCTTAGATGCTCGTCCGTCGCGCCTTCGTCGGCCATTTCCAGAAGGTCGGATCCGTTCGACATATAAATGCTGGCAATTCGGCCCTGCTTTGCGGCCTCGGTCAGATCATCGGAATTCATCGGCGTGAGTTGCTGATCATCCGGCAGAGCGTTTGTCTCGCCAAACACGCTCGTCAGATCGAGACCGGCGATACCATTACCCGCCTGATGCTGGACAACATTCCAGTCTTCGCGCGGGCTGAGTTTGGCGAAATGACCGACTGTGCCGCGTTCGCCAACGATATGGATATTCTGCGACTGGGCCGGAATGACATGCTGCAGCGCCGACCAGACATCGCGGTAATAGGCCTCTTCTGTCCGGTCTACTTCTTCGCTCTTGTCAGTGCCCAGCGAATGGAATTTGGACTGGCCCACGCCGCCGCGCGATGCCGAGTGAAAGAAGACATCATCCATAATCTCGCGGCGCTCGATCACGTCTTCAAATTCAGGCGCGTTCAGGCGCTCTGAAAGATCGTGCAGGTTCTGGCCATCATGGAAGTAGAGGCCCGGTGTTTCGCGATTAATCTCGACAATCCAGCCCTGCGCCTTGTTATCAATGTCGGCAATCAGGGGTGATACAAACGCGGCATCCGGACCGGCAATCATCGCTTTCGGGCGCGCATTCAGGTCAGCGGTACGCAATGTATCGTCTTTCTGGAATGCGGCCTTACCAAGCCCCAGAAAGTCAGACAGTTCCAGACCTTCAAGCCAGGCTTCAATACGGTCCGTGCGGCCCTCAAATTCAGCGAGCTGTTGCTGAAGGTTCTTCTTCAGAATGCGCCATTTTTCACCGTTGGCTTCAATTGCCGGGCGCGGCACATAGAGGCTCACAACGTCTTTATCGAATTCGGTGCTCAGCTTTTTAATGTCCGCAAGGGCCATGTCTGTCTATCTCCCAGTCTTGTGTTTCAGTTGAACAGAAACAACGGACTGGACCGGCGGCATGTTCCGAAACTGTTTGGGATGCGGAGATTTGTGCGCCTTCTCCATGGATTTTATAAACTTGCTCGGGTGTGCTGTTCGCTGCGCTCACCACCCTGCGCCTACGCCGTCGCTTGTGCGGGCAACACACGAGCAACGCGATGGCGGTTTGCCTGTAATGCTCGGGTGTGGCGTTCGCTATGCCCACCACCCTGCGCCTGCGCCGTCGCTTGTGCGGGCAACACACGAGCAACGCGATGGCGCAGCACCGCCGAGACAAAGTCGAGGTACAAGTGCGAGCAGAAACTAAAGAGACCTCACTCTTGGAGGATCGGGCGGATCAACGCAGGACAAGTCCGGCAGGCCCGCATAAGGATCCGGCCTGATGCCATAGCCGATCTCTTCCAGCTTTGCGGCAGCCATGTAGTGGATGAAGTTCACATCGCGCCGCTCCACCTCATCATGGGCAGACGCCCATAAGTCTTCAGGCGGGCAGAAATGCGCGAGCGGTTCGAAATATAGGGGATTGGGAAGCTCATGTTTGTCTTGTTCCCGCGACCCTGTCGGCTCGCATGGAACGCGCTCAGGGCTGCAGGAGCCTGTGACGTCACTGCATTCTTTTGTCCGCTCATTCCCGCGCAGGCGGGAATCTGGTTCGTCACTGTGGCGCGAGATCCCTGCCTGCGCAGGGATGAGCGAAGATCGCAAAGCCCGCGCGGCGAGTGACATCGCCATTTTATCTACGCGCGTTAGAACAGACGACAGGCGATTAAACCGCGCCAACAGATGGCCCGCATCTACCAGCCGCAGACTATCCGGCAGGAAGGTGTAGCTCCGCGCGCAAGACCGGCCACGCCCCTTGCCCTCAATCACCGGCGTCAGAACAGAAAAGCTGTTGAGCCGTGGCAGGTCTCGCAGCTGATCGCGCAGCGTCTCATCCTGCTTCTGGACGAGTGATTTTTCTGCGGGTTTTGCACCCGTGCGCGGCGCAGACGCTGTCACGCGGCCAAGCGCAATCAGCTCGCCAGCCAGAAACAGAATGAAACAGCGAAGTACATATTCCAGCCGCTTCACATGTTCCATCATGGCGGTGTGATAGCGGTGCTGGAGCATTTTGGTTTGTTCTCGTGATCCTCCGGGATCACATAGAACGCGCTCAGGGCTGCTTACCCCTTCACTATAACGCACGTTCTGGATGTTTCCTGTTTGACCACCCGCTTCTCCCCGGACGAGGTCCGGGGCTTCGCGATGGGTCGCGCTCAAGGCTGGTTCTTCAAAATGATCTTCTGCCAGAGACGCCGCACGGCAGATATACGCCTTCAGCCGCCGCGCAATATCGCGCGGCTCGTAAGACTGAATTTCTGGAGCGGTCTCTGACATGCTGTCAGAATACGGTCAGGTTGGGTGAGTTGGATTAAAAGCTGTCATCCCGGAGTGACCGAAGGGCATGTCCGACGGGATCGCGGAAGCATCTGTTGGCCACAATCTCAGAGTGGCGTTATTGCTGCGCCGTCTGAACTTCACGCAGCCCGCCGATTACAGCATGCGCCTGCCTGAAGAGTGCCGAAAGATTGCCAGACTCCCACATATCCTCTTCCACAAACTCTTCCGATCGAAACACACCGGTACGCCGGACGACGTAGAAATGAGCCATTCCGGTCGATGGGCGACTCCGTGTGTCGGCCTCAGAAAAATGGTTTGCGAATTGGTCTACCATCCCAAGCAGCTGAAAGACTTCAGCCCGAACGAAATCATATTCCCCACCGCCGATCATGCCGCCGCCATCACTGAAATAAATACTGGTGGTACCTTCGGCGACCATGATTAGGGTCATCGTCTGACCTTCAATATCGGTTTCCATGATCACGGCGAGCGGAAGGTCGGCGTCGACGAACGCGTGAAACTCTTCATTTGTCTCCAGATCGAACACCATGTCCCTGAGACTGAGATAAGCTTCATCCTGCGCCGTCGAGGCCAAAGGGATCAGGCTCATCAGAAACGCTACGACCGCGGCGCGCACCATGGGAACAAAATTGAAGAATCGGAACTTAAGCATGAATGGCGCCAACTTGCGGAACGGGATTGATGAGGCAATGCTTGCATGAGATTCTCCAGCTCGTCACCCTCCATTGCATAAATGGGCGCGTGGGATCGACCGATATGGCGGTACACTCGTTAATGATTTGGGGCGTTTCTGGATAAGCGCTTGGATGCCCGAAAGTTCGCGTTTAAGCTGTTTAGCGAATAGATTTCGAAATTTGAGTTTTTAACCCGTGATGAAAAACCGTCTTGTCTATGTCGAACTAAAGTCCGGATATGGCGACAATGGCCCTGCCTGGATCGGGCGCGCGGGTGCGTCCAAAACTGGCGCGACCATATATTTCAACGGTCAGGCCTTCAAAAGCCTCAAAGGCAGCGGTATTGGCGGGAATTATTTCAACGTCGAGACGGGCGAAGAATACTGGATTTCCGGCATCAAGAAAAACAATCAGGACCGGCACTGGGCAGGTGGCGGCAAGATTGAAATCGACCGGTCTGTGATCCCAGCCTATCTCGAGGAAACGGGCCGAAACGTTCTGCCACCCAACCTCATTCCAACCGATCTTGCGCCGTCCGAACCAGACGAGAGCATTCTCGTAGGCGAGCATGAACGGCTTCCGTCTGCATAGCCAGATTTTCATTGGAGGACAGTATCCTTACCCGCGCGAGGCAAGCGAACTTGCGACTCACACTTACATCGTGTAAGACTCAGTCTTACGGAGTGTATTTATGACTGAAATTCCTCGACTTAGCAGTAAAGAAAAGATCGTACTCGATCTACTGATCAACAACGGCGAGATGTACGGGCTCGAGCTCGTGAACGCGTCTCCTGAGATCAAACGAGGGGCAATCTATGTGATGCTCAATCGAATGGAAGAAAAAGGATTTGTGTCCTCAAGGTTCTTTGAAAATGAAAAGCTACCTGGCAAAAAGCGCCCTAGATACTCCATCACTGGCCTTGGAAGAAAAGTTTTAGACCTCCAGTCAATGACCGAATTGGCCTTCTTTAGCTGGAAGGAGTCGCTCACATGATCAAAGAGGATAAGTTAAGACTACACCACAAATGGTCCCTTGAAGAAGAAGAACAAATACAAAAACTGTTGGAAACAAAAGACTTAGAAAAGGCGCAAATTCGAAGAGAAGAGCGCGAATTGATGGTACGTTACCTTCAAGAATCAGCGCTAAAAGCCATTGCTTCGAGTTTAGAAAAATCGGCGCAACTGCTGCGTGACACGCCAAACGAACGGAAAATCGATCGACCAAAAATAAAATCCGCTCCTGGCACGACTATACTTGGTTGGTGCCGATTGATCTTCACTAAAAAATTTGTTTCCAAAATACTTGAACCGACCATCCATGATCTTCAGGAAGAATATATAGAAGCGCTCGGAGAAAGTCGTCTCGGCTATGCTAAGTGGGTCGCGGTTCGCGGTTACGCATCTTTTGGAGTTGCCCTATTTCTCGGAGTGACAACAGGCCTCCTCAAGCGATGTTTTGATGCTTGGCGCGCCCTAAACTCCGGCTAACCCTAATCCCCGTCCATCCGAAGCGCCGCAACAAAGGCTTCCTGTGGGATTTCCACCTTACCGAACTGGCGCATGCGTTTCTTACCGGCTGCCTGTTTATCCAGAAGCTTACGCTTGCGGGTCGCGTCACCGCCGTAACACTTCGCCGTCACGTCTTTGCGGACAGCAGAGATGGTTTCACGGGCAATGACCTTCGCGCCAATCGCCGCCTGAATCGGAATTTTGAACTGCTGGCGCGGAATAAGCTCTTTCAGGCGTTCGCACATCTGACGGCCACGGCCTTCAGCGCGGTCACGGTGAACCAGCATGGCGAGCGCATCGACCGGCTCGTCATTCACCAGAATGTTCATTTTCACGAGGTTTTCAGCGCGGTGTTCGACAATTTCATAGTCGAAGCTCGCATAGCCGCGTGAGATGGATTTCAGACGATCATAAAAGTCGAATACCACTTCGTTGAGCGGCAGTTCGTATTTGATCATGGCGCGCCCGCCCACATAGGTGAGCTCTGTCTGAATACCGCGGCGGTCCTGACACAGTTTCAGGATAGCGCCCAGATACTCATCCGGCGTGTAAATGGTCGCGTTGATCCACGGTTCTCGCACTTCCTTGATCTTCGTCACCTCCGGCATGTCTGCCGGGTTGTGAAGCTCATAATCGGTGCCGTCCGTCATCGTCAGCTCATAGACTACGCTTGGCGCTGTCGCGATGAGATCGAGGTCAAACTCGCGGGAGAGGCGTTCCTGAATGATCTCAAGGTGGAGAAGACCAAGAAAGCCACACCGGAAGCCCATGCCGAGCGCGGCCGAGGTTTCCATTTCCCATGTGAAGGAGGCATCGTTCAGGCGAAGCTTGCCCATAGCGGCGCGAAGATCGTCAAAGTCGCCAGCATCTACGGGGAAGAGACCACAGAAGACCACCGGCTGAACATCTTTATAGCCCTGCAGCGCTTTGTCTGTCGGGTTTTTCTCTGTCGTGATCGTGTCGCCAATCGCGCAGTCAGCTACCTCTTTAATGGAAGCGATCATGAAGCCGACTTCGCCCGGGCCAAGCTCGTCTACATAGGTCGGCTTAGGTGCGAACACGCCAACATTATCAAGCTCGTATGTTGCGCCCGTGCGCATCATTTTCACTTTTTGCTTTTTCTTCATCACGCCATCAATGATGCGGACGATGACGACGACGCCGAGATACGGGTCGTAATAGGCATCAACGAGAGACGCTTTGAGCGGCTTGTCACGGTCGCCCTCATGCGGGGCAGGCAGGCGTGTGACGATGGCTTCAAGCACATCTTCAATGCCGATACCGGTTTTTGCGGAAATCTGGACCGCATCAGAGGCATCAATGCCGATCACGTCTTCGATCTGTTCGGAGACGCGCTCGATATCAGCAGCGGGCAGGTCGATCTTGTTGAGGACGGGAACGATCTCATGGTCCTGATCAATCGCCTGATAGACGTTCGCCAGCGTCTGCGCTTCAACGCCCTGAGACGCATCAACGACCAGAAGCGAGCCTTCGCACGCCGCAAGGCAGCGTGAGACTTCATAGGCGAAGTCGACATGGCCCGGCGTGTCCATCAAGTTCAGAACGTAATCCTCGCCATCCTTGGCGGTATAGTTCAGGCGAACCGTCTGCGCTTTAATGGTAATGCCACGCTCGCGCTCGATATCCATGGAGTCGAGCACCTGCTCTTTCATCTCACGGTCTGTGAGGCCGCCGCACTTCTGAATGAGGCGATCGGCCAGGGTAGATTTACCGTGGTCAATGTGAGCGATGATGGAAAAATTACGGATGTGGGATTTGTCTGTCATCAGAGCGTTTCTCGGCTTGATAGGATTGTTTGACCGCAGGAGTTTTTCTCATGAGCAAGGCCGCGCAAGGTCATTCGGTATTACTACCGGATACCGCGCGAAACGCTGCTCATGACGTAAAAGAACGCGGTCAAACATTCTGAATTTTTTGATCCTCACCAATGATGTACCTTTTAAAATGCTGAACTGTCTATTGCGCGAATGTTCTTTTGAACTTCTCGGCTGATCACCCGATCAGCCTGCGAATTCGCCTTTCATTCGCTAAATATTCAGTTCTCCAACTAAACCTATCAAACCGAGAACCGCTCACGCGATCTACCACTGGCGAACACAACCGCCAAGCGGCTATACCTGCGAATACGAAAATACAATCTTGAAGATTGTCATACACGGCCAAAATTCAATGTTATGACAGCTTCAGATGACTTCAGGATGGGACATATGACAAAGCTATTCCGACGCGCCGCTATGGCCAGTGCTTTCGGCCTTACTTTTACGGCTTTGCCAGCCTTTGCGCAGGATGATGCCGACGCGCATGCCGCTGAAGACGTGATGCACGAAGCTGAAATGCATGAGGAAGCCCCTGCCCCGGAAGCTGAAGCCGCGGAAGACGAGATTTCAGTAGCGGGTCAGGCAGAACTGACCGCCCTCATCTTTGAACATATGTCACGCGGCGTGCTGGCCATGGATGGTGACCGCGACACAGCAGAGCTGCGCCGTGATGTCTCTGTCTGGCTCAATCGCCTGGCAGGCAAGCTTGAAGGCGATGTGAGCGGCGTTCTGCGCAGTGAGGCCGCGCTGGCGACGGCGATTGCGCGCGATGCTGAGGCCCGCGCTGAAATGCGCAGCGAACTCGTGGCAACGCTCTCGCAAGCTCTGCAAGAACTCGCGGCGGTTCGCGCCGAAGGTGTGCCAGATGAAATGGCGCTGCGCCTTGAAGAGGTTGAAGACCTTCTGGATGCTCTGGAAGAAGCCTCAGCTGATACCGTTCAGATGCGTGAGCTGATCATTGATCTGCATTTCGAAGACCCGCTGGAAGAAGATGTGCGCCTTGCGCTGGTTGAACGTCTGATCGCGTTCCAGACCGCGCATGGCGTTGTGCTCGACTTTGATGGCACAGACCTCTCACAGAACATCCATCTGGAAGGCGAGGCACCGGTTACGCTCTCCACGCTGGAGCTGCGCACAGCGCTCAATTCCATCTATGATGAAAATATGGACGTGCTGACGCCGGAAGGTGAAGAGGCAGAACCTATGGTCGATGTGCCGACACCGACATTCATCGGCATCACGCTGAACTAATGCACTGACAGATCGGCCAGTAACAGGCCGATCACCGTCAACACGAGCAAGCCTGCCATAACGAGGCTGAAAATCCGGAAGCGCAGCGGGGTCGACAGAAACCGCTGTATCCCCACGCCGAACAAAACCCAGCCATGTGAGCTCAGCATGCCTGCGGCGAGGATCACCAGCGAGATGATCAGCGGCGGATACCAGAACGGCTCCTGATCGGGTAGCTGCCCCGCGAACGAAATTGCCATGATCCACGCTTTCGGGTTCACCCACTGAAAGGCTGCCGCCTGAAAAAAGCCCCAGGGCTTGGAGGTTTTCACCTCATGCGGCGGCTCGAACTTCGATGTGCCGATTTTCCATGACAGCCATAACAGGATCGCTGCACCGGCCCAGCGGAGCACCTCACGCAGAAGCGGGAATTGGACGAACACGCTGCCAAGGCCAAGGCAGATGGTGAACACCATGAACGCGAAGCCAATATTCACGCCCATAGAGTGCGGCAGCGTACGCACCAGCCCGTGACGCGCGCCCGAATTGGCAAGCAACGTATTGTTCGGGCCCGGCGTCCAGACCAGCGTGGATGCCAGCAGGAACATGCCCAGCAGGAATTCGGTTGTCATTTGTCAGAAGCTTTCAGTCAGGCCGGCGTATTCTCGTCGTCATCATCAAGACCGGTGAGCTTTTCGCGAGCCTTTTCTTCGGCGCGCTTCTCACTTTCCTCGCGAATGACGTCTGAAAAGGCACTGGCGAACACGCCTGCAGGCAGCGCGACGAGGCCTATACCCGCCAAGGCGATACACGAGGCAGCGACACGGCCGAGCGGCGTAATCGGGTAGACATCGCCATAGCCGACGGTCGTCAGCGTCGCGATGGCCCACCAGATCGCCCGTGGAATAGATCCGAACGCCTCAGGCTGGATCTTGCCCTCAATCAGATAGAGCGCGACAGCCGACACATAGACGAGCACCAGCGCCAGAAACAGGCTGGTGAGCAGTTGGCTTCCAGCCTTGCGCAAGGCATCGCCAAGCAGGTTAAACGCCGGAATAAACCGCGCCAGTTTGAACAGCCGGAACAGGCGGAAGGCTTTCAGAACCGCCAATACCTGCGGGTTCACCTTGTCGGCCGCGAAAATCATCAGGAGCAGCTCTGGCAGAAAGGCCGCGAGGTCTGCCACCGCATAAAGCGTCGAGGCGTATTTCAGCCGCCCCATCAGCCCACGATATTCAGGGTTTTCACCGGCCACCCACAGGCGCAGCCCATATTCTATAGCGAATATAACGACGATAGTGACATTCAGAATGCGCAGAAATGACTGGGTCTGGCCTTCAATATCCGGCTCGGTTTCCAGAGCCAGAAGCACAAGGCTGGTCAGCACCAGCACCACGAGGATGCGGTTAATCGTGGAAAGCTTTTCCTTCCCACTACTGCCTTTTTCCATCGCCCTGTAGAGACGCGCCCGCACTGCGTTCACCATCTGCCCAACCTCCGTGAAAAGAGGTTAGAGCAGATTGATCCCGTTTGTCAGTCCCCAAATGCGGGGCTTAGCCGCGCAGCGTACCGCCGAGCTTTTCGATGTTTGCGATGATCTTTTTGGAGATCGCATCGATTTCAGCGTCCGTGAGCGTTTTCTCGCCCGGCTGGATGGTCACTTCCAGCGCGATGGACTTATGCCCCTCTTCAACGCCTTTGCCGACATAGACGTCGAAGACGTTCACGCCCGTGATCATCTTCTTGTCAGCGCCTTGTGCGCCCTTGATGAGATCACCGGCAGCAACTTCGTCTTTCACGACGAATGCAAAGTCGCGGCGGATTGGGGTGAGGGCCTGCTTTTCAAGGACAGGCTTGGTTTTCACGCCAACCTTTTTAGGCAGAGGCAGCGCGTCTACATTGACCTCGAAGCCGACCATATTGCTGTCCACGCCCAGCGCTTTCAGAGCGCGCGGGTGCAGCTCACCGAACTCGGCGACGACGTTCTTCGGCCCGAGACGCAGCGTTGCAGAGCGGCCCGGGTGCCAGTGATCCGACACAGGCTCCATAACCATCAGCTTGCTCGCATCATGACCGAGCGCATCGATCAGCGCCATTACGTCAGCTTTTGCCGCGTAAATGTCATAAGGCTCGGCCTTTCCGACCCAGTTACGAACCGTTTCAGGACGCGCGATTGCAGAGATATAGCGGCGCTGGTCTTTCGGGCCGTCACCCAGATAGACAGGACCAGCTTCGAACAGGCGGATATCGCGCTGGCTGAAGTCAGCGTTCTTCTGCGCGGCCTTGATCAGGTTCGGCAGAATGCTTGGACGCATGCAATCAAGCTCGGACGCGACAGGGTTGTCGACGACCATCTCTTTCGCCCCTCCGCCAAAGGCAGTGGCTTCGGCTTTAGAAACAAAGCTCCATGTCACGGCCTCGAAGAAACCACGTGCAGCCATTACGCGGCGACCTGTACGCATACGGCGTTGAGGCTCTGTCAGCACCTGACGCACACCGCGTTCCGGCTGCGGCATGGATGTGAGTGGAAGCGCGTCATAGCCTTTAATACGGATGATTTCCTCAACCATATCAGCAGACTGTTCCAGATCACGGCGCCAGCTTGGCGGCGCCACATACCAGGCTTCACCCGCATCTTCGATGTCGCCGCCAAGGTCTTTAATGATCTGGCGGATTTCAGCGGTCTTCAGCTCAACGCCCGTCAGGCGCTTCACATCATTCAGATAGAACTGAACCGGCTTTTGCGGTTTCGGGTTTGCGCCCGCAATGGTCACGTCAGATGCTTCGCCGCCGCATGTCTCCAGAATGAGCATGGTTGCAAGCTCAAGACCTTCAAGACAGCTTTGCGTATCAACGCCGCGTTCGAAACGGTAGCGCGCATCAGAGATGATACCCGTCGCGCGGCCTGTGCGTGCCGTACGGAGCGGGTCGAACCAAGCGGACTCGATGAACACATCAACGGTCTCATCTGAGACGCCAGTAGACGCGCCGCCCATAACGCCGCCAAAGCCGACAACGCCGCTATCATCAGCGATCACGCACATGTCTTCAGTAGCCGTGTATTCCTTGCCATCGAGAGCGAGGAAGGTTTCGCCTTCGCGGCCAAGGCGCGCGGCCAGCCCGCCCTGAAGCTTGGCAACGTCATAAACGTGCAGCGGGCGGCATCGATCGAGCGAGATGTAGTTCGTCACATCGACGAGCATGTTCTTCGGCGAGATGCCAACCGCTTTCAGGCGCGCCTGCATCCAATCCGGTGATGGACCATTCTTCACGCCTTTGATCACGCGGCCTGCGAATACAGGGCAGGCTTCGGGCGCTTCGGTTGTCACCGTTACAGGGCAAGGGTGCGTGCCGTTCACCGGCTTCACTTGCATCGGCGCAAATTTGCCGAGACCGGTTGCGGCCAGATCACGCGCAATACCCAGAACGCCCAGCCAGTCCGGACGGTTTGGCGTCACTTCGAAATCGATGACCGGATCGTCAAGCTCAAGAGCTTCAGCCAGCGACATGCCAACCTTCACCTTGCCCTGAAGGTCCATAATGCCTTCATTGGCCTCACCCACGCCAAGCTCTTTGGCAGAACACATCATGCCGTAGCTCTCTACACCGCGGATTTTGCGAGGCTTTTTGTCGAGAGAGAAATCAACGCCCGGAATATATGCGCCGAGCGGCGCGTAAACTGCAAACATGCCCTGACGTACGTTCGGCGCGCCGCAGACAATCTGCTTCTCGCCATCAACCGTATCGACCGTACAGACATTCAGCTTGTCCGCATCAGGGTGCTTCTCAAAAGATTTGATCTGCGCCACGGTAAATGTGGACAGCGCCTCAGCCGGATTCTCAACGCTTTCGACCTCAAGGCCGGCGCGCGTCATCGCCGCAAGGATCTCGTCCGTGCTGGCTTTAGTGTGAAGATGGTCCTGGAGCCAGGAAACAGTGAACTTCATGATTGAGACTCTTCGGTCGATGGTGAAATGGGTGTGTGTGGTACGATCTGATCAACGATGTCTGGTAGCGCTTCGCAGCTGTTTACCTCAATCGGGCGGAGTGCGTGGCCTGCGCTGGTAGAGACCCAGCAATCATCCAGAATGGAACAATAGCAGACGAAAACCTCCGCCGGCTGGCGTGTTCCGTCGAGAAAGTTTTGCACGGCGCTCAGAAAATCTCGCTCAAGGCCCTCAGCGGCGGGCCATTCTGCGCCAATGGTGCGGACACTGTCGCCCTGACGGATGACACGGCCACGCAGTGCCTGATTGGAATAAGCCGGCAGCCCGTATGTTTCTTCCAGACTGTCGGTGATGAAATAGCGGACCATCTCATCAAATGAACGGGTATCTTCGCGGCCCGGAATACGGATCAGATAGTCTTCGATCAGCGCAGGGCCGACGCCGGCGTTCTGAACGTCGAATTCGTAAAGCGCGCCGCCAGCGGGAGTAGAGGTATTGTGCTGAAGCTGAAGGATCGGCCAGACGTCGGCCTTCTCCTGGGAGCGCATGACGCGCGCCTGATCCCACGCAATGAAAACCGCCGCAATCGACGATATCACCGCGCAGATGGCGATCAGCATTTCAGCCTTATTACCCTTGCCCATTGCTGCCCCCTAAACCGTTTCGCCAGCGCGTTCGCGGCGAAGATGATCTGCAGCGCCAGCGGCAAAATCATCATCCAGAATAGAGAGAACACGGAAGGTCTCAAACACGACCTCCATATCCTCGGCGAATGTACCCTCACGGGTGAAATAGTCTTTATGCGCGTCCTGCCAGTATCGGAGTGACAGATCGCCCTCGCCTTCCAGCGCGGCCATTTCCTGAGTCATCTCGTTAAAGCGCAGATGCGTCACGGTTTCTGTTTCAAGCACGGCAACAGGGCGGTCCGCCCCGTCGACCAGAACGCCGCGTTCGCCCGGATGGCTCCACTCATTGTGGGCCTTGGCAGAGCACGTACCGGTTTTGACACCCGCCACAATCAATGCAGCGAGCCTGTCTGCCAGTTCAGGACTATCCCCGAACGGCCAACGCGGCAGCGTCTCTATATCCGGGCTTACGCTCAAGAAAGCCCTCCGGAGAGGCTCGGCAGGAGCCATGGCGTGAAGCCATAGTGTGAGAGCCAGCGGACATCGCTTTCGAAATAAGGGCGCAGATCCGGCATGCCGTATTTCAGCATTGCCAGACGGTCGACACCCATACCGAAGGCAAAGCCCTGATATTCGTTCGGGTCGAGGCCGCAATTACGCAGCACATTCGGGTGCACCATGCCGGAGCCGAGCACCTCAAGCCAGTCTTCGCCCTGACCAACCTTCACCGTACCGCCTGAGCGGTCGCATTTCACGTCCATCTCAGCGGATGGTTCTGTGAACGGGAAGAAGTGCGGGCGGAAACGGGTTTCAACTTCGTCGACTTCGAAGAAGGCGCGCGCGAAATCGGTGAGGCAGCCTTTGAGGTGACCCATATGGCTGACCTTATCAATGACGAGGCCTTCCACCTGGTGGAACATTGGTGTGTGGGTCGCATCCCAGTCGTTACGATAGACGCGGCCAGGAATGATCACACGGATTGGCGGCTCCTGGCTCATCATCGTGCGGATCTGCACCGGCGATGTGTGCGTGCGCAGAACTTTGCGCTCGCCTTCTGCGTCCGGTGTCATGAAGAATGTGTCGTGATCTTCGCGGGCCGGGTGGCCAATCGGGAAGTTCAGCGCCGTGAAGTTATGAAAGTCGTCTTCAATGTCCGGGCCTTCAGCAACGGCAAAACCCATCGCGCCGAAGATTTCCTCGATCTCTTCAAACACCTGCATAACAGGGTGAAGCGTGCCGGTGCGGTATGGGCGTGACGGCAGCGTGAGGTCAGCCTTTTCGCTGGCGAGGCGCGCATCGAGCTCTGCGTCTTCAAGCGTTGTCTTACGGGCATCAATCGCGTCGCCGAGACGGTTTTTCAGCGCGTTGAGCTTCGGGCCCATCTCTTTACGCTCTTCCGGGTCCATGCCGCCAAGCGTTTTCATGAGGCCGGAAACGCGGCCCTTTTTGCCAAGCTCTGCAACGCGAATGCCGTCCAGCGCGGCCAGATCGCCTGCGCCATTGATGGCTGTGAGAACTTCGGCTTCGATGTTTTCAATGTCGGACATGTGACTTCGAGACTTTCAACGCGATGATTTTAGTTTGGGCCTATTTACCAATCTAACAGTATAAAGCTAGCCAGAGCTTTTCTTCACTCAGCTTCTTTGTAAACCTGTTCGATTTCAGACAGGAGTTTCGGTGTGATAGCGACGAGAGAAAGTTGGAAGTCCGAGCCATTCACACCGAATGGAAGTCTTCCATATATGGAAACTTTCTCGATCGATGAATTTGAGAAAATATCAACAGGCGTCATTCCAGTACAAATGAAGACAAGTGGTTCATATTCATGGAAGGCACTCGCTTATTCTTTCATCGAAGCTGGACAGGTCAGGCCGTCTATTGTGTGACCTTCATTCGTCACGGTGACTCCGTAAGCGTCGAAAGTGCTATGATTTCCGATGCTATCAAACAGCCTGTCGACCTTAATTATCACTCAAAATTGCTCCATTGGCTGATTGGCGTTCTTTTACTTGATCAACCTCTAAAGTTTCCCGTGCCATCGAAAATTTCTACCATGCAAGTTTCGGCGTATCAGCATCATATTGCCGGAACAGGGTTTGAAGCAGATAAACCTGAGGAGGTGTCGTCTGGCACAGGCGGGCTTAAACAAAGCGGACCCAAAAAGCTGAAACGTTGGTGGAAATTCTGGAACTAACCAATGGAAGTTCGCCAATACGAAAACGACCGCTGCTGAAAGGCAACGGTCGCTTTGTTGGAACAGTCCTGTGCGCGGTCTGATTAAGCAGCCAGCGCAGCCTTGGCCTGTTCCATTACAGCTTTAAACGCAGCAGGTTCGTTGATCGCGAGATCAGAAAGAACCTTACGGTCCATGTCGATGCCAGCCTTATGAACACCGTCGATGAAACGAGAGTATGTCATCGTATCATCGAGTTCACGAACAGCAGCGTTCAGACGCTGGATCCAGAGAGAGCGGAAAGTACGCTTCTTCTGCTTACGGCCAACATATGCGTACTGACCAGCCTTCTGGACGGCAGCATTTGCTGTGCGGAAAGTGTTTTTACGGCGGCCATAATAGCCTTTTGCCGCTTTGATGATTTTCTTGTGCCGAGCGTGCGCGGGCACCTTGTTACGGGAGCGTGCCATGTGTCTAAATCCTTCTCAGCTTACGCGTTATTTCGTGCCGTATGGCAGCCAGCTCTTCACACGAGCCTCGTCTGCTTTTGCAGCAACAGATGTGCCGCGGTTCTGGCGGATATATTTCGCGTTGTGGCTGATCAGGCGGTGACGCTTACCAGCAACACCATGCTTGAGCTTGCCCGTAGCAGTGATCTTAAACCGCTTTGCAGCGGCTTTTTTTGTTTTCATCTTCGGCATTTTCATCTCCTTGCGCAAAGCGCATCTGATAGTTTGTCCGTGAGGCAATGCCTGGCACCTCTTTGGAGCAAACAGCGCTTATACGCAAAAAGAGGGGAAATTCAAGTCCGGAATCGGCCCTGATTCCAGCTTTTACGAGGCCTGGCGGTCTGCCGCATCTTCCTGAACCGGCATGAGGGTTTTGGTAAAGGCCTCAATCGCAGAGATGGAGGCATCCACATTGCCGGTTTCTTTTACCGAATTCAGCGCGTTGACGAGCATATCGGCTGCAGTACGCATACGATCAAGTTCGATCTGATTCATCGGTTGCTCCTTACGCATCGCAGCTTTGCGACGCTTCTTCTCGAGTTCGGTCGGCGGAAGTGGTGGTTCGATTTCGAACAGAACCTGTTCGTAAATCCCCAACTTGTTTCGGGTATCGATCAGCACGTGTGGGCCAGCCTCGATCATCACGGCGACCGCATCACCATCGCCATCATCAAAGTGCCGTGGATCGCCCAGATATTCGACCGGCCAGACCTTCGCCATGCGGTCGACAAAGACCGTATCCATCAGGCAGGTGAAGTCAGTAATGCCGCGATCGACGGCGAATTCCATAATCCCGCACAGCAGCGTTTTCTGTGCATCAGCGATCACACCCTCATGACGACGGCGCGCATATGGCGCAATCATCCAGCGGGTGAGGTCCCAGATCGCTTCATCACGCGGCGGCTCACCGTTGATATACTCGGTCAGCTTATCGCCCATGAGGTATGGCGTGTCTGTCGGATTGAGGCGAAACGTCGCGAGAATCTTCCCATGCCGGTCAAGGTTCATGAGATAGACCGCATGTTCGTTATCGAACTCGTCCGTCTCACGACCGTCTGTCGAGGTGAGATTGGTCCAGCCACGCTGTTTTACATAAAACTCGTGGCGCATGCGGAACATCTCATCGAGCTGCTTGGCATAGAGGTGTTGGTTTCTGATTGTTACGACGTGTATCACGTGCGACCCCCATCATTTCCTGTAGGGATAGAACGACACAAAACGAGAACATCTGAAATGATGGAAATCCACCAATTGGACCATCAATCCATCAAAAAAGTTCAATTTTAAGAGTGATCAAGCTAGCTTTTACAGCTTAAACGCGCCTAGCTGGACGGCATGGTTCCGTTCAACACACTGCGCCCGCCATCAAGTTCAAGCGCGTGTCCATTCACGTAGGCGCCTTCCGAAGACGCCAGATAATAAGCCGCCTCGGCAATCTCCGAAGCACGCGCGGCACGCTTCAGCGGCGTACGCTCTTTAAGCCAGCTTTCGGTTTCCTCACTATGAGGACGAACAGCGACAATTGCATTGGAGCGGATTTTCCACGGCGCATATTCCAGCGCCAGAGCCTTCATGACCGAAAGCACAGAGCCCTGCGTGACGGTATTCAGCGCGCTGCCCGGATTGCCTGCGATAGCCGCACGGCTGAGCAGCTGTATGAATGATTTTTTGTAAGGCACGCGCTCTGCGTTATCTTCGTGCGCACGTAATTCGGCCACCATTTCACGGCCGAACACCTGTCCGGCCATCAGCGCCGTTGTCGTCGTTTGCTTGAGTTCCTGTGTCACCCGCTCGAGGGTGAGGTCATCCATATCAATCGGATCAGACAATGGCGGTATGTTGAGAACAACATCAACACCGTCAAACTGTTCGAGCATACCAGACAGGGCGTTCTTCAGCCCGAGCCGGGTAGACTGGTTTTCAGAGAGATAGCTGGCCAGGTCGCCAAGGTCATCCTTGGCGCGGGCCAATGCTTTCTGGTCGTCCTCCACAATCATGACGGACCAACCGGATTCAGCAAACTTACGCGCACAGCTTGCGCCAACGCCTTTTCCAAGGCCCAGAATAACAATTGCCGGCGCGCGCATCTCTCTATGCCTTCCGTTTCCAGCTGAGTTCAATCGGCATTCCATGCAACACTCAGGCGGTCAAGCCAAAGCAGGCCGCCTGACGGTTATGGTCTCTGCCGGACCCGGAGTATTTTTAACTGTTGAGATCACCTCGAAGAGACTGGATCTCTTCCTTCAGTTTCAGCTTCTCTCGTTTCATGCGCGACATTTTGAGAGAGTCAGAGGAAGGTCTTTTCGACTCTTCCTGCAGTGCATCGTCAATTTTCTTATGACGGGTGGAAAGTTCCTGCAGATGATTTTCTAAACTCATCGCTTCGAGCCTCCTTTGCTGAGCAATACATGAAAGCATGAAGTCACAAACTCGTCACGTATTGACTCTCCGAAAAAGTGCATTTCCGAGACGTTTTTTCGCGTGTCCGTAAACGCTTCACTTTTATCCACAGGCGAAATTTGTTAATGAAACGGCCTCTTTCTTAAAGGTTACGGCCATGGACGGCACACATTTCGATTTTGATGAAACAACGCGTCAGTTACGGACGCGCCTTGATCAGCTCGAAGCCGAGCACCGCCTTCTTGATGAACAGGTCGCAGCGCAGCAACTGGCTGGAGCGGACATGATCACCCTTCAACGCATGAAGCGCGAAAAGCTGCGCCTGAAAGACGAGATTTCCCGTGTACGGGGCCTGATCCGCCCGGATATCATCGCCTGACCAAAGGCCGCAAAGCGCTAAGCACTGCCATAAAAGCACCAAACGCCCGCAAAAGCAGTGCTTTTGCACGCTCTGCCATATTCTCGACATGCTGCCCGTTTTTACAGAAGCGGTCTGTTTCATTTGATGTTTCGGGCGGCTGACCATTCTGAGAGCAGACGCTGACCTGCTCACGAGGCTGATGACCACAATCTGGCACACAGAATGCACAGCCGGAGCTGTATTCAAAACCGGGTGAAAAAATGAGCCACTCTAACTACACGCCGCGCCAATCTCTGGGCTTTCGAAGCGCCGTTATTGCGAGCCTTGTGCTGTCGGTCGTCTCATTTCTGACAACCTGGAGCGGCCTGCGCGCGGCTGACCCGATCCAGCAGCTCATGACATCCGGCGGCAGCCTTGAAGGCATTTCCTGGTGGGATCGGGCTGAAAGCCTTGCCATTACGCTTGGCCTTGCTTTCGGCATTCAGGCTCTGATGCTGGCGCTTGCATGGATTGCCAGCCGCCTTCTCATGGTCGAGGACCGTAAACGCTGGGGCCTTATCTCAGCTATTCTCGTCGGCTATCTCGCCGCAACGACCATCTCTGTCACCTTCTCTTATATTGACCTGTTCGACCGTATGTTCAGCGCCCAGAAATCTGACTGGTCTGCCGAAACCATTCGCGAGCGCGGTGACGTGATCGTTGAAGAGCTTATCGAAGCGCTGGAAGATGAAGTTCGCGATGCCCGCGGTGATTTCTCCACACAACAGGCCGAGTTTCAGGCCCAGATCAACGTTCTGGCCTCTGCATCAAACGAACAGCGCCAGTCTATTCTCACCGAACTGGACGAGCGCCGCAGTGAACTTGCAGATTATCGCCGTCAGGTCGGCAATGCACAGGCTGAAGCCCGCAGCGCCGCGGTGAGCCGTCAGGCACGCGCCGCAGAACTTGAAACAACGGTCGCAGATTTTGAACGTCAGGTCCGCCAGCTCACGCCAGAGCAAGATGAGTGGGAAGCAGAAACCGCACGGCTTCTGGCCCAGTCTCAGGCACTGTCTGACCAGAAATTGCTGGAAGAGCGCGGCGCTCAGGAAAGCGGACAAGTCGGCCGTGGCCCACGCTGGCGTGAACTCGATCGCCAGCACGATATTGTACGCGCCAATCTTGAAGTCGCGCAAAATCGTCTGAGCTCCGTCACCCGGGAACTCGATAATGCAGAAGAAGCGCTTCTCTCCAGCCGTCAGCAGCTTGCTATCGTACAGAGCGGCGGCGATGCGCAGGATGTCGAAAACGCGCTGAATGCTGGAAATGATGTTCGCATCGGTTTCCTCGAGGCAGAGATTTCGGCGCTCACAGCGCAATCGGATGCACTGGAAATTCCGCAAATCGATTTCTCATCCGAAGAAATCAGTGAAGATGAAGTCGATCAGATCCTGACCGCCTGCACGACCATCAAATCGGAGCTGATCGCCGCACAGGCGACATCATTCGATGAAGACACGCTTTCTGACTTTGTTCCATCCAGCATCGACTGCACATCCGGCGGCGCGTTCGAAGCCGCTCGCACACTGTCAGAGCTGCAATCCAGCCTGCGCATGGTTGAAGAAAACTGCCGCGCCACCTCTTCAGAGGCCTATGCCGGTGCGCGCGGTTCAGAGCTGCTTCAGTATATTCGCAATGAGTGCGTGAACAGCTCAGCGCTGCGTGCCAGCGTGAAGTCCAACTTCATGGAAGACCTTCGCCGCGTGGCCCGTACGCGTGACCCGGAAGCAGCCCCGATCGCATATTCCTTCGTTGCGCTTCAGGACCGTGAGCCACAGGCAATATTCGCGCTGACGCTCGCGCTTGCGGCCGACCTTCTGATCCTGCTGGTCAGCCTGTTCGGTAATGCTGGTCACCACCATGTCTACGGCTCCGGCGCGGGCAATGGCACGGCGCCGCCAAGTCGTCAGATCGGACGCCGTGAACCTGCCCTCTTCGAAGACGAATAGGGCAGGTATTTTCACTAGGTCGCAATCAGGGCCTCAGGCATTCCGGAAACCAACGACTCTAAATCTGTTCGCGCCACATGCAGATCAACGCTCCCCGGCGTTCTGAAATAGGATAAAACCGCAAATTCGAGACACAAAATCTCGGTCAAGGCTTCTAAAGCGTCCAGGATATTTTCATTTGTTGAAACGCCCCGCGTCCAGAAGTCCTCAACGCCATAAGACGTAGCACCTCCCGACGAAAACACAGAAGCACCATACGTCGACCGCATTCGCTCAAGTTTGGCAGTCATAAGCTTGGGCCATTGAATTAAACCAAGAGGAGCATCCTGCGTAGACGCATCAAGCGGAATACCAGAGACGCTTCCACTAAGAAAAAACTCTGTGCGTCGCACGATGTGCCATCCGAGCATCAAGAGACTATCCAATACTGCCCCAGCCGCCAACGCAACACTCGGGACAACAAAGGACCCGCTTGACGAAATCCGATATGCGCCGGTTTCTGACATACCGATTTGGGGGTTGCCGCTCGGCTTAAACAGATAATAGCCGATCTCTTTCGCAAATTGCCCCGACGTTGCAAGAAAGCCGTCCATGATTTGAGGGGTCGACCGGATAGACACATAGGGTTGCGGCTGTTGCTCAGTAGGCGAGCGCGCGTTCTCAGTAACAAATTCCACCGCCCTGATGGTATGACACCGGCTATCGCAGTGAGGAAAATCAAACATGTTTTGATCGACGTTCACCTGCGTGAACAGCTTCTGCGTACTTGCGAGAAACATTCTCCAGAACCTGTTCAGCTGCGTAACGACGTAAGCCGAAGTTCCAAGATGAACGAATGCACCATTGATTAGCGCCATGCCCTCACCGGGCTTCAACTGATATCCCGTAGTTGAAAGAAATTGAGACACCCAGTGGGATGCTGGTATCACGTCACCTGACGAATAACTGCTGTTACGCGGCACATGAATCGTGACGCCACTATCTTCAAACACGTCGCACAGGACCTGAAATGCTTCAGGCGAAACAAGCGAACCACCGGCAGCGGTGCTATAGCATTTCGCGAGCGTTACATACTTCCCCAATTCATCCGGAAACGATTTGTCATAAGGAAGACAGTGATTTTGGATGATCTCGCCTGAAAGCCCCGCCGCCTCCTCAAGTGACAAATGCACATTGTCACGATGACCGGGCTGGGTATTCACACCGTATATGTTCGACAGTTGCCCTTCACTCAAAGAGCGCTGAAACCACTCATACCCTTGCGCGGTTTTGGCAAAAGCGTCCAACACGCGCTGTGGCATTTCTCTGTGCTCACAAGCTGCGATGAATTCATTGAGGACGCTACTGACGTCGGAATGATGCATACAGAGCACCTGCAATAATAAGAACTGATAGGATGTTGAACGTGACGTTAACGTCTAACCACTGGAATAATTCCACAACGCCAGGAACCATTCTCTGGCTTTTATCTCCCAGAAAAATGAAAAGGTCGATCAACAGACCGACGACCTGCGTCGCACCAAGCAGAAACAACCAGAATTGTAGTATTTTTCTATCCGTACGCTGGATCTCGTAAGTTTTCCTTTCCAGGCGGGATTCTACAATCCTGTCTCGACGCTGCAAAACACCCAGTAACTTTTCCGTACCAAAAATGTCGGACAGTGACGCAAAATAGCGCCGTCTCGTGCTCTGAAGAGAAATCTCGACATCACTCATCTCATTGAACACGTATTCAATGAAGTTTTCCATCTTGTGATATTTGACGATCATACCTGAGACCGCAGACCGTTTTTGGGTTGCCGAAAGCTCACGGTATATCCGGTTCTGACCCTCATTCAGAATATCAAAAATGCAATAGAACATCTGTGCGATGGAGCAAGCTGACAGGAAATCCTGAATCAAGCTTGATCGTTCGACGACGCTGGTCCCGACATAAAACCTGACGCCATCCTCGTCGACTTTGCCATGAGACTCTATCTCGTCGAGTCGTAACAGCTCACGGATCGCTTCGGCTTTGGTATCAATATTACCGAGCGAATATACGCGGTGGGTCCAAAAAAACGGAGATACTTCATCGTCCCATTCAGGAAATGAGTGATGATTGAGATCAGAGAACACCAGATAATTGCGCGGGGGCCGGACGAGGCTGTCCTGATTGCGCTTTCGATCTGAAAAATCCATCAGAGCCTTCAGAACGGGAGCAAGAATGGCATTATTGACAGGCGACACAAATGCTTCTGCGAAATCGGACAGAAAGCGCTCAAAATCCGGTGCATTCCACGATACCGGCACGCACGAATGCTCTGGCGAGAGCCGCTGACGTTTTCTCACGCCGTAGAGCTACAACTTCCGACTCGAGATTCAGAAGTGTGCGAAACGGAATCGAAAGCGCAAAATCCATCAAAAACCCCGAATAATGCCAAACCTCGATAACCAAACAGGTTTCTGAAGCTCTGAAAAGAACAAAGCGGATGACTTTTTCGAAGAAATGGAGCGGGCGAAGAGATTCGAACTCTCGACATCAACCTTGGCAAGGTTGCGCTCTACCCCTGAGCTACGCCCGCTCACAATGGGTAGTCCGGCACCGCCGGAAGCGGTGATAAAGCGCATCTCTGCTTCGGATGCAAGAGGAAAATTGCTAAAAAATGCACTTCATGCACGACGACGTCCGGCATGGCTCGCAACCTGCGCCACATCAAGCAGAAGCTTGCCCACCAGAGCCTCTTGCGGACTGCCTGCTGTACGACATTGGGCGTCTGTCTGCGCGACCAGAGTCATAAGGGTAAGGATGCGATCAGGCGGCCATTTCTGCAAACGACGCTCGAATGCAGGCCATTGACGATCAAACACGCGCGGGCTGAGCCGCTCGCCGATTTTCGGGCCGTGGATGCCCTCGCCAGACACTTCATGCGCACGGTTGAGCCTCTTAAGCTGGTTCATCAACCCGATCAGAACCGGAATGGCGCCAGAGCCTTCTTTTAGCTGATCTCCCATCAGACCAGCCAGATCATTGAGCTTTCCATCAAGGGCCAGATCAACAAGATCAAAGCCCGTCGACTGATCTTCCAGAATAATAAGGTCGCGAACGTCCCGTTCTGTCAGCGGACGATCCAGATCAACGGCATAGAGGGCGAGCTTTTCAATCTCGCCCGGTGCAAGCGACTGATCTTCGAGAAGCGTGCGCAAAAGCAGGATTTCGGCATCCGGCTCCAGGCGCAGACCGCTGGCGGAGAGCTGATCTCGTACCCAGTTTTCAAAATCCCGTTCGGAGCGTTCAAAAATCTGAAGCGCGATGGCCGATTTATGGTCTTCGAAGGTTTTTCGCAGTTTAGAGCGAGGCGTCAGGTCACCAGCCACAATCAGAAGCTTGCCATTTGGCGGCTCTGACATGTTTTCGATTTCTGTCATGGCGTCGAGAAAAGGCCGCGCCTCTGTTTCACGCGCAATGCTGACTTGTAGCAGGCTCGCGCCACCGAAAAGGCTTTCAGAACAGAGCGCATCCAGAATGCCGCCGGGATCCTGTTTCGCTTCTTCTGGTGACATGCGTCGCCGGTCGAGCGCAGGCTGGGTGCCGTTGATCCATTGCTTTGCGAGGTCTTCGGAGAGTTCTGAAACAGGCGCGCCGGTTTTACCGAACACCAGTGCCGCAAACACACCGGATGTCGGGTCAGAACAGAAACTTTCTGCCTGACGCCCCGTTTTCTTCACTTTAGTTGCTGCCCGCCGGCTGGCGATAAGCGCTTTCATCTTGCGCGTGGAGCTGAAGCTGTTCTGCGATCAGATTAGCAGCTTCCATAGCAGCGCGCGCAGACATGTCGCGACGAACCGCAATGTCGTCATAGGCAAGATCGCCCGGCGCAGAACTGACTGAGCTGTTCACAACACCAGACAGAATACCGCGCGGCGTTTCGAGGCGATACTGAGCCTCTCCCTGAACATTCACGCGCGCAGACTGACCGGCAGCCAGAATGGCAAAATCGTTCACATCTTCTTCGTACGCGATGGACAGAGCGCCGCTTTCAACGCCCCGAAGCCCCGGACGCAGAAGCATGAGCAGCTCGCGGCGCAGAATATGCCCCGCATAGCCGTCAATCTGGGCAATCTGGATAGAACCCTGCGCGACATCAGACTGGGTAGAATAGACCGGCGAGAACCCGCAAGCCGAAAGGCCAAGAGCAGACGCTGCTAGGAAAAGGCTGGTCAGTTTCTTCATCATCCCACCACAATGTTTACGATGCGTCCCGGTACTACAATCACTTTTCGTACCGTTTTGCCAGATGTATGGGCCGTTACCTGCTCATTCGAGAGGGCAATTGCCTCAATGTCATCCTTGGATGCATCAGCCGCTACCTGAATTTCAGCACGCTTCTTACCATTCACCTGAACAGGCATGGAAATTGTGTCATCCTTGAGGAGGCTTTCCTCAACGACCGGCCATGTGCCCGCAGATACGAGACCCGTACCACCAATACGCGACCAGCATTCTTCTGCAAGGTGCGGCATGAACGGCACCAGCGCGTGAGCCAGGAAGCCAGTCGCTTCGACACGCGCGGCCAGAACCGCAGGTGTCGCCTCAAGGCTTTCAGCCTTACGAAGCGCGTTTACCCATTCGTGCACGGTCGCAATCGCAGAGTTAAAGCGGAAGCTTTCAATCGCGTCTTCAATCGCCTGAAGTGCCCGGTGTGAGGTTTTACGGATTTCAGTCGCAGCGTCGTCCATGTCTGGCAGAGCGACACCGTAAGCAGGCGCGCCTTCCGGAAGTTCGTCAACGACAGCCCAGACCTTCTGAGCAAAACGCCAGGAACCTTCAACACCGGACTGCGTCCATTCAACGTCACGCTCTGGCGGAGAGTCAGAGAGAACGAACCAGCGGGCAACGTCCGCGCCGAAATCAGAAATGATTTCGGTCGGGTCGACCGTGTTCTTCTTCGACTTGGACATTTTCTCAATCGGACCAACCGCAACAGGCTTGCCTGTCGTAATCTCAATGAGCGCATTGTCCTTCTGCTCGATTTCTTCCGGCGAAAGCCATTTGTCGTCAGCAGATTTGTAGGTTTCGTGCGTCACCATGCCTTGCGTGAAGAGCGCCGCAAACGGTTCGCCGCTTTGCAGAGGCACCAGATCGCAGTCACGCATCGCACGCATGAAAAAACGCGAATAAAGAAGGTGGAGCACCGCGTGTTCTACGCCGCCGATATACTGGTCGACCGGCAGCCAGTAGGCCGCAAGGTCGGCATCAACCGGCTTGTCGTCAGATGGCGCTGCAAAACGCGCAAAATACCATGATGAGTCGGCAAACGTATCGAGCGTATCCGTCTCACGAAGCGCTTCACCGCCGCAGACCGGACAGTTTGTGTGCTTCCATGTCGGGTGACGTTCAAGCGGGTTACCCGGCACATCGAACGTCACATCGTCTGGCAGGCGCACAGGAAGCTGGTCGTCCGGCACAGGGTTTGTGCCGCATTTTTCACACTTCACGACAGGAATAGGGCAGCCCCAATAGCGCTGACGGGAGACACCCCAGTCGCGCAGACGGTATGTGGTTGCGCCTTCGCCGAGCTTTAGCTCTTCCAGCTTTTCGATTGCCGCGTTGATCGCGTCTTTCGTGGACAGGCCGTTCAGGAAGTCTGAGTTATAGATCGTGCCGGGGCTAGTATAGGCCTCGGTGTCGATAGCGTGAGTTTCAGCGCCCGCATCTGGCGGCAGAACCACCGGATTGACGGAAAGACCGTATTTGCGCGCAAAATCAAGGTCGCGCTGGTCGCCCGCAGGTGAGCCGAATACCGCGCCGGAACCGTAAGTCGACAGAACGAAGTTCGCTGCGAAAACCGGAATTTCCCAGTCAGGGTCGAACGGGTGACGCACCTTGATACCCAGATCAATACCGAGCTTAGGCGCTTTTTCGATCGCCTCTTCAGACGTGCCGAGCTTTGCGCACTCTTTCTGGAAGGCAGCAATCTCTGGATTTTCAGTTGCCAGCGCCTTGGTGATCGCATGATCTGGCGCAATCGCTAGGAAGCTCGCGCCATAAAGCGTGTCCGGGCGTGTGGTGAAGACTTCAATCGCTTCGCCATGCGTCGCAGCCGCATCGCCAACAATCGGCCAGCGAATGGTCGCGCCGCGCGACTTGCCGATCCAGTTTGCCTGCATGAGGCGCACTTTTTCAGGCCAGTTCTCCAGCTTGAGAACTTCGTCCAGCAGGTCGTCTGCGTATTCGGTGATCTTGAAGAACCATTGTTCCAGCTCACGGGTTTCAACTTCCGCGCCGGACCGCCAGCCCTTGCCGTCAACAACCTGCTCGTTCGCCAGAACCGTCATATCGACAGGGTCCCAGTTCACTTTGGAGGTTTTGCGATAGACCAGCCCTTTTTGCATCATTGCGATGAAGATACGCTGCTGCTGGGCATAGTATTCAGGATCACAGGTCGCAAACTCGCGCGACCAGTCGAGCGATAGACCCAGCAGTTCAAACTGCTGTTTCATCGCTGCGATATTGTCATAGGTCCAATCCTTAGGGTGGACACCGCGCTGCATGGCAGCGTTCTCAGCCGGCATACCAAACGCATCCCACCCCATAGGGTGAAGCACGTTGAACCCTTTCAGCATTTTATAGCGGGCTACAACATCGCCCATGGCGTAGTTGCGCACGTGGCCCATGTGGAGACGCCCTGAAGGATAAGGAAACATCTCAAGCACAAAGGACTTTGGCCGGTCATCCGGCTCGCCTGCTTCAAAAATACGGGCTTCAGACCACGCAGCGCGCCATTTGGGCTCCGTGGTCCGATGATTATAGCGAGACGCCATGAGGCGCCCTCCTTCCGGATCTGAGTTTTAAAACTTAGCTGAAATCGCCGACGCGCAGTTCACGTGCGCGGGTCAGAATTGCATTTTCAAGCTGGACTTCTGTATCCGGGCTGACAGCAGCATCCTCCCAGCCGTTTGCGCCACGAACCTGACGGAACGCAGACACATTCACGCCGTCAGCGCGAAGGCGTGTATCGAGAATGTAAACAGTTAGCTTGAAACGCTCATCCGGCGCTTCCGGCGCTGAATACCAGTCGGTGATGATCACGCCGCCCTGTGGGTCAGCGCTGGCCAGCGGCATAAAATCAACCGTGTCGAGCGTTGCACGCCAGAGAAATGCGTTCACACCTACGATTGCCGCCTGTGTATCGGCCTCGGATCCGCGACCGGAGGAGCTACATCCGGCAACCGTCAGTGCGCATGCCCCAAGAACAGCTGCTAAAGCTCTAAATTTACTCATGATCACTCCCGGCATTCACGCCAAACTGTGTCTTCAAAACGTTTTCCGCTTCGGTGTATAGCATGCACATCGTAAGCTGAAAGTCCCGATCAGCAATCAACAGGTCGAAAATGCGTATCTTCTTTTTAATGTTCCTCGCAGCTATGCCGCTGGCAAGCGCCGCTATCGCAGAAACCGAGTATGATTTCGACACGGATCTGACCCTTGTGGCGTCCATTCTTTCGGACGAAAGTCAGGGCGTAGAAACGGAAGGCCTGATGGGGGAATTGTCCTTTGGCGGCTCTGCCAGTCAGGTTCTGGAGAACGGGGTCGAGGTCAGCGGAAACTTTGCCTTCCGCCTGCAGTCAGACCACCCGAACCGCGCAGGCTTTTCAGGGCATATAATAGAGTGCCCACCTGCGTTTGCAGGCTGTCCGAGCCTCAACGGACAAGGCGTTCGCGGCGCGTTTTCACGCATTTCAACGCTCTCTTTTACCGACGAATCCGGGCCGCGCGGCAGCCTTGAGCGGGCCTATATCGAAATTGATGGCGGCTGGGGCGCGCTGGGCATTGGCATCGACGAAGGCGTTGGCGCGCGCTTTTACGAAGGCGGCCCGACCGTCTTCACGCTTGCGCGCGATCATGACCCGATCCTTGATCCGACGGGCATAAACGGCGTACGCGTTCGCAATGATATCTCCTCAATCGGTGCGAAGGTCAGCTATGTCACCCCGCGCATTCTGGGTCTGCGCGCTGGCCTCTCTTATACGCCGGATGCAGGCACACGCGGGCTGGACCTCGATACAGACAGACACGCGCCCGGCGTGATCGAGCCCGAACTTGATGACGTGATTGAAGTCGGCCTTCAGTTTTCCCGCCTGTTGCGTAGCGCAGACCTTCGTGTCCGTAGCTCGCTGACCTGGTCGCAAGCCAATAGCGCCTCTTCCTTTTATGGCGATACATCGACCACCAGCTTCGGACTGGAATTCGAACGCCGCGATGTCTTCCGTGTCGGCTTTAGCCTTTTATCTTCGGATAATGGCGGTTTTGGCGACTATTCCGCCCTCAGCGCGGGCGGTGAATGGTATATCGATGGCTGGGCGATTGGCGTAAACGGCGTTCGCGCAGAAGACGATACGATAGGTTTTACCTCACAATCAGTGACTGTTGGCGCGTCTCACGAAATCAATGACATGATCGATTTCACCATCGGTTATCGCGATAGTGAGACCGACTTCGGCCTCGTTAACTTTTCTGCACAGAATTCAGCCACTCACAGCGGAGTGTTGCTCGAAGTCCGCATTCAAAAATAATTCAAGATTCATATGCTAGGCTGACCTTTCAATTAACCTGAAAGTCGGCATAAATATCATTATGAAAACGCATATGCTCATCTGTGCAGGGATTACCCTGATATTCTGTGGCTCCGCCGCAGCGCAGAACGCGTCTGCAATTTCGCCTGACGAGTCCAGTTATCTGACACCGAACAGCTGGACACGTAACTTCACTCTGTCCGACACGACACCTAGCCCGAGCGATCCGGTCCCGAGCGTTACGCTTCAGGAACGGTCACAGGAATTCCAGCTTATTGGAACCAATCGCTGGGCCATGAACCTCAATGTTACCACACGTTCGGAAGATTCTCCGCTGCCACGCGAAGAATACCGTGCGGGCGCGACTTATCAGTTCACGCCGCGCTTCAGCTTTGGTGGTTCTGTGAGCGTTGGTGCTGACGAGCTGGACGATGTGTCCCGCTGGCAGGAGCAGGAAGTTGAAGCAGGCGTTCGTCTCGAAACGACCTTCCGCTTCTAAGCTTTTCCTTTAATTCGTATCATCCGGATAACGCGAGAAATCGTCTGACTTGACGATTCTATGGTCTTCAAGCCAGTTGCGAACAGGCGCCAGCATACGCATGACAGCATGCCGGGTCGGGCGCGATGTTGTAAAGGCTGGCAGCCCTTCATCAGCGATCACCAGATCAGCAATGTATTTGTGAGGGCCGGTCACGCGGTGATGGGTCGGGCGCACAAAATTCAGATACTGGGAAATCACGCGATCAACGCTGCGGCCCCGCCCGCCCTGATCTTCCGGCGCGGTATCACGCAGAATACGGCGCGCAAGACGCAGATCATCGGGCGTATCGACATAGACTTTCAGGTCGAAAAGCTCGGCAATTGCCGGGTCAGACAAAACGTGGATGCCTTCAACAATCGTAACGCGCTTTGGCACGACCCTTTCGACTTCAGCCTTTTTGCGGTCATGAGCGGCAAAGTCGTAAACCGGCTGGTTGATGGTTTCGCCGCGTTTCAAAGCTGCGATATCGCGATACATCATCGCCATGTCTTTGGAGCTGAAATCATCGAAGTTGATGGTGGCTTCAACTTCTGCTGCCGGCATGCCGACAATGCCATTCTCTTCGCGGGTTTTGTAGTAATTATCCTCGCCCAGCACGACGCACAGCTCATCGCCCAGTACGCAGGCGATGGCTTCTGAAAGTGTGGATTTACCGGAACCCGATCCGCCGGAGACAGCGATCAGGCAAACAGTCTGTTCAGGGGGCGTGTGTGGCAAGGTCTGACACCGGTCCGTTCAGCATGAGAAAATGTGAGCGGCTTGCCTGCACGAGAACGACAAGACGGACAAGCCCTTCGCCATCAACTTCAGGCACAATGATGCGGTTTGTGCGCCCACGGGCAATCATCTCACCGTTTTTCCGCTCAAGAATCCATCCGCCGACAGGGCGACCATTGAGCTCGGTTGGCAGTTCGAATGTCAGTCCCGGGAAAATGCGGGACGGCCAGTTCTCATCCAGATAGCCCTCAGCCGAGAGAAACACTTGCACCCCGACATAGGTATTGCCATGGCGAACAATCGCAGCGCCGGCATGAGAATAGTCAGAATTGATCATCACATCGAAGTGGCGCGGGCTGAGCTCTAACTGCTCCTGCAACAGACCGGGATTGTAAGTTTCCGGCCAGCCATCGCGATACCAGGCAAGGTTCTCACCGGCATAGCCGAAAATCTCGTTGCGACGGAGGCGTCGCAGACGGTCATCATTGCGAAGACCTTCCAGCGACTGGTGAGAGAAATAGTCCCGCCGCAGCATATCAATACCATGCAGACGCGCGACTTCGGCAGCACCCGAGTGCCAGATTACAGGTGGAAGGCCCTGCTCTACACGAACCTCATTGAGGCGGTGAAACATGACCAGCACATCACCATCCAGCATCTGCATTTCGGGTGCATTCTCGCCAAGACAGCGGGACGCATATTGCAAATAGGAGGAAACGTCGGTCGGGAGGGTCTGCGTATGCGCACAGCGCTCTTCAGCCGTCGTGTAGGAAATGTCCACCGGAGCAGACACCAGCTCATCAGCCCCTAAGGACCGGTTAGGCATCTGCTCCAGCAGGATAAAAACGCACAGGAATGTTACGCAGAAATTCAGGGCTCCTGAGAGACTATCCCATCGAGAACCAGGCATTCAGAAGCCCCTGTTAAACTGCGATCACTCTTCGGAATCAGAGGCTTTCTCTTTACCGGTTTCCTGATCAACGACCTTCATAGACAGGCGTACTTTGCCACGATCGTCGAAGCCAAGCAACTTGACCCATACAGTATCACCTTCAGAAACAACGTCCTTCGGGTGTTTCACGCGCTCTTCAGCCATCTGGCTGACATGCACGAGACCGTCTTTAGGGCCGAAGAAGTTCACGAAAGCACCGAAGTCTTTGACGGCAACAACTTTGCCTTCGTAGACTTCGCCGACTTCCGGTTCAGCAACGATAGAGTGGATCCACTTGCGAGCCGCATCGATGGAAGCTTTATCGAGCGCAGACAGGGTAACCTTGCCGTCGTCTTCGATATTGACCTTCGCACCTGTGGTCTCAACGATTTCACGGATGACCTTGCCGCCAGAACCGATAACTTCACGGATCTTGTCGGAAGGGATCTGCATGCTTTCCATTTGTGGCGCATTTGCAGACAGTTCACCACGGCTTTCGCCGAGCGCTTTGTTCATCTCGCCCAGAATGTGCATGCGACCGCCGCTCGCCTGAGCGAGAGCCGTCTTCATGATGTCCTCAGTGATACCGGCGATTTTGATGTCCATCTGCAGAGACGTGATACCTTCAGATGTACCAGCGACTTTGAAGTCCATGTCGCCGAGGTGATCTTCGTCGCCAAGGATGTCAGACAGAACAGCAACGCCGTCTTCGTCTTTGATCAGGCCCATAGCGATACCGGAAACCGGACGCTTGATCGGAACACCAGCATCCATGAGCGCCAGAGATGTACCGCAAACAGTCGCCATAGAAGACGAACCGTTGGATTCAGTGATCTCTGAAACAACGCGCAGAACGTAAGGGAACTCGTCCTTCGTAGGCAGAACCGCCTTCGTTGCACGCCATGCCAGCTTACCGTGACCGATTTCACGACGACCTGCACCGCCCATACGACCTGTCTCGCCGACAGAATATGGAGGGAAGTTGTAGTGAAGCATGAACGATTCTTTGTAGAGACCGTCCAGACCGTCAATCATCTGCTCGTCGTCAGCTGTGCCAAGTGTCGCGACACAGATCGCCTGAGTCTCACCACGGGTGAACAGGGCAGAACCGTGAGTACGCGGCAGAATGCCAACTTCGGAAACGATCGGGCGAACCTGATCAAGCGCACGGCCGTCAATACGAACGCCGGTCTTGATGATATCGCCGCGAACGACTTTCGCTTCAGCTTTCTTGAACACGTCTTTGAAGATGAGAGCATCCATGCCCTCTTTTTCTTCAGTCGCAACCAAAGCTTCAGCCGCTTTTGCGCGTGCTTCGCCGACAGCTGCCTGACGCTCAGCCTTGTCCTTGATCTTGTAAGCAGCAGACAGGTCTGCGCCAACGAGGTCCTGAACCTGCTTGAGTTCTGCAGAGCGATCTTCCGGCTCATAATCCCAAGGCTCTTTCGCAGCGCGTTCGCCAAGGTCGATGATCAGATCGATAACTTCCTGGATCGCTTTGTGGCCTGCCATAACAGCGCCCAGCATAACGTCTTCGGAAAGTTCTTTAGCTTGAGACTCAACCATCATGACTGCGTCCTGAGTACCCGCAACACAGAGGTCGAGGTCGCTCTCAGGAAGTGCCTGAATAGTCGGGTTGATGATGTACTCACCGTCTTTATAGCCAACGCGGCAACCGCCGATCGGGCCCATGAACGGTACACCTGAAATGGTGAGCGCCGCAGACGCAGCAACCATAGCGACCATGTCAGGATCGTTTTCACCGTCATAAGACAGTGCAGTCAGAACGACTTGAACTTCGTTTTTGAAGCCATCAACGAAAAGCGGACGGATCGGACGGTCAATGAGACGTGATGTCAGCGTTTCTTTTTCGGTCGGACGACCTTCGCGCTTGAAGAAACCGCCTGGAATGCGGCCAGCAGCGTAGTATTTTTCCTGGTAATTTACGGTCAGCGGGAAAAAGTCCTGACCTGGTTTAGCCTCTTTCTGGGCTACGACGGTCGCGAGAACCGTTGTCTCGCCATAGGTTGCCAGCACGGCACCGTCGGCCTGACGCGCTACGCGTCCAGTCTCCAGCACAAGCGGACGACCCGCCCATTCTGTCGACACTACATGTTTATCGAACATATATCTCTCTTTTCATACAAAAACCCGCCAGTAGCCGGATTGCCGCTGGCGGGTATTTTCTCGGATTGCCTTAGCGGCGGAGACCGAGCTCTCCAATGAGCGCCTGATAACGCTCTTCATCACGGGACTTTACATAGTCCAGCAGCTTCCGGCGTGTTGCGACCATTTTCAGGAGGCCACGACGGGAGTGATTGTCTTTTTTGTTGTCTTTGAAGTGCTCTGTGAGGTTTGAAATGCGCTCTGTGAGGATCGCAACCTGTACTTCAGGTGAACCAGTGTCACCTTCTGAACGAGCAAATTTCTTGACCAGCTCTTGTTTTTTTTCAGCCGTAATCGACATCGCAATACTTTCTTTCTTCGCCCGCTTTGGGGAGGGCGTGAGTTATAGCCATATTGGCATTGGAAACAGGTCGCTTGTCTCAGTTCAGCGCATGCCGAGATGTCGTCCAGCAAGGCTAAGTGGGACACAGGCCGACCCGTGGCGCGCTTATGACAGAAAATGCCCTTAAAGAAAAGAGCTGAACGCAAGTCCGTGCCCGGGCGAGGTGATCGTCCCGAATTTATTTTCGAAATTAATCTTGCATTAATTTCCTCAAAACGTCCGTTAACTTCAGCAGCCTTAAAAGAGGATTATGCTGAAGATTTCCCGCCGCGCCCTGCGCTTCTATTTTATCGGTATCGCGCTGATCGCTCTGATGACGACAGCCGGTCATATGCTGATCACCCGCGTTGTGGGTGACCAGCAAGCCTATGCCTCCGTCATCAACCTTTCGGGTCGCCAGCGTATGCTGTCCCAGCGGATCGCACTCAATGCGCAAGGTTTGCTGCTGACGAATTCACAGAGCGATTATGAAGCTCTCAGCCAGTCTCTCGATGAATTCGAGTCCGCGCACACAGCCTTGATGACCGGATCGCCTCATCCGAGTCTCACTTGGAATGCACCGATTAACGGATCTACGGAGGCTATCTTTTTCGGTGAGACCGATCTTGATGAGAAGGTGCAGAATTACATCCGTCAGGGACGCATGATGCTGGCTGAAGCGACACGCACGCAAGGCGTGGCCGATGCTCTGCGTGATCAAAGCGCGGGCGCGCTGATCAATGGCCTTGAGCTTGCCGTTAGCGAATACCAGAGAGAAGCGGAAATCGCCAGCTACCGCGCCATTCAGATTGGTACTGTCCTCTGGGTCGCGACCCTCATCATGCTCGTCATAGAATGGGTGTTTATCTTCAAGCCGCAGAATGACAGGCTATATCGCCTGATCAGAATGCTCGTAAGGCAAAAGCGCCGTATTGGTAGGGCTCGAGAGCGGTTTTTGCTCGCGGCAACATCCGTGCGCTTCGGCATCTGGGACAGACCAGACACGTCTGAAACCCGAATAGTGTTCACAGAGTCATTCCTGCGCGCGATGAGCATTCGCAATTCTTCCGATATCAAGCATTGCTGTGATGGATTTCTGGATCTCGTCCACCCGGACCATAAGGACGACACTCGCAATCGTCTGTTTTCGGACGCGGCTTACCGGGAAAAGGATGCTACAATGGTGCATCTTCTGCGGATTGCGCCCGACGAATACCGATGGTTTCAGACCAAGCTCCGCAATCTGGACTATGACAAGAACGGCATTCCGCGCCGCCAGGTCGCTTTCGTATTAGATATCCACCGACGAAAACTCGCTGAACAGATCAAGAGCGAATTCGTTTCCACGATGAACCACGAGCTGCGCACCCCGCTCACCTCGATCAAAGGCTCGCTACAGCTCTTATCGTCGGGCAAATTGATGGAACTGAACCCGTCAGCGGATCATCTGGTCGGCATGGCAATGGCGAACACAGAGCGGTTGTCCGCGCTGGTTGAGGGTATTCTCGATCTTGAGCGCCTTGATGCGGGCCGTATGCCTGCTTCGCCGGAAACCTTGCCGCTGAAAGAGGTGCTTGGCCAATGCGTCGAGAATGCCGAAGGCTATGCCAGCGCCCACGGCATTGAGATCGTCAAAGGCTGCTGCACCGGTGCAGAAGCACTTATACATGTCGACCCGGCACATCTGGCCCGCGTCATGGACAATCTTCTGTCAAACGCCATCAAGTTTTCCGGTGACTCCAAACAGATCATCGTCTCCTGCGAAGCCAATGAAGATCACGTGTCCTTCTCTGTAGCCGATCAGGGTATCGGTATTGATCCGGATTTTCGTCAGCGCATGTTTGACCGCTTTACCCAATTCGATGGCAGCTCCACCCGTAGTCATCAGGGCTCCGGCCTTGGTCTGGCGATTGTTCGGGAACTGGTGACGCTTATGAATGGGGAGGTGAGCTGCACATCTGTTCCGGGCGAAGGCTCTACGTTCACAGTCACCCTGCCCCGCGCGCACACCGTCACAAACGCACAGACCATCGACCTGCCTTCCCAGATCACAGCAGCCTGAACCGGACCGCATGTAGCGGATAAGGGGCACCTGACAGCGCAGTTCCCGCGCGAAAACGCTGTGATTTTATCTGAAAAAAGTTTTGTATCCTGACGCCCTCGCACCAGTCGAGGGTATTTTTTATTATAAAAATCAGAGCTAAGGCGCGAGATTCAGGAGTTTCTGAGTCAATTGAATAAGTATGTTGACAATCTTACACATCTTGCATATATTGATCTCAACAAAGGAACACAAAAGGCGCCTCCCCAGACGCCGAAACAGAAAGGAGCTTATTATGAAAAAGCTTGTTTATCGTGGTTACGAAGTTCGCGCTGCTAACGACAATGCAGCTCCGAAAAAAGACGCAAAACTCTTCTATCGCGGCGCGCCAGTCGCAGCAAAAGCAGAAGCGTCTGCACGCAAGAACACCGCACGCCTCATCTATCGCGGCAATGCCGCTGCATAATTAGACAATAAGAGGCGAACCTGGACTGCCCCCCAATCTTTCCAGGTTTTCTAAAGGGCTGCCCGTCCCCAATTTCACGGCAGCCCTTTTTTCTTGCCTGAAGTTTGGGTCAGATCTGGAAAACGCGGAACGGTTTGAAGAACCCTGCGCGGATTTCACCAAGCGCCAACGCCGTGCCGTCAGCCAAGGCAAGCGCGACCCGGTCATCAGAATCTTCACCCTGCAATTCGGCCCGTAGCGTCTGGAACTTGCTCATTTCATGAGGCAGCAAGCGGAACTCATTGCCATTGCGCATTTTCATCTCTCCCTCAGAAGAAATCTCGATCGCCGGAATGTCGTCCAGCGCAGCCTCGATTGGCACGAGAAGGCGCCTGCGGGTTTCAAGGTCACTGACAGCCTCAAGGAGTTCCGGCGAATTACCTTCAGAGATTTCAAAATTCCCAACGCGGGTGCGTTTCAAAGCGGAGACATGCCCTTCAAGATCCAGCTTTGCTGCAAGGTCACGCACGAGCGAGCGAATGTAGAAGCCTTTGCCGCAGGTGACATGAATAATTGCCTTGTCGCGGGTTGAGGCCTCGTCGAGGCGCGCTTCATAGAGCGTCACCTGACGCGATTGCAGCTCAACCTCTTCGCCGTCGCGCGCGAGATCATAGGCGCGCTCGCCATTCACCTTGATGGCAGAAAATTTTGGCGGGACTTGCTCGATGTCACCCACAAAAGTTGCGAGCGCCGCCGCAATTTCTTCCATGCTGGCGCGCGCGCCAGATTGCGCGACCACATCGCCTTCACGGTCCTGCGTGGTGGTGGAAGAGCCCCAGGCAATCGTGAACGTGTAGTCTTTGTCCGCGTCCATGGCGTAGGCAGACGTTTTGGTCGCCTCACCAAACGCAATCGGAAGCACACCGTCAGCCAGCGGGTCCAGCGTGCCGCCATGACCGGCTTTCTGGGCATTGAACAAACGCTTTACGAAGCCAACGGCCTGTGTCGATGTCATCTCCACCGGCTTGTTGAAATTGAGCCAGCCATGGACCGGATCGCCCTTACGGTTTTTCTTGCGTGCCAAAACACATACCTCTCAAATCATCGCCGGATCGGACGGCGTATGATCACTGCAGACCTGAACAGGAACGGGATGTTCCATTTTAGAATTTGGTGATTGGGGCGCCTGTCTAGCCCGTCAGTTATGGGGCGTAAACCCGAAATCCGGCGCTTCTTTTACATAGAGGTGACTGTGGGTATCGACCATTCGGCCATCATACCCTGATAGCATGCGGCAGACAGGGGCCTCTCCGAACAGCTGTGGCTCTGTATAAGTGAAGGCCACACAGCCGAGAAACACTTCGCAGGCGATTGCGCAGTCCATAGGCGTCTCAACCGCCCATTCCTCATTGCCATCCCGCAGCACCGTGACCTCTTCCAGATCGGATACATTCACGCCAGCATTCCAGCTGAAATTCTCGATCCGGCGCGCAGGCTGATAGTCTTCACCATCAGGCGAGACAGATTGCGCCATGGCTGGCAGAGTGAAGAGAGCACCAAGGCAGAAAAGAGCGATCCGAAACGTCATCAGAAACGATCTTTAGTCTGATGCCCATTCATCTGCAACGGCGCGGCCTGTATCCGGAAAATCGGTGAAGAAGCCTGTTGCGCCCGCATCAAGAATGGCGCGGATCTCGTCTTCAATGGTTTCAAAGCCGGGCGCGATATCATCATCGCGGAACGTCCATGCGTGCACCTCAAGACCAAGGTCGCGTGCACGCTGCGCATAACCGGTTGGCTCCTGCGTGCGGTAATCCAGAATAAGCGTTTTGAACGGGCCGACACCGTCAGCATATTCAGCGATATCTTCCAGCTCAAAACTCGGAGCGCCGTCCAGCGCATAGCCTTCGGGATATACGAGTTGAACAAGCGGAACGTTGTCGAAAGCGTGTCTGTCATTCAGGTCGCGCAGGATACCGTCTTCGAACGACTGTACGTAGATGGGCAGATCGCAGTTATAATCTTTCAGCGCAATCAGCAGCGTCGTTTCCAACGTTCCGGCCATGTCGAGGCCGCGCGTCGCATGGTGTTCAGGCCATTTCGTTTCCGGATAGACGCCGAACGCCGCATAGCTTCCCTGACTGACATCTGCGCTATCGTACGGGCGGCAACTACGCATGGCGAGCGCCAGAATGCCGTCAAACCGCGGTATTGGCAGAATATCATCATGCGTATGGTCGCGGCCCGGACGAACCTGCCGGGCGCGCAGCGTGCTTAGCTCTTCATAGGTAAAATCCCAGACAAACCAGTCTGTAAGCTCTGTACCGTCCGGGCCAGTAACCGTGGTGCGGCGATCTGCAAATTCAGGATGATCGGCAATATCTGTGGAGTCTGACAGCCACGGATCATGGCGCGCCACAAGCACGCCGTCAGAGGTCATGACGAGATCGGGCTCGATAAAGTCGGCGCCCATATCAATGGCGAGCTGATAAGCGTCCAGCGTATGTTCAGGCAGATAGCCGCTCGCCCCGCGGTGGGCGATCACCGAAATATCGCTGCGATCTGCAACCGTTTCAGCGACTGGCGATGGCGTTGCCGAGCAAGATGCCAGAAAACCGGCCAGTCCGGCGGAAACGATTGATAGATTGCGCATTTTACTCTTCTTCGCCGTCTTCGAAGCCTTCGCGTTCGGCAACTTTGTCGAGCAGTTTGTCCATTGCAGATGCTTCGTCATAGCTTTCGTCGGCGAGGAAGCGCAGCTGCGGAGTAAATTTCATATCGATATTCCGGCCGAGCTTGCCACGAATGAACGCTGATGCGCGGTTCAGCGCGTCAGCAACCGCTTTGGCGTCATTGCTGCCAACGAGCGGCGAGCAGAAAACCGTCGCGTGCTTCAAGTCTGGCGAAGTACGCACTTCGCCTACCGTGACGGATACGCCCTGAAGCGCGGGATCACGAAACTCCTCGCGCGCGAGAATATCAACAAGCGCGTGGCGCACAAGTTCTCCGGCACGGAGCTGGCGCTGGGATGGCCCCATCGGGCCGGTAGATTTGTGTTTCTTATTCATGGCGGCCTCTCTATCAGAGAAATGAGGCAATGTGCAGACAGAAGATCACACTTCTTCGATGAGCTCCGGTCCCTGATTGCGGACGTTTCCAACTTTCGGATCGACCACCCAGGCATGCATCTCATCAGTCGGGTATGGCTCGAACAGATCGTCCATCTTGCGGTAATCGCCATCAATCCAGCGCGCATAATTATCCGGATGAATAATCACCGGCATGCGCGTGTGAATACCCGCCATCAGATCATTCGGCTGGGTGGTGAGAATGGTGAAGGTATTCAGCTCGGAGCCATCGATATGCGCACAATCCCAGAGGCCTGCAAAACAGAACCAGCGCCGGTTGCGTAGCCCGATCGCAAAGGGGATTTTGGAATTACCCTGACGCGACCATTCATAAAACCCGCTTACCGGAATCAGACAGCGCTTATGGCGGAACGCGCCGCGATAGCTGGCCGCTTCATGCGCGGTTTCAACACGTGCATTGAAGGTTGAAAACTTCTTCTCAGACAGAGGCTTATTCCACCAGCTTGGCACCAGACCCCAGAGACAGGGAAACATTTCAAGTTGATGGGTATCAATATCCCGACGCACGACCGGGCTGATCGTCATCGGCGCGATATTGTATTTGGCTTCTGGTGGGTCGACGTTCTCAGGCGGAATGATGCCAAGGCTGTCGCGATATTCTTCCCAGCTCACACCATGTCTGAAAAATCTGCCGCACATAGACTCGCCTCCTGTCAGGGCGCGAGTGTAGCGGGGATCGGAAGAAAGAACAGATCAGGCAGCCATATCCGTGGCGTCGCCGGACGCGCGGTCACGATATTCCTGGAGCACAGCGATCGCAGTTTTACGATCTTTACGCTGCTCAAACCAATTCGTCGGAATGAGCACGTCGTCGCCATCCATCACATGAACACGAATGAAATTGCTGTCGGCGGTAATGTCGCTAATGCCATCCCACGCGATACGGGTGCGGATATGGCCTCGCGTCCAGAAAACACCGGCCTCATCGACTTCAACATCGGTGTGTTTGCCGACCTCGGATGTCCGTCCATAGCTATGACGATAAGACCAGCGCATGAAAATGAGATACCAGGTGATACCGGCCATGGCCGCAACAAGACTGGCGCTGAGAAGTGTCCAGTATGGATCAACGCCTGCACGCTCCAGCGAAGCCGATACAATGGTCGACATGCCGGCCGCAATCGCAGGCGCAGTGACACCGGCATAATAGACCGATGTCGGCCCGACACGTCCGGAACGAACCCGGCGCGCAAGCTTCTTCATCTGTTTTTGGGAGACAGTCCCGCCAATCCGCAGAGTTGGCAGTTCAGATGCATCCAAAGAATTGGCATCTACAAGATTGGACTGAAGCAGTGTTGCGGTCATACCATACAGGTTAACCGCAACACCTGTTTCTGTAGTAATTCAAAAGCGTGAAATTTCACGCTTCTGCAAATTTTATACGTTCACTTCGAGTTCGCGCTCGATCATTTCGACCTGGAAGCACTCGATAAGGTCGCCAACGCGCATATCTTCATAACGCTCGAATGCCATACCGCACTCAATGCCTTCTTTGACTTCAGGCACTTCGTCTTTGAAGCGCTTGAGCGTAGAGAGCATGCCTTCGTGGATGACCACGTCGTCACGCAGAAGTCGCACACCGCAACCACGTTTCACAACGCCCTCGGTTACGCGGCAACCAGCAACCTTGCCGACCTTGGAAATGTTGAACACTTCGAGGATCTGAGCATAGCCGATGAATGTTTCGCGTTTTTCCGGAGCAAGCATACCAGAAAGCGTGTCGCGGACATCGTTGATCAGGTCGTAGATCACTGAGTAATAGCGAATTTCCACGCCTTCTTTCTCAGCAAGCTCACGCGCCTGTTTGTTCGCACGCGTGTTGAACGCGATGATCGGCGCACCTGAAGACTGAGCCAGAAGTACGTCGCTTTCGGAAATACCGCCCACCGCGCCATAGATGACCCGTGCGCGAACTTCTTCGTTCGACATTTTCTCGACCGCCTGGGTGATCGCCTCAACAGAACCCTGCACATCGCCTTTAACAACGAGTGGCGCTTCCTGAGTTTCAGCCGAACCGTCTTTGAGGCGGCTGAGCATCTGCTCAAGGGAGGCTTTCGCTGTAGACGTACCGCGAGCCTGTTTCTTCATGCGGATACGGTAGTCGGTAATTTCACGAGCACGCGCTTCGGAATCGACCACAACAAACGGATCGCCCGGATCCGGCGCACCGTCGAGGCCAAGCACCTCAGCAGGCACAGTCGGACCAGCCGTCTTCAGCTGTTGGCCGCGTTCGTTGGTAAGTGCACGGACTTTACCCCACTGAGAGCCGGCAACAACAATGTCACCACGCTTCAGTGTACCGCGTTTGACGAGAACCGTTGCGACAGGACCACGGCCCTTATCAAGCTGGCTCTCTACAACAACGCCGTCAGCGTCACGGTCAGGGTTCGCCTGAAGCTCAAGGATTTCTGCTTGAAGCGTGATCGCCTCAGTCAGCTCCCCCAGACCCATTTTCTCTTTCGCGGAAACTTCGATTGCCTGAACTTCACCACCCATGGCTTCGACCTGAATGTCGTATTGAAGAAGCTCGGTCAGCACCTTGTTCGCATCAGCATCCGGCTTGTCGATCTTGTTGACCGCAATAATAATCGGCACACCAGCAGCTTTTGCGTGGCTGATCGCCTCTTTCGTTTGCGGCATCACGCCATCGTCGGCTGCAACAACGATAATACAGATGTCTGTAATATCGGCGCCGCGTGCACGCATAGCAGAGAACGCCGCGTGGCCCGGAGTATCGAGGAAGGTGATCTTGTCGCCGGATTTCAGCTGAACCTGATAGGCACCGATGTGCTGCGTAATGCCGCCGGCCTCACCAGACACAACGTCAGTTGAACGCAGCGCATCGAGAAGAGACGTCTTACCATGGTCAACGTGGCCCATAATGGTCACGACCGGTGGACGGCCTTTCAGATCAGCTTCATCATCGTCCGGTCCTTCAAGACCGATCTCAACATCCGCTTCAGATACACGTCTCACAGTGTGGCCGAACTCTTCAACGATGAGTTCTGCCGTATCAGCGTCAAGCACGTCATTCGCGCGCATCATCTCGCCCTGCTTCATCATGTATTTCACGACGTCCGCAACCCGCTCTTTCATACGGTTTGCGAGGTCTGAAAGCGTGATGGTTTCAGGCACGATAACTTCGCGAGTTGATTTCTCGGACTTGTCGCTGCCGCCCATACGACGTTCGCGTTCGCGCTCACGCGCACGGCGAACAGACGCAAGTGAACGTTGACGATCCTCGTCACCATCGAGCGCAGCTGCGATCGTCAGCTTACCCTGACGGCGCTTAGGCTCGCCGCGTGTCTGACGGGCAGGCTTGGCCGGCTCGATTTTCGGCTTCTTGCTCTTGATGCGACCACCAAGTTCGCCGAGTGCACCAGCACCAGAAACTTCCTTCGGCGGTTCAGGGCGACGTGGACCTTCTTTCGGCGCACGTGCCTCGACAGGCTCTTCGGCTTTTGCCGGTGGCTTCTTGGTCTTGTTGGCTTTGGCTTCCTGCGCAGCAATAGAAGCGGCTTCTTCCGCCTGTTTGCGTGCTTCTTCCTCAGCCTTCTTACGGGCTTCCGCTTCTTCACGCTCCTGCTCTTCGCGCTGGAGACGATCCTGCTCTTCTTTCAGGCGGCGTTGCGCATCCTGTTTCGCAGCATCTTCAGCCTTACGCTTCTGCACGTCTTCTTCGCGCTTTTTCAGCGCGGCCTGACGTGCACGCAGCTCGGCTTCGGTAATACCAAGTTTCTTGGCAAGCTCGGCGGCTTTCGACGGACCAGCGGGTTTGGCCTTTGCCGTTGAGCTTGCATCAGCACCAGATTTCGTTGCCTTGGTCGGAGCCGCAGAAATACGCTTCTTCTTTTTCTGCACGACGACCTGCTTGGAACGTCCGTGTGAGAAGCTCTGCTTGACTACGCCCGTGTCTTTCCCACGCCCGAGGGAAAGCTGCTTACGGCTACCATCTGAATCTGACTTTGTTTTATCTGTATCGCTCATCGACCACCAAATCTAAAATACATTCTCGCTTCGCACCGGGGACCAGTACGAAATCTCTCTACTCGACCGCCCCAGAATACCATACGTCGCCAGAGATCTGGCGAAACTCGTACAGCCTACGATAGTCACTTGTCCACATGTCTGCGAACCGACCGGTTTTCAGCAGACCATGTATCACATTGTCACGGCCTAAGGCCATGCCCAATTCCGAAGAAGACAGCCCTGAGGCGACGCGCACCTTTTCCCATAAGCCTGCAGCGAGGCCCATGATCTTGCGTCGGCCATCTGATGCGCCATCTGACGCCTCCAGAAGCCAGCCCGGAGCTCGCGCTTCGAGCGCGCCGCGGACCTGATCAAATCCTAAGATAAGTGCGCCCGAGCGTTTTGCCAGCCCCAGAGTGGACTGACAGCGCTGCAAGAGCTGGTTTTCGACCTGATCGATCAGATCTTCAGGCAGCTTTACCTGACGCTTGAAGCCGCGCGCAAAGCTGCCTTTGGAGCCTACGAGCTCTTTAAGTGCATCGCGGTCGCAACGTACCCAGACACCACGGCCGGGCAGTTTTCCGGCAATATCCGGCACGACCTCGCCATCCGGCGACAGCACGAAGCGGATCATGCGCGACGCAGGAAGTTTTTCCCGTGTCGCGAGGCACATGCGGAAGGGTGACCCGGCTTTCTTTGCCGGGCCAGCATCCATAAGGTCCTGATTGTCGTCTACGCCAGGATCGGACTCATTGAGGATCTGCGTCTTCATCGGCGCCCTCCTCACCGCTCTCTTCTGAGAAGTCAGACTCATCAAGGTCTGCCAGCTCTTCCAGAGCGTCATTGCCGATATCATCAAGCGCCATGAGTGCGCGCTCTTCTTCGGTCAGTCCAAATTCGTTCACAGCGCCTTCTTCAGCTTCGTCTTCATCAACGAACTGTGCTTCCAGCTCTGCAAGTTGTTCATCGTCGATCCAGCCGACCTGGTGACGCGCACGCATCACGAACAGCTCAGCTTCGTCAGCAGACATGTCGCCTTTAGGCAGAAGACCGGCCTGGAAGACAGGCTTGCCATCCGGGCCCGGCTCACGCCAGCCCGTCAGATCGTCCGGCACGAGGCCCGCAACGTCTTCAACTGTCTTGATGTCGTTCTCGCCAAAGATCACAGCCAGCTGCAGTGATACGCCGTCCATTTCGAGAACCGCATCATCAACGCCAAGCTCGAGACGTTTTGCGTTCAGCTCTTCGTTCTGACGCTCGAGGAACTCGCGGGCACGTGTCTGAAGCTCTTCAGCGATCTCGTCGTTAAAGCCTTCAATGCTCGCCAGATCGTCATGCTCGACGAAGGCAATCTCTTCGACAGACTCAAAGCCTTCTGTTGCCAGAAGCTGCGCCAGTGTCTCGTCCGCATCGAGCGCTTTCATGAAGAGCGCTGTACGTTCCTGGAACTCGCGCTGGTAACGCTCGGAGTCCTGAGTTTCTGTCATCAGGTCAATCTGCCAGCCTGAAAGCTGTGTCGCCAGACGGACGTTCTGACCACGACGGCCAATCGCCAGCGGGAATTGCGCATCCGCAACTACCACTTCAACGCGCTGCTCGTCTTCGTCCAGAACAACCTTGGTCACTTCCGCAGGCTGAAGCGCGTTGACGATGAATGTCGCCGGATCTTCAGACCATGGGATAATGTCGATCTTCTCGCCGCCAAGTTCGCCAACAACAGCCTGAACACGCGCACCGCGCATACCCACACACGCACCGACAGGATCAATAGAGGAGTCGTTAGACCAGACACCGATCTTCGCACGTGAACCCGGGTCACGGGCACAGGATTTGATTTCGATCACGCCTTCGTAAACTTCAGGTACTTCCTGCGCGAACAGGGCAACCATGAAGTCAGGGTGCGCGCGAGAGAGGAAGATTTGCGGACCTTTAACCTCGCGGCTCACCTTATAAAGGTAAGCGCGAACACGGTCGCCATTCTGATAGTTCTCACGCGGGATAGAGTCGCCGCGGCGGATAATGCCTTCTGCGCGGCCAAGGTCGACAATGATGTGTCCATGCTCGACGCGCTTAACGATGCCGTTAATGACTTCACCGACGCGGTCTTTATATTCGTCATACTGACGGTCGCGCTCAGCGTCGCGGACCTTCTGCATGATAACCTGTTTCGCAGTCTGCGCACCAACACGGCCGAACTCGAACGGAGGAAGCTCCTCTCGAATCTCGCCACCGATTTCGATTTCAGGATCAATTTCGCGCGCCTGATCGAGCGTCAGCTGCTGGACTTCTTCTTCCAGCTCTTCGTCAGCAACAACCGTCTGAACACGCCAGAGTTTCTGCTCACCCGTTTTCGGGTCGATCTTCGCACGAATGTCGTGCTCCTGACCGTAACGCGAGCGGGCAGCTTTCTGGATCGCCTCTTCCATCGCCTCGATGACGATCATGCGGTCGATATTTTTCTCAGCTGCAACTGCGTTAGCAATCTGCAGGATTTCAAGCCGGTTCGCTGAAACGCCGATAGCGCTCATGACTGGTTTTCCTCTTCCGTATCGGGCGCGTCGCCCTCTTCTTCAATTTCGTCGAAGCTGCCGTCTTCCACATCCGTCAGCTCGCCCTGAGCCTGAGCAAGATCGATCAGCTCATCTGTAAGCACGAGACTCGCCTTGCTCATATCGGCAACGTTCGCTTCCAGCTCGGTGTCATCATCCAGCTGGAGCTTTACAACGCCGTCAGCCTCTTCTGTGATCACACCCTGAAAACGGCGACGACCATCGATTGGCATGGAGAGTTCAACTTTTGCCAGATGACCGGCCCAGCGCGCAAAATCCTTCGCACGTGTCAGCGGGCGATCAATACCCGGCGTTGAAACCTCAAGGTGGTACTTATTGTCGATGAAGTCATGCACATCGAGCGCCGGAGAAATGGCGCGTGAGAATTTGGCGCAATCTTCAACATCCGTTCCGCCGTCAGTCTTCTCAACCATGATCTGCAGTGTCGGCGTACGCCCGCCCATCATACGAATGCGCACGACCTCAAGACCCAGAGCCTCGGCTTCAGGTTCGATGGATTTCAGAATGCGTTCTTCAATGCCTTTGATGGTAATCAAGATTGACTGACTTTCAGGAACGAAAAACGGCGACCCGGTTTTCCCCGAGCCGCCGCCAACTATTTAGCGATTTGACGCTCTTATAACGCTTAACGATGATCTTGTCGAGCATTTGTGTGAGGCGGCGTAGCTGACTGCATCTACACCTCACGCGAATGTCAGCCGCTTTACGCCGTAAGACCAACACTCAAGGTTGGTTATTCGACGTGTCGCATGCCGGTTTTTCTTGCAAAACGATATGCTGGCTTCCATATTATCGGCAATCCGCAATAGTGCGGGCTGACCTAATAAGGTGGAATTATGAACGATTTCAATTTCGCTCGTGCAGGCCAGATGCCCGCCGGCACAATGGACGCGTCGGTTGATGTAGGCCTGCGCAAGTTCATGCTTGGCGTGTTCAACAAAATGGGACTGGGCCTCGCATGGACGGCTATTCTCGCTTTTGTTGTTGCGAACACTTCACTGATCAACATGTTCTTCGCGACAAACGCTGCTGGTGAAATCACAGGCCTTTCGATCCTGTATTACATCGTAGCTTTCGGCCCGATCGCCATTCTCTTTGGCTCGGCTTTCGTCATGAAGAACCCGTCTCCGGTTGGCGCAAGCGTCATCTACTGGTCGGTCGTTTCTCTGATCGGTACTGGCATGGGCCTTCTTGTCTGGGTGTACGCAGGTATTCCAGACGGCATGGCAACTATGGCTAAAGCCTTTCTGACAACTGCGATTGCATTCGGCGGCATGTCTCTCTGGGGCTACACAACGAAGCGTGACCTCACGCCAATTGGTAACTTCCTGATGATGGCCGTGTTTGGCCTGATCGCAGCGATGATCATCAACATGTTCATTGCAAGCTCTATGATGAGCTTCTTCATCTCAATTGGTGGTGTGCTAATCTTTGCTGGCCTGACCGCGTTCGACACACAGCGCCTCAAATTCCAGTACTACGAACTGGGCGGCAATGAGCGCGCAATGTCAGTTGCAACAACTTACGGTGCGCTGAGCCTCTACATCAACTTCATCAACATGTTCCAGTTCATTCTGGCGCTGATGAGTGGTGGCGACGACTAAGCTCAGGGCAAAAGCCTGAAACATCAAACCCCGGCTCCGGCCGGGGTTTTTTATTGCGCGCAAGACACTGCTTGTCGGCACGCCTCACTCCGCGTTAGATTCAAATCCGGTATGGGGCGAGAACGGGACGAAACATGATTTCCTACATTTTTATTGGCCTGGCGGCGCTTTGCGTGACGATCACCGTCATCATCTACAACACGCTGACAGCCAAAAAGCTGATGGTCGACAATGGCTGGTCTGACATTGATGTTCAGCTGAAACGCCGCGCCGATCTCATCCCGAACCTTGTCGAGGTGGTAAAAGGTTACGCCGAACACGAGCGCGGTACGCTGGAAGAGATTATCGAGACACGCAATCGCGTACTCACCGCTCCGGACGAGCCAACCGCAGAACGTCAGGCCGGCGAGAGCGAGATCAGTCAGGGGCTGACACGCCTGTTTGCGCTGGCAGAAGCCTATCCGGACCTGAAAGCCAATGAACAATTCCTCTCTCTTCAGAAAGAGCTTTCGAAAACCGAGGACGAGATTTCCTATGCACGTCGATTCTTCAACGGTGCAGTGCGTGACTATAACACGGCGCGCGAAAGCTTCCCGTCCAACATTTTCGCAGGCATTTTCAACTTCGGCCCACGTGAGTTCTTCGAGATCGAAGAGGTCGACCGCCTGAACCCGAATATCTCTCTGAACGGATAAGCCCTATGGTCCGCGCCTTTCTGATCAGCCTTACCGCGCTGTTTTTCACGCTTCCGGGCTTCGCGCAGGAACGGATCCACGATTTTGATGTCGATATCGAAGTCCGTACCGATGGCGATTTTGTTGTCTCCGAAAGCATTGCGGTTACGGCAATGGGCCAGTCCATCCAGCGCGGTATCTTCCGCGCCCTGCCGCGCTATTTCGGCGATGAGGAAAATCACCGGTTCGAGTATCGCTATGATGTCATATCGGTCACGCGAAACGGCCGCGAAGAGCCCTATGAAACCTATGGCGAAGACAATGCCTATTACATCCGCATAGGCGATCCGGATGTTTATCTGCCACGCGGTGAGCGGCAAACTTACGAAATTCGATATCTCGTCAGAAATCAGGTCCGCTACAATGAAAGCTTTGACGAACTTTACTGGAATGTCACCGGCTCTTACTGGGATTTCCCGATTGATAAGGCGAGCGTGACCGCGCGCTTTCCGGACGGGGTAAGCTTTCAGGATATAAGCCTTTATACCGGCGCGCTTGGGTCAACAGGCAGCGATGCACGCGCCGAAGTTCTGGACAACACGGTTCAAGCGCGCATCACCCGCGCTCTGGGTCGTCAGGAAGGCTTCACCGTGTCGGTATCCTTCGACAAAGGCCTGATTGATCCGCCATCAGCGGCGGATAAGTTCGACCTCTGGCAGCAGCTCTGGCTCGGCCTTGTGCTTCTGGGCGCGTCGCTCTTCGGGGTGGTCTTTTTCTATTATCAATCCTGGCAGCGTGTCGGGCGGGATGCATCCCGCCTGCCGGTCTTTCCGCATTACCACCCGCCAAAAGGCATTTCTCCCGCCGCCGCACACTACGTTTATCACCGCAGCTTTAAGGGCAATAAGGCTTTCACGGCCAGCCTGATGGACCTTGGCGTGAAAGGCTATCTGGAGATCGATTCCGACAAAAAAGAAGTGACATTCACGCGCAAGGATGCAGACGCTGAAGGCCCTCTGCCTGAGATCGCCCCTTACCAGCGCGGCGTCCTCAACAAGCTGATGGGCACGTCCGGCAGCAAGACCATTGGCAAGGCCTATGACTCCGGATTTGCGACCGCGTATCAGGACTTCAAAACCACCGTGTCAAAGGATTACGGCAATCCGTATTTCAAATGGAACACCGGTTATGTGCTGTTTTCCATGGTGGCCAGCCTTGTCGCGATTGGCATCGCGCTCGCGGTCACGATCAATTGGACCATCTGGCATGCAGTAGCAATTGCCGGCCTGATCATCGTCAATCTGGTCTTCATGTATCTCATGCCCGCCCAGACCAGAAAGGGTGAGAAAGCGCGTTCTGAAATTGCCGGTCTGAAGCTCTATATGGAGAAGGCTGAAAAGGCGCAGATGAACTCTGTCGACCCGCATGGCGACCGTCTGCCGCCCATGTCCAAAGCCCGCTATGAAGAGCTATTGCCCTATGCCATCGCGCTTGATGTCGAAAAGCCGTGGACGAAATACTTTGAAGACGTACTGCCGGAAGAAGCCCGGAATTATAATCCGGGTTGGTATACCGGCCACATGATGAGTCACTCACTCCATTCCATGAACCGGGCCATGGAAAGCTCGATCAGTTCAGGCGTCGCAACAGCATCCGTTCAGCCATCCTCCAGCTCTGGCGGCGGTGGTGGCGGGTTTTCCGGCGGCGGCGGCGGTGGTGGCGGCGGAGGCGGCTGGTAAGCCATTCGCTCCCGTTCGTCTTTGATGACGAACTCGGGACGAACTAAAGGCCGCCGCAGCCACTCAAAGATCAGCTATAACGCGTCTTCAGAACCTCGAACATGGCGCGAAGGCCTTGCGCCGCAGCGCCTTCAGGATTGCCGAACTTGGCATGGCGCCATGCCCAGACATCCCAGTGTACCCAGCTTGGCGCGTCCACGAATTTCTTCAGGAACAGGCCGGCCGTGATAGAGCCGCCCATTGGGCCTTTGGCACAGTTCTGGCAATCTGCAATATCGCTTGAGAGCATGCTCTCATACGGCATCCAGAGCGGCATACGCCATGCAGGGTCTGCCACCGCAGAAGACGCTTCGGCAATGCTGGCAGCCAGCGCATCATCATCCGTGTAGAATGGCGCAACTTCCGGGCCCATCGCGACGCGCGCAGCGCCTGTGAGCGTTGCAAAGTCGATCAGCAGGTCAGGTTCGCCCTCTTCCTGCGCACGAGTAAGCGCATCGGCCAGAACAAGACGGCCTTCAGCGTCGGTATTGTCGATCTCTACTGTCAGACCTTTACGTGAATCCAACACGTCGCCCGGACGGAAGGCACCAGCGCCAATTGCGTTTTCAGCAGCCGGAATGCAGAGCTTCAGATGAACCGGCAGTCCGTGCGCCATAACCAGACGCGCAAGCGCAATAGCGTGCGCAGAACCGCCCATATCTTTCTTCATCAGACGCATATAGCCGCCGGTTTTCAGATCGAGGCCGCCGGTATCAAACGTGATGCCCTTGCCAACAATTGCCAGTTTGGGCTTTGAAGCATCGCCCCATGTCAGCTCCATAAAGCGCGGCTCATCATCGGCGGCGCGGCCGACCGCATGGATCATCGGATAGTTTTGTTCCAAGAGCTCGTCACCGACCACAGATTTCAGCTCGGCGTCAAACTCTTCTGCTAGGCTCGCAATCTCGGCCTGCAAAATAGACGGAGACAAATCCTGAGCCGGTGTGTTCACCAGATCACGAAGCAGCTCGATGCTGTCTGCAAATTTTACGGCTGCATCCAGTTCACCGGCATCTGGAATGACAAGCACAGGCGCGTCAGCCGAACGGGCTTTGTAGCGATCGAATTTATACGCGCCATCTGCCCAACCAACATGAAGCACGGATGTCTCAAGGCCATCTGCGATGAAGTCGAACCGGTATGTGCCGCCTTTCAGAGCCGAAGAAAGCGCAGCAACGCCAAGGGGCGCCTTACCATCGCCCATGCCGAAGGCGATGCGGGAGAGATTGCCGGTCATATCAGGCAGGCGAACAAGACTGCCCGCTGCAGCCTTAAAGCCTTCAGCGTTCAGAACCGCGCGCGCATACTCAGACTGCGCCGACAGATAATCTTCCAGAATGTCACTCGTCACGAGATCGACAGGGATCGGGGCGGCGTGTGAGGCGGTGAAGTAAGCTGTCGGCATAAATGGCTCCCTTGATTCTCACTCAATCTAAGGGGCCGCGCGCCCTCTTCCAATCCGTGAGGCCGGGAAAGAGCGCAGAAATCAACAGGTCTTAACCAATCCTTGACGCAAATCGTCGATTTTTACGGAATTAGATTCCCTGGAGTCCGCTATGTTTGCCGTAAAGAACTCACGTGCAGCCCTTTCTCTCATCTGCGCCACCGCACTTGCCGCCTGTGCGCACGGCCCGACCGACGAAGAGCTCGCCTATCGCGAGTCCGTTGCCAATGAGAGCCTTCTGCCGGCAACAGCCGAAGAGCGTGACGCCATCCGCAATCAGGACCCGATCACTCAAGCGACATTCTGGGGCATGGAGTTCGAGCGCAGCCCTGGCGATATGGAAGCGGCTGTTGAATTTGTCGGCGCGCTTCGCGCTATTGGCAGCGAACAGCGCGCGCAGGAAGTCGCCTCTCAGGCGCTCGCTATGGCGCCGAACAATGCGGAGCTTCTGTCTCATCTGGGTAAATCGCTTCTGACCAGCGGCGATGCCAACGGCTCGGTGAACATTCTGCGCCGCGCTATGGTTGCCGCGCCGGATGATCTCTCCATTCCGGTCGCGCTTGGCGTTGCCTATGACCAGACAGGCCGCCACCGCGAAGCACAGAATACTTATCGCCGCGTTCTGGAACGTGATCAGAATTCGGCTGCTGCTTTGTCTAACCTGGGGCTGTCACTCGCGCTGACAGGCAACCCGGAAGAAGCTGAGATCTATCTGCGCCGCGCGGTCGTGCAGCCGGAAGCCGGTGCGCGCGAACGCCAGAATCTGGCACTTGTTCTGAGTATTCAGGGTAAATTCGATGAGGCCCGCGATGTCGGTGCTGCAGATTTGCCGGACGAACTGGTCGACGCCAATATCGATTATTTCCGCGCCATGCTCACACCGCGCCAACGCAACTATTCTACACTTCGCGGCACTACGGACGAGTAAGCTCTAAATGACGCTTTCAGACAGTCTGCGGTCTTTTCGGAAGAAGCGACCGACAGGCGGAATCGTGATCGCCAGCACAACCATCGGAATAATGACATAAGTCACGAACGGTCCGCGAATTGTTGGATCTGAAAACGGGATTTGCAGGTCGTAATACATGTTACGGATCAACCAGTTAAAGCTGGTATATGGCGCAAGCGCCGCAAAAGATGCCACCATGGAAATCAGGCTCGCCATCGCAACGCGCTCAAATCTTGAACAGGCATAAAGCGCAGCCGAAACCGTGAGCGCGACAAGGCCAATCATGAAGGTACGATCCCCCAGCCAGAGGCTGTGACTGTAGGCAGCTGCCTGCAGAAAAATAGCCATCACGCCAGCTGCGAATATCCCGTACAAAGCACGAAGGTGGGAAGCAAACTTATCCAACGGAGTGTCCTTCTAACAAATCCCGTTCCTGTCAGCTTCTCATCTAACAGACATTTCCACACAAACGTTTATAGAGCCGGTTCAAATTTTAACCGGCGTCTTTACCAAAACAGTAAGGACGTAGAGCCCTATTGCTCCATTTCGGTGAATTTGATGTAGGCGGGGCCGAGGATCACAAGGAAGAGCACCGGCAGGAAGAAAACGATCATCGGAACCGTCAGCTTGGCTGGAAGCGCCGCCGCTTTCTTTTCTGCTTCAGCGATACGCAAATCGCGGTTTTCTTTGGCCATGACTCGCAGGGACGATCCGAGCGGTGTACCGTACCGTTCAGCCTGAGCGAGCGCCATACACACGGCTTTCACCCCCGGATGGTTCGTCCGTTTGGCAAGGTTGTCATAGGCCTCACGGCGATCAGCCAGATAGGAAAGCTCTGCGTTCGTCAGCTTCAGCTCTTCAGCAAGCTCGGTCGATGCCGCACCGATTTCACCACCCACACGGTCAAACGCCATCTCAATGGACATACCCGCTTCCACGCAGATCAGCATCATATCGAGCGCATCCGGAAAGGCGCGCATAATGGAAGCCTGACGCTTCTTGGCGAGATTGGAAAGGTAAAGGTTTGGCGCGTAGAATCCCGCAGCAGCCGCAAACACGACAATCGCGATACGCATTTGCGGCGCGGCCTGAACCATACCGAGCACAAATACATAGAAGAAAGCTGCACCGGCGAACGCAAACGGCAGCGCAAAGCGGAAGAAGTAGAAGGTTGCGAGCGGACCACCGCTACGCAGACCCGCCTGAACCATTTTGTCCTTAACGTTCGGGTCTTCGAGAAGCTTTTGAAGGTCCAGCTTGTCCACTGTATCCTTCATGAAGCCCGAGCCCTGATTCTGCTTCAGACCTTTTTGTTCGAGCTGCGCACGGCTCTGACGTCTTAACTGTTCGCGTCGGTTCGTAACTGCCTGCAAACGTGTTTCCAACTTGTCACTCTGAAAGGCAGGCAAGGCAATCGTCAGGATCGTGGCAAAACATGCAACGGCTGCGAACACCGCGGCCAGCATGCCCGGGTCTGTGACGTATTCTGCAATGTCGGTCAGTTCCATAACGCCGGCCTTTTAGAAGTCGAAGTTGATCATGCGCTTCATGACGTAAATGCCGAGCCCCATCAGGCCGACGCCGATCAGAAGGATCAGGTTACCCATAGGCTTCAGGAACAATTCCATCATGTAAGCTGGTGTTGTGATGTAGACAAGAACCATCACGGCAATCGGAAGACAGCCGATAATCATCGCGGAGGCTTTCGCCTCGGATGAGAGGGCCTTAATCTTCTCACGCAGCATTTTGCGCGAGCGGATTACTACGGAGAGGTTGTTCAGCGCTTCCGACAGGTTACCACCCGTCTGCGCCTGAATACCCAGAACGATGTTAAAGAAGTTAACTTCCTGCAGCGGGACGCGGCGGTAAAACTTATCGAGCGCCTGAGAAATAGACTGACCCATGGAGAGACCATCTGTGATCTGTTTGAATTCAGACCGAAGCGGCTCAGGGCTTTCTACGGCAATGATGCGCAGACACTCATTGAGCGGCAGACCGGATTTCACACCACGAACGATGATATCAAGCGCGTCAGCAAACTGGTTGGTGATCTTCTTGTGGCGACCGGCGATCATGAAGCCGAGCACCCAGCGCGGCAGACCAAGAAAGCCTGTAAAACCGAACAGCCCGGCGATCAGAACACGCGCGCCTTCGCCTAGGAATGTCGTCGTGACGCTGGCAGGTGCGAGAATAAAGCCGAGCGCGCCCAGACCTACACCGACACCCAGAGAACCGAGATAGAACGTCGTCGCATTCATATCGAGACCGGCCTGTTTCAGGCGGGACCCAATATCCTGCGGAACGAGAGATTTCTTTTTCTTCTGCTCGCCTTCACGCAGGCTTTTGAGCATGTCCTGCGTCTGACGACGACGCGCGGCGAGCGGGTCATTCGCTTTGCCGTCGACGCGGCCTGTCGAAGCGAGCGCTTTCGCGCGCTTGCTTGCCTTGCCAGAATCCTGTCCGCCGGAGAAGGCAAAGCCAACGCCTGCAATGGCGAAAAAGGCGAGTGCCGCGATGATGATGGTTTGTGTATCCATGATCAGCTGCCCTCGAGCGCATCAAGTGCGTCTGCCAGTTCGCGCTCCATGTTGTAATAACGCGCACGATCCCAGAAGCGTGGGCGACCAACACCAAGACCACGGTGAGCCCCTTTGATCTTGCCGCCAGCATCTTCACCATCAACTTCGAACTTCATGATGTCCTGAGTCACGATAACCTCGCCCTCAAGGCCCATGACTTCAGTGATGGAGATGATTTTACGCGTACCATCGCGCAAGCGGGACGCCTGAACGACAACGTCGATCGAGCCCACAATCATTTCACGGATGGTTTTCGCCGGCAGAGAGAAGCCACCCATCGTAATCATGGATTCCACACGAGACAGTGCCTCACGCGGGGTGTTGGCGTGGAGCGTACCCATTGAACCGTCGTGACCTGTGTTCATGGCCTGCAGGAGGTCAAACGCCTCCGGGCCACGCACCTCGCCCACGATGATGCGGTCAGGACGCATACGCAGACAGTTCTTTACGAGGTCACGCATGGTGACAGCCCCTGTACCCTCAAGGTTTGGCGGACGTGTCTCGAGACGCACCACATGCGGCTGTTGAAGCTGAAGCTCGGCCGCGTCCTCACAGGTAATCACGCGCTCGCCCGGCTCAATGAACGCCGTGAGTGAGTTAAGAAGCGTCGTCTTACCAGAACCGGTACCGCCCGAAATCAGGACGTTACAGCGACAAGCGCCGATAATACGCAGGATTTCCGCACCAGCTTCAGAGACCGACCCGAAATTAACCAGGTGCTCGAGCTTAAGCTTGTCCTTTTTGAACTTACGAATGGTCAGAGTTGGACCATCCAGCGCCAATGGCGGCGCAATGACGTTCACACGAGACCCGTCAAGCAGACGCGCGTCACAGATCGGGCTGGATTCATCGACGCGGCGGCCGACCTGGGACACGATACGCTGACAGATATTCATCAGCTGAGCGTTATCGCGGAAGCGGATATTTGTGCGCTCGATGCGGCCGTCGACTTCGATATAGGTCGTGCCGGCACCGTTCACCATAATATCGGCAATGTCATCACGCGCGAGCAGAGGTTCGAGCGGACCATAGCCCAGAACGTCGTTACAAATGTCTTCGAGCAGGCTTTCCTGCTCGGCAATCGACATAACGACATTCTTGATAGAAATGATCTCGACGACGATGTCACGAATTTCTTCGCGCGCGCTGTCTGCATCCAGCTGGGCGAGCTGCGCCAGATCGATTGTGTCGATCAGCGCGTTAAACACCATGGTTTTGACGCGGTAATATTCGTCCGAGCGGTCATCAATCTTGGCGACCGCTTCTTTGGTTTTTTTAGGCTTTTGCTTCGGTTCGGGCTTTGGCGCTGCTTTAGGCTCGACGCGCTGTTTGGCAAGCGGCGGCTCAGGCGCCTTGGCAACCGGCTTCACCTCTTCAGGTGGCGGAACTGCGACTGGCGCTGCAGCCGGTTTTGCCTTTGTTGGTCCGTCAGTGCGTTTCCCGAACATTCAGTCCGCCTATTTTCCAAGCTTGATGAGTTTTTTGAGCAGGCTGACCTGCTGTTCCACGACCGTACGGCCAGTGAGAAGACCCGCCAGATGGTCGATGCCAACAGACGATTTCGATGTCGGGTCCGTCTCGGAGATCATCTGACCGTTATTGGACGCCTGACCGAACAGGTTAGGCTCAAACGGCAGAACGAGGCTTGGCTCGACACCAATCGCAGCGGCAAAATCCTTCACCGGAATTTCCGGACGCTTCGGTACGCCAACCATGTTGAGAACAACTTTTGGCGGCGCATCATTGCTGCGTGCGTTTTTCAGGAAGTCGACAATGTTCTTACCATTGCGCAGCGATGCGAGGTCCGGCTGGCAGACCACGACAACGTCATCTGCGTTCGTCATGGTCGAACGGCTCCAGTCAGACCAGATATGTGGCATGTCGAGCACGACGAACGGCACATTGCGGCGAACGCGGTCGATCACCTCATCATATGACTCTTCGTCGAAATCGAAGTCCGAATTCAGAGAAGACGGCGCGGTGAAGAGAGAAAGTCGCTCTGTCGCTTTTGTCAGCAGGCGGTCGAGAACCGTGTCATCGACGCGGTCAGGGTCGCCAAGCGCATCGACAATCGTCTGATTGCCTTCCTGGTTGAAGTCGAGCGCTGTCGTGCCCCAGGAAAGATCGAGGTCAACAAGTGACGTGTTGATCTGGATGTTCTCTGAAATCGACCATGCAAGATTGTGTGCGATGGTAGAAGAGCCAACGCCGCCTTTTGCGCCGACAACCGCAACCGAGCGGCCCATGAACGGACGCTCCGGATCGACATACAGCGCAGAAATCGACTGGATCAGCTGTGTTGGCTGGAATGGCGGGACGAGATATTCGCTCACGCCGCGCGCAACAAGCTGGCGATAAAGCTGAACATCATTCATCGCGCCGATTACGAGCACGCGAATGTTCGGATCGCAAAGCTCTGCAAGCGCATCGATCTGGGCCAGCATCTCACGGGCTGGAAGGCTGGATTCTACGATCAGAAGGTCAGGCGTAGACTGTTCCTGATAGACCTGAATTGCGCGCGCGAGGCCGCCGTCTTCAACTTCGAGATGGACTTTCGCAAGGCGGCGGTCACGAGAGGCTGCATCAATCGTTTTGGCAGTACCGGCACGTTCGCAGAAGGCATGGATCGAGATGCGGGGAACTGTGATGTTCCCAGTCAGGCCTTCATCAGTAAATGTAGATGGCCCGGTGTCGACAGAAACTGTCGCGCGATACTCGTCGTCATCAGACGCTGGCGCCGGAGACGCAGAAGCAGGCTCAAAGCCCATATCGTCGCCACCGAAGTCATCGCCGAAGTCGGAGCTTCCACCATAGCTCTTATCCGGCACGAAGCTGTCATCAGCGCCGAAATCATCGTCAAAGTCAAAATCGTCGATAAGATTGCTTTTGTTAGACATCAACCGATCCTCACCTAAACCCTATTCCACAGCCGTGCTGACAGCGCCGCTTTCGCTATCAGACCGCTCTGTTGCCGTGCTCTGGCCGGCACGATAAAGATCCAGCACCTCAATCCGGCGCAGCGTATCTGCCGGATCGGACCGGCGCGCACCGAGAAGGTCTGCCGGATCAGAAACCATTGCCGCGAGATTTGCCCGCATAGAGCAGCCAAATGACGGGTGCGGATCGTTCGAACTCGTCGCTGCAAGATTCAGCGTTGCAAGTGAAGGACAATCCGGCGCAATCGCGCGGTATGCGGTGAACGCGAGCACCATTGGCGCTTCCGGAGACCCGTTGGAATTGTAGTCACTGCGCTCAATGTCGCGAATATTATATTCAGCCGCGAGGTTCAGCATCTGATTCACGCTCGCCTCATAGCTTGATGCATGCGGGCTGCCCTGCGGCACTGATACGACCAGCGGGCCATGACGGCGACCGCGGCGCGCATATTCAGACAGGAAATAGCGAACATCGCCCTGACGGTATTGCGGAATGCCATGCTGGCCGGAATAGGCCTGAAGCTCGAGCACCTCGGTGTCCTCGACCACTTCAATATCATGGTTATAGCGGCCGTTCGTGCCGGAAACCGGAACGATCGGGTCATAGGTCGCACATCCAGCGAGTGCGGAGAGGGCGGCAGCGCCGATGAGATAATGTGAAAATCGCATCTTTATGTCTCCAATCACTCGATGATGAACCCGACCGGTGCGTCGAAGTTTTCACCTTCAACAGATGCGCCAGGGACGGAGTAAACGTCGTTTAGACGGCCAAGGAAGAAGCCCGCAGCCGGACCAGCCGTTGAATAACCTTCATCAGGCGTACGCAAGCGGTTCGGATCAGTCGGGTCGACCAGATAAGGCGTCACGATGACAACCAGTTCGGTTTCGTCATTCTGGAAGTCGCGCGATCGGAAGAGCGCGCCGAGAACCGGAATGTTGTTAATGCCAGGAAGCGAGTCCATGGACTGCTTGGTTTCTTCCTGAATGAGGCCCGCAATCACGGTTGAGCCACCGGATGGAAGCTCGACAGTTGTTTCCGCGCGGCGAACGCTCAGCGCTGGAATGTTGATCGTCTGGACTGTTGTGACATTTCCGTTCGCATCCGTACCGGCGACAGATTGCGGCGCAAACGCACCTTCCTGTGTCAGCTCGGACACTTCCGTAGAAATGCGAAGCGAAATACGGCCCTCTGAGAGGACAACCGGTGTGAAGGCGAGGCCAACACCGAACGGTTTGAATTCGAGCTGTACGTTACCTGTTTCGTCCTGACCAACCGGAACCGGATACTCACCACCCGCAAGGAAGCGTGCAGATTCACCGGAAATCGCAGTCAGGTTCGGCTCTGCCAGCGTACGCACGAGGCCAATACGCTCAAGCGCCTGAATGTTTGCACCAATAGAGTTCTGCAGAACTTCAGAGCCACGCGGGCCAACAAAGTTTGCAAGGCTACCCGCCATAGCAAGACCGCCAAGCGCGCGACCCGCTACGTTAAACGCGTTGCTGGTAGAGGTAGACGAACCACCGGTGAAATAGCCGTCATAGACGGTATCGCCGATCGGGTTGCCTGCCGTATCAAGAATGAGATTGCCGCTGCTATCGCGCAGCCATGTCTGAACCGGATCAACATAGTCGCCATAATTGTGCGTGCTGTTGAGGTTCACACCGATCTGGCGGGTCAGCGTGCGCTGCATCTCGACAATGCGGACCTGCAGCATAACCTGATCATTGGCGTCGATGTTCAGAAGGTTGATGACCTGGCCGCCGGTGTCACCAGACGACATCATCATACCGCCCTCACCGCCTGCAGCCGCTGCACCGCCCGCTGGCGACTGAACGATAAAGTTCTGCGCAAGCTCAACAGCGCGCTGCGCCTCAGACAGGCTTGATACGCGGCCGGTCAGAATGATCGCGCCATTAGAGGCTTCAGCGGTGATCGCAGCGTTCGGAAGCAGTCGCGCATAAAGGTCAGCAAGACCGGAGAGGTCCTGCTCGACGCGGATTTGCAGGTCCAGAAGCTGGTTACCGTGAATATCAAAGAAGAAGGCGTTCGTTTCGCCTGTACTCACGCCGCGGAAAATCACACGCTGCGGTGTGCGCACCACTGCGTCAGCAATATCCGGGTTTGTGATGATGACATCAGCGGCAGGGATGGACAGTTCCACAACAGACGATTTGTTCATCGGCAGGAGGAGATCACGCGTTACCGGATTAGCACCAGACTGCGAGATGTTTACCTGAACGACGTTTTGTGCCGCAGCGGGCGGCACAAGTGGAAGGCTGATGGCGATGAGGCCCGCGAGTGCAGGCCAGATAGACTTCCCGATCATTGAGAGCCCCCGATATTCATGTGCTCGGTATTGCCGCTTCGGTATATTCGGACACTGCCGGAGGCGTCCTCTGCGGCTTCGATATTACTGGTCGCGACCACGGTCTGGCCTGATCGCTGTGCTTCAGCGACACCGCGAAGGGTGAGCGAGATATCGCCCATACGGGTTGCCAGCATGAGAACCTCGGCGTGGCGCGGTTCAAGTTCGAGCGTAGCAGTCGTGCCGACCACAACGCTTTCATCTTCGGTTTCAGCAAAGTTCTGGTCGATCGCGAGGACGCGTACATTCTGAAGAACAGTCTGCGTGGATGGGCGCTCTACAAGAGTATCGCCTTCGGCGACCTCAATGTCGTAAGTCAGAATGACATCAACGCGGTCGTTCGGAAGAATGAAGCCACCGGCAGCCGTCTCGACCGAAATCTCAACAGCGACAGCGCGCATGCCTTCATTCAGGATCGCAGCCATAAAACCATTTTCACCCGGCCGAACGATTTTGCGCTCGATCATCGGCTCACCGGAGTAGATCGGCGTACGCACAATTGAGCCGGCAAGCTCAGTAATTGAGTCCGGAGACATCTCGGAAACAAAATATGTGTCGTTAAGGTGTGCTTCCGGCCAGTCCTGCCAGGTCAGATCGTTAGGTGCGATACGATGACCGAGTGGCATGTCACGTGATGCGATCAGGATTTGTGTCAGCGGAATTTGTGGCTCAGGCTCTGCCAGCTGTTCGACAACCTGCACGATCTGAGGCGGAGCTTCCTGCTGTCCCATCCCACGAACGAGCATTGCAGCAACGAGCGCAGCGCCGCCTGCCACAACCAAAATCAGAATTCGCATTAAGGACACAGAGACCACTCCTTACGGGCAATTTCCCGAAAACTTCACCAAAAAGAACACAATGCCGCTAAAGCATGGTTAACGAATTGAGCGCCGAGGCACTGAAAATTTGAAACAGAACCGGGCTGGCCGGGATCGCCCAGACGCCGCCAAACGCGATCGCTACGGCATATGGAATGCCAGGGCCCTCAACGACCGACCTCTGCAGAAAACCTGGAACGGCGTGAGACGGTACAAAACGGCGCGACATAAGAATCAAAATGGCGAGCAGACCGCCCATGAGCGCGAGCCCATAGACAAAGGCCATAGCGCCAGCCGGTCCGACCCAGACCATCACTGCGGGGATGAGTTTCGCGTCACCGCCACCGAACACACCGATCGAAAACAAGCCAAAACAAATGAGAAGCGCAATAAAACCGGCAAGTATATGCCAGCCAATTGTTACCAGAGGCACGCCGAGAATTAACGCTCCCACCGGAAAAAGAACTGCAAAAGCAATTGAGAGCCAGTTTGGAATGGTCATGCTCGCTACATCGTGCAGCGCACCAAAGATAAGTCCCGCAAGAAAAAGCGCGATTAATACCGAAGCCAACATGTCCTATCCCTGTCGTTTCAAAGAATAAGGTGACAAGAATTACTGAATGAATTGTTGAGGCTTTCATTCGAGTTCGCTGCGCCTCTTAGCCATGTTCAGTTCAGGCCGGATTGCGCGCAGCAAAAAACCGCCGGGCGAGATGCCCGACGGTTTCCTGTAAACCTGCGATATTCGCAAATTTGACTGGTTGGCTATTAAGCCATTTCAGCAGCAACTGTGCTGAATGTCGTACCAGCGTTTGTACCGAGAGCGGTAACGCCAGAAATAACAGCAACAGCGATGAGCGCAGCGATCAGGCCATACTCAATTGCAGTTGCACCAGATTTGTCTTTAAGAAAACGTACGATGTTTTTCATTTCTATCTCCCACATAGGCAAGGATGGCCCGTCAACGTGTTCGTCCCCGGGTCGAAAATCAGACTATGCGATTGAGATGAAAACCAAGTTCACCAGACCAGAAAGTTTAGAGGGGTCCGTTAAGCTTTTGGTTTACCATAAAAACGAGATGCCGAATGACCGCCTTTGCGATGCATCCCACTCATTCTGTTAGTATTCGGTCAATGCTCTCCGTTTATTCTCGCACGCGTGTAATGGGAGCAGTGCGCTATGAAGCACATTCTGATGACGATTTTACTCGGTGTTGCAGCGCCTCTGGCAATTGCAGGTGAAGGCGGCCCTGTTCAGCAGGTTATCGAAGCACCCCGACAGGAAGTCGGGCCGGTTATCGTTCAGCTTGAAGAATCCATTCCCCTGATCATGTCAGACAATATCGCTGGCATCTCCATCGGCACATCCCGCATTGCAGACGTGATCGTCCACGACCAGAACACACTCTTTGTCACAGGCAAGGCGTATGGTTCGACCAGCCTGCATGTCATCGATACGCTTGGTAATGTCGTTGTCGACACCACCATCCATGTTGTTGATGCCTCCCCGACACGCCTTCGCGTCAACCGCGCAGGTAGCGATTACTCCATGGATTGTACGCCGAATTGTCAGGCCGCGCCAAACATTGGCGACAATGCTGATTACTATCAGTCGATCATCTCTCAGGCGCGCGACTCAGGTCAGTAATTTCGGGCTTTCCCGTAAATTTCATCAATCGACGAAACCCGGCGCAAAACAAGTTTCGCTAGGCTGAACACTCAACGCTAGGAGGACGTTCAGTTGCGCGTAAGCGGGATACTTTCAAAGACCGGATCTAAAAGACTGGCGAATAGCACATTGCTACGCCGGTTTGCAGGTGATCGCTCAGGCGCGAACGCAGTCGAGTTCGCGCTCGTCGCCGCGCCATTCTTCGTGCTTCTCATCGGCCTTTTTGAAATTTGCATGATCTTCATCGCCATGACGACACTTGAACATGGCGCAGCCGAAGCCGCGCGCCGCATCCGCACAGGTGAACTACAGCAATCCGGCGCAAGTGCAGACTCATTCAAGGCACTCGTCTGCGACTCCACATTTGGCATTCTCGATTGTGACGACCGCCTGAAAGTGGACGTGCGCGTGTTTGATGATTTCGGCGCAGCGCAAGGCAATGACCCGCTTCAGGATGGCGACGTGAATGACGATGATCTTCAGTTCGACGCCGGTCAGGGCAATGACATCGTGCTCGCCCGCGTCTTCTATGAATGGCAGATCATCACGCCGGTCATCGGCGCGCCTTTATCCAACATGGATGGTGACCGCCGCCTGCTTCAGGCCAGCGTCGCCTTCCGCAATGAGCCGTTCGGAGACTAGCCCATGAAAACGACCGGTTTCCTTTCCCGTCTGCGTAATTTCTGCCGCAATCGCGATGGTGTATCCGCTGTCGAGTTCGCGCTTATCCTGCCTGTCTTTGCGACGCTCTATTTCGGATCCATCGAGGTTTCATTCCTGATGGCCGTCGATCGCAAGGTGACGCATACAGCAAGTGCGCTTGGCGATCTGACTGCACGCGGTACAGTTCTCACACGCACAGAGGTGAACGATATCTTCGCCGCCTCACGTGCCCTCTTCCAGCCCTATGACGGCACACAAGCACAAATGCGTGTGACCAGCATTCAGCGCATTAATGGCAAGAATGAAGTCATCTGGTCAGAAGCACAAAACATGACGGCTTATGCGCCAGGAACGAATGTCGATGTACCGAACAATCTTCTGCAGAACGGCGACAGCATCGTTATGGCCGAAGTGGCCTATAATTATAACTCGACACTCGGTTACTTCCTGCCATCGGCGCAGAACCTGAACGAGACGTTCTATCTGCGTCCGCGCCGTACGGATGTCGTCGAACTGGACGAAGACTAGGCCTTAATCGTTCTGCTGGCCCTTCTTGTATTTCACGGTCAGCATGACGACGATACCAAACAGGAAAAGCACGCTGATCGTCGCCATGCCAATGCGCTGGGAATTAAACATGCGTGTAAAGGTTTCCACCAGAAGCGGGCCGAGCCAGACGGTGATCGTTCCTGCAATCGCGTAAAGTCCGAAAAATTCCCCGATCATCTTCTTCGGCGCCATAGCGACCAGCATGGAGCGCGAGGACGAGATACAGGCTGTTGCGAACACAGCAAGGAAACCGGCAACGCCAAGATATGCCCAGTCATGCAGATGTGAATATACTGGCCAGTCAACGATCTGACGGGACTCCATCAGGCCAAAGAAGATTGACTCTTCCGTAATGGAAATAAGACCGACCAGAATGATCACCAACGCGACGAGCTCGATCAGAAGGGCCTTTTTGACGCCAAGCAGACGATCCATCATGCCCCCCAAGAAGCCACCAAACGTGCCGAAAATGGATAACCAGATCGCATAACCGACAAGCTCCTGAAAATTCCAGTGCAGAGCACCGGCGACATAAACGGCGCCAAGCGCCAGAAGTGCTGCCATACCGTCTGCATAGATCATGCGGGCAATTAGAAACTTCATCGTCTCTTTGTAATGGCTTGCCCGTTTCAGCGTCTGAAACAGTCCCGCAAGGCCTTCTTTGGCGGCCTTTGACCAGCTCGCGCCCTTAGTGCCAGCATCTGGTGACCAGAGGAAAAACGGCATGACAAAGACGACAAGCCAGACTGCTGCCAGCGGGCCTGCAATACGGAACTGGTGCTGTTCAGACACATCAAAGCCGAAGATTGGCGCAGAAAACGGCCAGCCGAACTCACCCGGCATCGCGATCAGGAATACGATAAGCATCATGGCAATCGTGCCACCCAGATTGCCAAGCGCCAGACCATTGCCAGACACATTCGGAAGCAGCTCCGGACGCGCTGCGTCCTTCAGCATCGCGTTATGGGTGACCTCTGAATAGGTATAGCTGACCGCAGCAACGATCAGCGCCAGACCGACAGCCCAGTATGGCAGGCCAGCTTCACCTGGCATCGTCCACCACAGGCTGAAGGACATAATTGCCAGAAGGCCCAGAAACACCATCATGATCGGCTTGCGGCGACCGCCCCGATCCAGCGTGGCGCCAAGAATGGGCGCAGTGATCGCTGCAGCAAATCCGGCCCATTTGGTAACGCCCGCCACAAAGGCCTGACCATACGCACTGGCCGCTTCACCAATCTGCGACGTATCAAGACCCGCAAACTCACCGCGTGCAACGGCATCAGCGGCGACAATACCCGCAAGGTAAGGCGCAAAAATATAAATAATGACGAGAAGATAGTAAGGATTGCGGGCGAATTCGAAGATGACCCAGCCGAGGGCAGGCTTGTCCCAGACACCACCGCGATCTTCCGGCGCTACCGAACTTGGTAAAGCGCCATCCACGGCAGCCGCCATTGCAGGGCGGACGCCCTCCTCTTTCATCTCGGTCATGTCTTCTCCCTCGGTAGCGGTTTTCCGCTTTTCGACAAGGAGACTACAATTTATCGGGGATGACCAGAATTATATATCTGTAAGGTCAGGCCTCTATATATTTGCGGCGGATCGTATCTGCACGCTCGTCACTCACACCCAGAATTTCAGTCATGTAATTGCGCGGCGAGCCATGCGCATCGCTCATCACTTCCAGCGCATTCTCAAGATAGACATTGCGCACCCCCATAAACGGCCGGAAGACATCGGTTTCGTGATTGGTTCCAAGCATTTTGTTGAAACGCTCGCTGGCCAGAGGCAGAAATTTCTCAATATCGACGGCGCGATTGGTGAGGTCATAATCCTCAAACATGTCGCGCTCGTTTACGCCGAACAGAATGTGGGTGAGCGCGCAGATAATGCCCGTCCGGTCCTTACCGGCCGCGCAATGAACAACAGACGCGCCATCAGCTTTTTCGATCCCGTCAAACCATTGTCGGAACAACTCGATATGGTGATCCTTGAACGGCGCCTCACGATAATAGTTCGTCATATAGGTTTCGATGGATTCAGGTGTCACATTATCCTGCGTGAGCGCTGCGACATGGGCCGGTGTTTCCTGACGTCCGCCTTCAGATGCAATCTGGATAACATGTTCAGCTGGCCATTTATTTGGCTGGCGGTCCCGCTCGTCCGGGCGTCGGAGGTCTACGTGAAACCCCACATTCAGCCCGTTCAGAAAGGCAAGATCGTCATTAGTTGCTTCATTATAATGACCTGAGCGAAACAGCAGACCGGAACGCACACGCCCTGTCGGGGTGTCATACCCGCCAAAGTCACGAAAATTGCGAACACCTTCGAGCGGCTTTACACGGTCCTGCATGATCTCTCCCCTGATCTGTCGTTTCTAATAGACACCTAGATCAGTCGTGGGCCTTCGGTAACCCCCAAGAAGCCCTTCAATTGCTTCGGCGATGTCCAGAAGACGCGCATCAGAGTTTTGCGGGCCAATAATCTGAATGCCGACTGGCAGTCCTGATGGTGTACGACCTGCAGGAATCGAAACAGCCGGAAGGTGGAGCGCGGACGCAAGCGAAATCCAGTTCAGATGCGTCGCATAAGGATGCGACTTCCCATCAAAAGTGATGAAGCGCTCCAGTACCGTGCCCCGCGTATTGTGCGGAATAGCAGGCGTTGCTGAAATCGGCATGATGAGCGCGTCATAGGTTTTAAAGAAGTCGCGCAGGATACGCTTCAGCGCAGCACGGCGACCGTCAATCTGCATCCACTCATGATGGGACAGCGTCGCTTTGACCGCCCAGTTGCCATCTGTGAACGGCGATTTCTCATACTTCTGGAGCCGTTTCAGGATCGGGCGAAGCAGCTTCAGGCCCACCGAACGAAGCTGAGGCATATCCATCGCGACAACGGGTATAAGGAGCCCCAGATAGACATCCATCAGTTCTTTAGGGTCCACGTCAGGCTTCACGCGCACAACTTCGGCCTCAGAGGCTTCAAGCTCGCGGACCGCGCTGGAAATCACCTCCTGCACCGCAGTCGATAGCGGCCATTCCTCCTGCTCGGACCAGACAGCAATCCGTTTGTTCTCGAGTGACAGCGTAAATCCGCTCTGCGTGGCCGTCGCACCCGCCTGAATGACAGAGCGCATGATTTTCAAGTCGCGTACCGTGCGCGCCATCGGCCCGACAACATTCAGATCCACCTCACCTGCATATTCTGGCGAAGGCGGCACATGTCCATGCTGGGACACGAGGCCAAATGTCGGCTTTAATGCGCAAACACCGGTAAAGTGGGACGGAATTCGCAGCGATCCGCCAATGTCAGAACCAATCTCGATAGGGGTGATACCAGCAGCCAGCGCGGCAGCAGATCCGCCAGATGACCCGCCTGGCGTCACATCCAGATTGTACGGATTGTTCGTTTGCCCGAAGAGCCGGTTAAACGACTGCCACTCGCCGGCAAGATACGGCACGTTGGTCTTGCCCCAGATCAGGCCGCCAGACGCTTTGACCCGCATAACGACATTTGCGTCTTCAACAGGGCGTGCTCGGTTTGCAAATTCGGGTGCACCGGCGGTCGCCGGCATGTTATCAACATCAAACGTGTCTTTGATCGTCATCGGCAGGCCGTGCAGAGGGCCCAGAATTTTGCCGTCCGCACGCATCCGGTCCAGCGCATTGGCGTGCTGACGCGCGCGTTCCAGGTCGGTCTTGATGACAGCATTGATGGTTTTGTTGACGCGATTGAACTGATCCACATGCAGATTAAGGAGCTCGACGCTCGTAATCGTACCGAGGTTCAGCGCCTCCATCTGGCGCCATGCCGGCTGGAAGCAGATATCACTCACAGGCCGAGAACATCTTTCATGGAATACCAGCCTGCCGGTTGGTCCGCGCCCCATTTAGCAGCTTTCAGTGCGCCGCGGGCAAAGACATTCCGGTTCAGCGCAGAGTGGGCCAGCATAAGCGTTTCTTCTTCAGAGCCGAAACTGACTTCATGCTCGCCAATCACGCCGCCCGAACGGCGCACAGAAAAGCCGATTTTGCCTGCAGGCCGTTCGCCGGTGATGCCGTCATATGGTGCAAGGCGCACATCTTTCAGATCAACATCGCGGCCATCAGCAGCCGCTTCGCCCAGGAGAAGCGCCGTACCGGACGGCGCATCAACCTTGTGACGGTGATGGGTTTCAAGGATTTCGATATCCCAGTCTTCACCGAGAGATTTCGCCGCGCGCTCGACAAGCGCTGCGAGCATATTCACCCCAAGCGAATAATTCCCCGAATAGATGATCGCATAGCGATCAGAATACCCCTGTAAGGCGGTAATATCCTCATCCGACATGCCGGTTGTGCCCACGACGACGCAACGGACACGCGTGCCCTTTAGCGCTTCCATCGCGGCAAGTGTCGCTTTCGGGCGGGTGAAATCGATAAAACAGCTGGCATCGCCTGCGGCCGCATTCACGTCGGACGTCAGCGCAACGCCGGTTTTGCCCTTGCCCAGAAGCTTGCCAATATCCACGCCAAGATCGTGGAAAGCAGGCGCTTCGGTCGCACCAACCAGCTTCAGAGACGGATCATCAATCGTAAGCGTAGAAAGCGCGCGACCCATGCGGCCAGCGGCGCCAGATACAGCGATATGTACAGGGGCAGTTTCAGACATGGCGCTATAGAAGCCCAGCCTCAGCGCAAGTCAATCAGACGTTTGATCAAAACAGCTTCGTCTCGAAGGCACGCTTCAGTGAGCCGAACAAACCGTACTGGCTCGCCCACGCTTTGATTTCAGCAGATTCTTTCTCGCGCAGGCGTTCTTGCTCTTCGGAGAAGCTCTCAAGGTCAGCCGTTACCGATCGGATATCAATGCTCGCCAGATGTTTGGTCTGGAAGCGCTCGATGAGGTCACGTTCAGCGTCGGAAAAGTCGTTATCCTGCTGGAAGATGACATTCGACATATCAATCAGGCGGGCTCGGTCCTGCGGATCGGTAATGTCCGGCCAGACGCTGGATAACTTGACCGGCTGATCGACTTCACTATGGAGCTGAGTGCGATCTTCAACGCTCAGGCCCTGATGATTGTCGATGATTTCATGGAGTGTGGATCTCTCATCCGAATGCAGCTCGTGATCAGCCCATGCCAGCGCGATCAGGCCCCGATAAAGTGCAAGTTTGCTTACATTTTGGTTCTGAATAGCAGTATCAGCCACGGTCCCACTCCTGATGTCTGGTCAGGATTTTAGGCCGAGAAGCTTAATGTCCGGCGAATCGGACTGATGGAAATGACCGGAACGGCAGTCCCATCAGCCGCAAATTCAAATCCTCAGCGCTTAGTGCTCTACGAAGACGAAGCCATCATCGCTCGTTTCAATGTGGCCGATGCCGGGGAACGGGAAGTGATAGGCGAAAATGGTTTCACCGGTCTCGGCCAGCTCTGCGAGCAGCGCCTCACGGCTTTCACGCGCAACCGGTTCGTTCATATCAAACGCAATCGTCCACGCCGGGTGGCCAACAGACAGCACGAAATGGTGCATGGAATCGCCAACATAGAGTAGCGTTTCGTCACCGGACGTAATGCGGAAACCGGAATGGCCCGGTGTGTGGCCATGCGTATCGAGCGAGGTAATGCCCGGCAGAATGTCTGCTGTACCCGCCTCGAAGGTTTCAACCATCGGGGAGACCGCCGCGACAATTGCCGCCTGTTCTTCATTCGTCTGCATGAAGTCCCACTCTTCGACAGACATACGGACTGTCGCGTTCGGGAAAGCTGGCTCCCCCTCTGAGGTGATCAGACCGCCGACATGGTCAAAATGCGAGTGAGAGATAAAGATGTCTGTGATATCAGCTGGTTCGACGCCGGCATCAGAAAGCGACGTCATCAGGGCGCCAGCTGGCGGACCACCAGTACCCGTGTCGAACAGGATTGTGCCATCAAGCAGCATCGGATGGAGGGAGAGGCTAAGGGTATCGCTTTCAAGACCAGCAGCATCGAGCGCTTCAACCACATCTTCCAGAGGCTGCGCGCCGAATGGCGACTGATCGACCGGCATTGTGAACTGACCGTCTGTCAGCGCCAGCGCAGTGATCTCACCAATTGCAAACGCGAGCACGTCTTCTGACATGACCTCGGACGTTTCGGTTTCTGCCACTGCTGGCCCGGCAGCAGGTTCAGCTGCAACAACGGCTTCCGGTGCCGGTGGTGACGTCTCTTCGCCTGCACACGCCACAACGGAAAGTGCCAGCGCGCTGACGGATAGTTTTGAAAAAAGGTTCATCTGATGCCCCCTTAGGCTTTGAACGACATAGAAATCTAGTCAGACAAACGCTTCAACGCCAAGCGGGTTCATTTGAATTTTTCGCGAACGCAAAGTGAAAGGGCAGGGCAAAACGGCTGCCCTCCTGGCTGACATTCTAACGGGCTTCGTCAGCGTCCGTCAGATCGTCCCAGAACCGTTTGACCTTGCCGAGGAAGCCATTGCTCTCAGGGTTACAGTCTTCACCGGATTCATCGCAGAACTCGCGCATGAGTTCTTTCTGACGCGATGTCAGCTTTTGCGGTGTTTCCACGAACAGTTCCACATAAAGATCACCGCGCGGGCCACCTCGAAGTGATGTCATACCCTTACCGCGCAGGCGCATGCGGCGGCCTGTCTGAGCACCTTCAGGGATCGTAATGCGTGAACGGCCACCTTCCACGGTCGGGATTTCAATATCGCCGCCAAGCGCCGCAGTGACCATTGTCACCGGAGCACGGCAATAAAGGTTCGGTCCGTCACGTTCGAAGATTTCATGGTCGAGCACTTCTACAAAGATGTAGAGATCGCCCGGCACGAGGCCCGGTCCACCAGGATCACCCTCGCCGGAGAGGCGGATACGCTGACCGCTTTCAATACCGGCCGGAATATTGATGGAGAGCGTCCGCTCTGTCTGAACATAACCCTGGCCTGCACATTGGCGGCACGGATCTTTAATCACTGTGCCACGGCCTGCACATTTCGGGCAGCCACGTTCCATTGTGAAAAAGCCCTGCTGCACACGGACGCGGCCACGTCCATGACAGGTCGTGCAGGTTTCAGGCTGTGTACCCGGCTCTGCGCCTTGCCCGTCACAACGGTCACACGCTTCCTTGCCCGGAAGCGTGATTTCCATATCTCGGCCGTTAAAGGCATCTTCCAATAAAATTTCAAGATCGTAGCGTAGGTCCTGCCCACGCGCCTGAGCACGTCCGCCGCCGCGGCTACCGCCGAAGAATTCAGAGAAAATATCACCGAAAATGTCGCCCGGATCGACACCCTGACCAAACGGATTGCCACCGCCGCCGCCCTGTTCAAAGGCTGCTTTGCCATAACGGTCATAGGCTGCGCGCTTATCGCCATCAGACAGGATGGAATAAGCTTCGCCCGCCTCTTTGAACTTCGCTTCAGCTTCAGGATCATCCGGATTGCGGTCCGGGTGATATTTCATGGCCAGCTTGCGATAGGCGCTCTTGATCTGCTTTTCGTCGGCATCCTTGGCTACGCCGAGAATGTCATAATAACTCCGGTCAGACATTGGTCATTCCCTGATGGAAACGAGGCCGATCAGTCGGTACGGCTCGTATCGTAATAAGTCTCACATCCCTCGACGACCGTACGAAATTGCGTGTCGCCGGAGTCGCGCGCTTCTGTCAGCGCTGCGATGTAGAGTTCGAGTTGATTCTCGAAATAAATCTCATTTGCCGCGATACCCTGCGTCTGAAACCAGTCCGAAGCCTGAACATATTTCGCGTGCTGCGAAATCATCATGCCGGGCCAGCCGCGCGCGAGATCGAGGGCCGCCGAACACAGGGCGGCATCATCTGCGTCCAGCGATCGCTGAGCCATCGCTGGCTGGAAAAATGACAAGGCCAGCACCGGAACAATGAAGGTCATATGTTTCAGGCTGGCCATGTCATTTTCCTATTTAGCGTCAGCTAAGGCAGGTTAGGCAGACTTCTTGTCGTCGCCGACATCTTCGAAGTCAGCGTCGATGACATCGTCATCTGCCGCATCGCTTGCTGCGTCTGCAGCCGCTGCCGCTTCACCCTCAGACTGTTGCTGAGCGTAAATCGCTTCACCGAGCTTCATGCTTGCCTGCATCAGCGCCTGAGTTTTAGCCTGGATGTCTTCCAGATCTTCACTCTCAGCAGCTTTTGTCAGATCAGCCATAGCGGCTTCAATGTCGCTCTTGATAGACGCGTCTACCTTATCGCCATGCTCAGCGAGCTGCTTCTCGGTAGAGTGGACCATCGCTTCAGCGTTGTTTTTAGCTTCGACGAGTTCGCGACGTTGCTTGTCCGCGTCAGCATTTGCTTCCGCTTCCTGCATCATCTGGCTGATCTCATCGTCAGAAAGGCCGCCATTCGCCTGAATGGTGATCTTCTGCTCTTTGTTGGTCGCTTTGTCCTTCGCAGACACGTTCACGATGCCGTTGGCGTCAATGTCGAACGTAACCTCGATCTGTGGCATGCCGCGCGGTGCTGGCGGGATACCTTCAAGGTTGAACTGGCCGAGCATTTTGTTGTCGGCAGCCATTTCACGCTCACCCTGGAAAACGCGGATCGTCACAGCTGGCTGGTTGTCATCAGCTGTAGAGAAGACCTGAGACTTCTTTGTCGGGATTGTCGTGTTACGGTCGATCAGACGTGTGAAGACACCGCCGAGCGTTTCGATACCGAGGGACAGAGGAGTGACGTCGAGAAGAACAACGTCTTTCACGTCGCCCTGCAGAACGCCCGCCTGAATTGCCGCGCCCAGCGCAACAACTTCGTCCGGGTTCACACCTTTGTGCGGCTCGCGCCCGAAGAATTTCTTCACCGCTTCCTGAACCGCTGGCATACGCGTCATACCACCAACGAGAACCACATCGTCGATTTCGCCAGCAGATTTGCCTGCGTCAGCAAGCGCTTTCTTACATGGCTCGATCGTGCGCTTCACGAGGTCATCAACAAGGCTCTCAAACTTCGCACGGGAGAGTTTGATGTTGAGGTGTTTCGGACCTGTTGCGTCAGCCGTGATGAACGGAAGGTTCACTTCGTACTGAGACGCAGAAGACAGTTCTTTTTTGGCTTTCTCAGCTTCGTCTTTCAGACGTTGAAGCGCCATCTTGTCAGCTTTCAGGTCGATGCCGTTCTCTTTTTTGAACTCATCAGCCAGATAGTCGACGATACGAATATCGAAGTCTTCACCGCCAAGGAATGTGTCGCCGTTTGTAGACAGAACTTCAAACACGCCGTCACCGATCTCGAGGATGGATACGTCGAATGTACCACCACCAAGGTCATAAACTGCAATCGTTTTGTTTTCAGACGCTTTGTCGAGGCCGTAAGCCAGCGCAGCGGCTGTCGGCTCGTTGATGATGCGCAGAACTTCAAGACCGGCAATTTTACCAGCGTCTTTCGTCGCCTGACGCTGAGCGTCATTAAAGTAAGCAGGAACCGTGATCACGGCCTGCGTAACTTTCTCACCGAGATAAGCTTCTGCAGTCTCTTTCATCTTAGTCAGAATGAAAGACGAAACTTCCTGCGGGGAGTAGTCTTTGTCGCGGCCTTTGACCCATGCGTCGCCGCTTGGACCTTTTGTGATCTCGTAAGGAACGAGCTTCTTGTCTTTCTCAACAGTCGGATCGCCGTATGCACGACCGATCAGACGTTTGATCGCAAAGAAGGTCTGCTCAGGGTTGGTGACGGCCTGGCGCCGTGCAGGCATGCCGATCAGACGTTCACCACCTTCAGCGAAAGCAACAACGGATGGCGTTGTGCGTGCACCTTCAGCGTTTTCAATTACCTTGGCATCCTTGCCGTCCATAACGGCGACACAGGAGTTTGTCGTACCAAGGTCGATACCAATAATTTTTCCCATTCTACAATCCTCTGGTTAGCCGTCATCCGGCCTGTTGGATGGCCTGCAAGCAGCGCCTAAGCCCGATGACTCTACGGATACGTGAAGAGCGAACTCCTCAGGCTTCTGGCTGGATATGGGAAAAGATTCGAAAGGCTCAAGGCGTCAATGCATTTTGACCTCGCGAAATTGTGAAATTTCCGAGTGACGGCTCGGTAGAGCGCTCTATCTTTATGAATAGCGATAAAAATCAGCGGAAAATCCATGGAAATCCGGCCAAACGGAACACAATTTTTTTCACAACACGTGAGCACAGAGGATCAGAATCTGCTGCTGGAAGACATCCGTGCCCGGATTCCTGAAGCCCCGCTTTACACACCTACAATGCCTCGTACGGGAAAATCCATGTCTGTGCGCATGACAAATTTCGGCGCTGCAGGCTGGATGAGTGACACCAAAGGCTATCGCTATCAGCCCACCCACCCTGAAACCGGCAGTCCATGGCCGGATATTCCGCAAAGCGTTCTTGATATCTGGATGGGCCTGTTACCCGATGCGCCCCTGCCAGATGTTTGCCTCTGTAATTATTATCCGGCGGACACCAAAATGGGTATGCATCAGGACAGAGACGAACAGGACCTGACAATTCCGGTGCTGTCCATCTCTCTGGGAGACACCGCCCTCTTCCGCCTTGGCCAGACAACGCGCGGCGGCAAAACCCAGTCCTTCAAGCTGAGATCCGGCGATGTGATGATCCTTCGAGGAACAGACCGTCTCGCCTATCATGGCATAGACCGGATCTATCCCGGCACGTCATCGCTTCTTAAACAGGGCGGGCGGATCAATCTCACACTAAGAAAAGCGTTATAGCTGGTATCGCAATTATCCATTTGAGAATTATTCGCAAGTAATCCACATTCAGTTCGTTGCTATACCATGCAAGGACGAACCAGAATGTTGAAAACAATTACCTATGGTCTGATGCACCTGACCGTCGCCATTGCCGTTGCCTTTGCATTGACCCGCAACTGGCATGCGGCCTTAGCCATCGGCCTGATCGAACCCTTCGTGCAGACTATTGCATCCACTGTACGTGAAAAGCTCTGGTCGCGTGCAAAAGACCAAAGAAAGACACCGCGCTGTAGTCACATTCTGCCCACACCTTGATCGCGCCCCAAATGCCGTTCAGATATCCGGACGAACGCGCACGGCAGGATGTCTTTGAGGCTTTATTTCTACATTTTTCTCACAGGTTTGATCGCAGCATCACTGATTATGTTCGCAATTGCTGTTGCGTGGCGCGTCCTTCCTCAACATCGCGACCGCGCAGAGCCTTACCTGCGCAGGCTCGCATGGGCCGGATTGGTTGTAACGTTATGCATGGTGATCTTTGTCACCCATTTTCCATTGCCCGACGATTTTGGAGCGTATTGTGAAGCGCATTGGCGGGCTAGGCCAAACTTAGACCCGTTATTCAGTTGGCACGAGCTAATTTGGCACGTCGAACGTCGTGGCAAGATTGATCTTATACCCATCATAACCTCCGGCACGGCGGTCCAATTCGGGCTCAACCTTTTCATGCTGGCCCCATGCTCATTTTTCCTGCGTGCAGGCTGGCGTCATGGACTATGGACTGCGCTGGCGATCGGCTTTGGGACATCACTTGCGATCGAAACGAGCCAGCTCACAGGCGTTTTCGGGATCATGCCATGCGCCTATCGCACCTTCGCAACCGAAGACCTTTGGGCGAACACACTCAGCGCTGTGATGGGATGGTTTGCGTTCCATCACATTGTCTCCCCACTTTTGAAGCGAGAAAACAAAGAGGACGCGGCCAGCTAGCCGAAGCGATAACCGGACACGGCTTTGCCGAGCACGATGTCAGAATATATCTGCTCACCTTGGTCGCCCGTCGCAGCGCCTGCGGCAATCATCATAGGCAAAAGGTGTTCAGAAGTCGGGTGAACTGCGCGCGCTGTTGGCACTTTCAGCCATTGCGCCAGCTTGTCATTACGACCGTCCGTATCGGTTGCTGCATCTGTCAGCCACTCATCGAATGCAACTGAAGCCGGGTTTGTCACCAGCGGCTGGTGATAGAGCTGACGCAGATTGTGATAACTGAGGCCTGAGCCGATGATCTGAACGCCCTCATCACGAAGCTTTGCCAGCGCCTGACCGTAACGGATCTGCTCTGCCGCATTATCCGTGTTCAGCATGGAAAGCTGTAGGATCGGCATGTCAGCATCCGGATAGATCAGCTTGAACGGCACGAACACGCCATGGTCGAGGCCGCGCTCTGTCTCTTCAGCTACGCGGTATCCGGCATCGTTTAAGAGTTCTTTTGTACGGGCTGCCAGCCAGCCTGACGTCTTCGCAGGCCATGTCAGCTCATATGTCTGCGGCGGAAAGCCGTAATAATCAAAATAGAGCTCTGGCGCTTCGGTTGTGATCATTGTAGGCACATCTGTCAGCCAGTGCGCTGAGATGATCAGAACAGCCTTTGGCGGCTCTGGCAGGTCTTCCGGCAGCTTCTTCAGGAAGTCTGCCTACGGTCCCAGGTGTCCACAGGCGTGCCCGGAAACGGGTCCATAAAGAAACACGGACCACCGCCATGCGGGATAAAATATGTTGGCATACGGGTCATGTTGTATCTCCGTTTCGTTACGTGAGATCAGAAATGACCTCTCACGCACCAGGACGCAAGTACACACCTTTTGGTAACCTATACCGCAGCCAGACCCGCCACAAGATAGAGCACACACGCTATGCCTGCTGTCGTCAGTGCATACGGCAACTGAGTTCGCACGTGTGACAGGTGTTCAGAGCCGGAGGCGACACTCGCAATCAACGACGTATCCGAAATCGGAGAGCAGTGATCGCCAAATACGCCGCCGCCGAGTACGGCGGCGAGCGCCAGTGATGGCGGAATGCCAAGCGCGGCGGCCAGCGGCATGGCGATTGGCACCAGAATGCCATAGGTGCCCCAGCTCGTGCCCGTCATGAAACTGGTGAGCGCCGCGGCGATGAACATCACCACAGGCACGGTGAATGCCGGAATAGATTCAGCTGCAATCGACGCGATATAGGCGCCTGTTCCAAGCTCCCGTAGGGAGCCGCCAAGCGCAATCGAGAACCAGAGTACAGCGACCATCGGCACCATTTCGCCGACGCCCTTAAAGGCTTTCTCCTGAAGCTCTGAGCCGGAATAAACCTTGTTGAAGAAGAGCAGGCCTGCGGCAACGATGATCGCAAGGCAGATCGCCCAGAGGATAGAACGCGCGCCATCGCCATCGGTGATATTACCATTGCCGGTCCACGCCATGAAGCCAAGCGCCGCGCCAACCATTATCACCAGAGGCAGCCACATATAGAGTGCCTTTGTCGGCTCAGGCCCCGCCTCGGTAATGGCACTTACCTTCTGGTCTGCGGTTTTCATCGGTCCGAAAACCTTGCCCGAAATCGCGGTGAAATAGACGCCGATCAGGGTCAGAATTGCATAGAAATTCCACGGGATAGAGCCGAGCACCACATCAAGCGGGCGGTCGAACCCGTAATCGGCGACAAGGCTCAACGCATACGCGCCCCAGCCATTGAGAAGGATAATCACGCTCACCGGCGCAGAGGTGGAGTCGATAATATAAGCAAGCCGCTCACGCGAGAGCTTATGCGCATCATAGAGCGGTCGGCCGAGCACGCCGGAAGAGAGCAGGCTTACATTTGTCTCAATGAACACGACCGTACCCGTCGCGGCGACAGCGAGTTCTGCCTTGCGGCGACTACCAGCGACACCCGAGCGGATCAGCATATGCGCCATGGCAGAGACGCCGCCGGAATCCCTCATATAAGCGATCAATGCGCCAATCAGCAGACAGAAGACCAGAATGTGCGCATTATAGCTGGAGGCGAAGACCTCCATATTCCGGTCTGCAACACCCAGAAGCCCCATGCCCGGGTTAAATGCCGCAATCAGGGTTTCAGACAGAAACAAAGCGGTCAGCAGCGCCGCATACACGTTGCGCCAGACAACGGCGACGATAATCGCCGCAACCGGTGGAATGATTGTCAGAATGTCCATGCGCCTGCCCCGCTTCGATACCGGCTGAATCTGTGACAGAAACAGATGGAAAGCCAGACCTGCGATTAAAAATCACTATTTGGTCAGCGCGGTGAGACGAAACCGGTCACATGTCGCCAGCACTCTGCAGCCGCCAGGCCGGAAAGCGTCGGTTTTGCCCCGCATGAAACAGACAAAGTTCATTGCCGGACGGGTCTTTAAACCGCGCTTCTCGCCAGCCCCAGACTTCATCGCGCGGGGCGTTCAGAAATTCGATACCCTTAGCGCGCAATGCCTCATAGCGTGCATCCACATCATCGCATTCAAAATAGATCACCACGCCCGGCGGCATGGCGTGATCCGCCACATGTAGCGAGAGCGTCGAGCTACCAGACGGAAGCTCGAAACGGGCATAGCGACCTTGCGAATACACAATCGGCTTGAGGCCGATCTTCCCGTAAAACTGATAGGCGGTTTCAAAGTCTGTGACCGGCAAGGTCACCTGATTGAGGTCCATGTCTCATCCTTTCATGACGAAAGGAGAGGTTATGGAATCTCAAGCGCAGTTGAGATCAAGCCAGAAAGCGCAAAAAAGCCGGACGCATGGCCCGGCTCTTTCAAAATTAAAGATTTCAGAAGAGGATCAGCCCGCGCTAACGGCCACCATAGCGGCGCGAAGCGTGCGGTTACCAATCTTCCAACCTGTCTGGAACGTCGCGGCGACTTTGCCTGATGGATGCTCGGACGGCATCTGGCTGACGGCCTGATGCAGGTTCGGGTCAAAATCAGAGCCCGGTTCTGCGTGGATCGCCGTAACGCCGTGACGAGCAAACGTCGCGTGCAGCTCTTTCTGGATCGCTTCTACACCAACGAGCAGGTTTTTACCCGCATCGGAAAGGCCATCACGTTCGCCTTCAGGCAGCGCATCAAGCGCGCGCGCGAAGTTGTCAGACACAGGCAGAAGATCGCCAGCGAATTTCTCAACGGCATAAACGCGTGTGTCAGCTACCTGACGCTCGGCACGCTTACGAATGTTGTCCATCTCGGCATGTGCGCGCAGCACCTGATCTTTCAGCTTCGCGTTCTCGTCGGCCAGCATCTGGAAGCGTTGCTCCATAGAGATTTCGTCGTCAGCCTGCTTGCCGTCCATCTCGTTAGCCGCCGCTTCCATAGCGTCAGCCATTTCCTGTGCAGCTTCGCTCAGCTCCACATCGTCCTGGATTTCTGATGGGTCTCTGCCGTCACTCATTTACTGTCCATCCCGTTTTTGGCGGCCATCCAGTATCTGGCCTACCACTTTGGCTGTATAGTTTACCATAGGTATCACCCGGGCATAATTCAGACTCGTTGGTCCGATCACGCCCAGAGCGCCTACAACTTTTCGGTCGCTGTTCATATAGGAAGAGACGATCATGCTGGAACCCGAAAGTGAAAAGAGAGAGTTCTCAGAGCCGATAAAAATGCGCGCTCCGGCAGCATCTCTAGTAGAATCAAGCACTTCCAGCATGCTTTTTTTCCGTTCCAGCTCATCGAAAAGATGGCCGATCCGGTCAAGATCTTCCTTTGCGCTGGCCGTTTCAAGCAGATTTGCACGCCCGCGCACGATCAAAGACCGTCCGCGATCCGGTTCTTCACCAGACCATTCAACAACGCCAAGGCGGATAAGATTGGCCGCCGCGGCATCGAGCTGAGCGCGTTTTTCGCTGAGTTCGCGTTCAATCTCCATGCGCGCTTCTGACAGGCGACGCCCGCGCATCCGCGCCGTGAGATAGTTCGACGCTTCCATCAGCGTGGTTGGGCCGATCTCCGGTCCGAAATCAATGATGCGGTTTTCAACATCGCCGCCATCAGAGACGAGAATACATAGCGCGCGCGCCGGCCCGAGCGGAATAAACTCTACCTGACGGACCGGATCATCGCTCTTCGGAGATGACACCAGACTCGCTCCGCCTGTCAGGCCGGACAAAACCTCGGACGCTTCATTCAGAAGCTCATCCATATCCCTGCTGACGGCAGCAAGACGCGATTCGATCTGGTCGCGATCGTCCTCACCCACTTCACCGACTTCCAGAAGGCTATCGACAAAAAAGCGAAGGCCCGCATGGCTCGGCCTGCGACCGGCACTGATATGGGGCGCGTCAAGAAGCCCGAGCGAGACAAGGTCCGCCATCACATTGCGAATAGACGCAGGCGACAGGTCCACACCGCGCTTGGAAATCGTGCGCGAGCCAACCGGCTCACCTGTTTCAAGGTAAGCCTCTACAATCGTCTTAAATATTTCCCGCGATCTACGGTCGAGCGCTTGCAGGCTGGTCATAACTGAAGGGTCCGAGCGTTTGAGGTCTTTCGCGCCTCAAGATTTGAGGTCATTGCCAGAAAATACAAGTCTTTCCTGCAGGCCATGATAGACGAACCGTCCGGTGATGATTAGACCGGCACCCAATTTCATCTGGAGATAATATCATGCGCCCATCCGGACGGCAGGCAGACCAGCTTCGAACCATTTCACTCGAAACCAATGTGAACGCGTATGCGGAAGGCTCATGCCTTGCCAAATTCGGCAATACGCATGTGCTCTGCACAGCAAGCTGGGAGCCACGGGTTCCAGGCTGGATGAAGGGCAAAGGCGAAGGTTGGGTCACGGGCGAGTATGGCATGCTGCCACGCGCGACACACACACGCGGACGCCGTGAAGCTGCCGCTGGCAAACAGTCCGGCCGTACGCAGGAAATCCAGCGTCTGATCGGTCGTTCGCTTCGCGCAATCACAGACCTGAAGGCGCTTGGCGAAAACCAGATCACCATTGACTGCGACGTCATTCAGGCAGACGGCGGCACACGTACAGCCTCTATCACCGGCGGTTATGTGGCGCTGGCTCTGGCGTGCAAATACCTCGTCAAAGAAGGCGTGATCGACAGCTTCCCGCTGACAGCGCAGGCAGCAGCCATTTCTTGCGGCGTCTATAAAGACGTACCGGTTCTGGACCTTGATTATCCGGAAGATTCAGAAGGCGAAGTCGATGCGAACTTCGTGATGACCTCTGACGGCAACATCATCGAAATTCAGGGCACAGGCGAGGAGCGTAGCTTCACGCCGAACGAATTCGCTGAGCTGATGCGTCTGGCGCAAAAAGGCTGCGGCGAACTTTTCGAGGCGCAGCGCGCCGCGATTGGGTAGCACGTTCCAGCATTGGACAACAAAAAAAACGCCGCCTCGAAGGGCGGCGTTTCTATTCAGGCCGTATGAGCGACTTATTCGCCGATGAAGTAACGGAAGCGTACGCCAACCGTACGCGGCGCGCCGATGGTTGCGTATGGATTACGAACCGTAACCGGGTCACCATTGATGTCAGAAGCGACCTGCGCTGACAGCGGCGTGCCAACATAGCCGGTGATCACATACTCATCGAACAGGTTTTTCACGTAGAACGATGCATCCCAGTTATCTGCCGCATAAGTGACAGAGGCATTGGCCAGGCCAACGTCTGGAACCGTCAGAGATGAACCACGCCCGCCCGTACGAGTGAGAATGTCCCCCTGCCAGTTGTACCCACCGCGAACCGTAACTTCATTGCCGCTGGCAAGCGGCATGACGTATTCACCGAAAATTGCGAACTGGTTTTCAGGAGAGCCCGGCAGACGATCGCCAGCCTGACCATCTTCAAACGCAGTACCAAACCCCGGAGGCGTAATCGTGCGAATGAGGAATGGCACATCTTCCGTCAGCTCCGTTGCAGCGTGAGAGAATGAACCGCGCAGGCTGAACTGGTCGTTAACCTGCCATGACCCCTGAAGTTCAAGACCTTTGGACTCTGCGCCCGCAGCGTTGACCGTGATCGGAATATTCGCGTTTACCGTAGCAGAAGATACCTGTGGATCCGTCCACTCAACGAAGAAGATCGCACCGTTCAGGATCAAATCGCCATCGAGCCATGCGGTCTTTGCACCAATCTCATAGCTCGTTGTCTGGTCAGGACCATATGCGCGCTCGTCAAACTGAGCGACATCACCCGGGTTCGGGCCATATTGCTGACCTGGCGCCAACGCACATGCGCCCTGCGTAGCGTTTGGATCGTAAGCCGCACACGTGCCAAGTCCGTTGGAATTACCAATGCGATACCCCTCAGCCACTGTGAAGTAACCCAGAATATCGTCAGTGAACTGGTAAGACGTATTGAACTTGTAGAGGAAGCCATCATCAGATTGACCGAGTGTCGGGTCAAACGAGTTCGCGCGAATCTGGTCGAGAGTCTGTTCATTGAACGTCTGGTCAAACAACGGGAAATCAACCGCGCTGAATTCTTTCAGCTCATAATCATAATATCGACCACCGATGGTAACAGACCAACGGTCTGTAATGTCATAGCCGATTTCACCGAAGAAGGCGGACTCTGTAAGCTCAATAAGACTCTGTGAGAAGTACTCAAGGTCATTCGGATGATCTTCCAGGAAGGTGAAGCCCAGTGTGTTGATAGCATATGTATCGTAGTTCGGCGTGTATTCAGCGGAGAATGCTGCGCTTTCCGAGTTAGAATAAAATGCACCGACGATCCAGTTGAACGGTCCGTCTGTAGTTGAGACGAGGCGAAGTTCCTGAGTGAAGGTATCTGTCTCACCAACTTCGTGTGTCATAGAACCGAACGCAGGGAACAACTCGTAAGAATACTCCAGAGTAATCAGAAGATTGTTCTGGTCGCGGTTACCATCATCAGCGAACTCTGAATAACCCGTCGCAGATGTCAGCTCTGCAAACCCGAGGTCAGCCGTGAATTCAAGCGCGAGAAGCTCGTTTGTGATAGAGTTTGGCTCAAGAATACGGCTCGCACTTTCGAACTCACCTGCAGAGAAAAGCTGCTGAGTACCGTTATAGTTCGGGTAGGTCGTCATGCCATGAGAGATGCGGCGGCCACCAACGTCAACGTCCTGGAAATAGTATGTCAGCGTACCATCGAGCCAGTCCGTTGGTGTCCAGCGCGCGGCGATACGACCTGAAATCGCATCCTCTGAGTCGACATCTTCCATGCTCGTTAGATTCGCTGCAACATCAGCCGGGTTACCAAAATCAGGATCAGGGTTGGAAACACCGAGCGTCTGGACCAGGAATGGCTGGTCTACGAAACCAGAATCGCGCAAAACATCGACAGAGCCACGGATCGCAAATGTGTCAGAGATCGTCTGGTTAAACGTAATGCCAACGTCCTGAGACATGGAAGACGCTTCAGAGTACTGATAAAGATCAGCGCGCATCTCAAAAGTGTTTTCGCCAATTTGCGGGCGAACCGGAATATAGCGGATTGCACCAGCAAGCGTGCCCGCACCATACAGTGTGCCCTGTGGACCAAGCAGAACCTCGACCCGTTCCATGTCATTCAGTTTCAGGTCGATGAAAAGCGGAACTTCGCCGAGATAGGTTGCAACAGTGCCGCCACCGCTATTATCGCCATCGCCCGAGTTGATCGGGTCAGCGTTGATACCGCGCACAATGATCGGGTTACCCTGACGACCGCCACGGTCGACAATGTTTATGCCTGGTACCGATGCGATCAGGTCTGCAAGCTCTTCAATGCCCTGCTCTTCGATCTGCTCAGCACCAATAGCTGCGATATTAAGAGGTACTGTTTGTACAGTGCCCTCGCGGCGAGTTGCCGTCACAAGAACTGTATCCTGACGTGAAACCGCGTCTTCCGCACCCGGAGCATCCTGCGCAATCGCAGGCATTGCGAGCGAAGCGACCGCGAGCGCACTCGACGTCATAAGAAGTGAAAGTTTCATCTTTTATTCCTTGATTGAACGCTACAAACCAACCAGAATTGTCTGGAAAAAAGCTATTCAGTATGGAAGCCCCTTGCGGACAACTCTCCCAAAATTAGTCCTTTACTGTGGACATTTGCATCTTATTGGCGACGTCGAAAGCAAAAAATAGGCATTTCACCCACCATGAACGAAAAGACTATTCTGTGTTAAAAATAGCACGCCAACTTTTGGCGGAGAAAAAATACCAGGAAGCTCACGCGCTCTGCATTCGGTCTCTGCAGAACAATCCGTCAGACGGAGAAGCCTATTTCCTTCTCGGGCAGCTCACTGCAGATCATAACAATTTTGCAAAAGCACTCGATATCTACGGACGCGCGCGCACTTCTGGTTATAGTGAGGCGGAGACATGTGCCCAGATTTCCCGCTGCCTGATCGCGCTTAATCGCCGCGATGAAGCAGTCAGCATGGTGAGTCATGCAATCAGCGCGGGCCCAGTCGATGCGCTGACACTGGACACGATCGGTGTTGTCCTGAGTCGGGCTGGCCTGCACGATGAAGCTGTCGCGTTTTATCAGAAAGCCTGCGCCAGAAATCCGAACATCGCCGATTATCAATACAATCTCGGAGCGGCGTTGCAATTTGTCGGACGCTTCAAAGAAGCTGGCGACGCCTTTCAAGCCTGTCTTGCGCTCGCACCTCGCAATACCCGTGCACGAGTTGCCTTGGTGTCAATAACCACCCAATCAGAGCAGGATAATTCACTGCGCGAACTTAAAGCCGACTGGGATCAGCGAGCTGTATCTGACACTGATGCCAAATTGCAGCTTGCGCATGCGATCGCTAAAACCCAAGAGGATATGGGCGATCAACAGGAAGCCATGACATGGCTGGCGCAGGGCAAGGCCATTAAATTGGCAACGCTGAAACCGCGTGAAGATGAAGACCGCGCTTGCTTTGACGCAGCCAGACACCTCGCAGCTACACTGAATATTTCACCCAACGATACAGCAAATGGTCCAATATTTATCGTCGGGATGCCCAGAACGGGCACGACACTCGTCGACCGGATTGTGTCTTCACATTCGTCCGTAATCTCCGGAGGCGAACTCGGTGATTTCTCAATCGCGCTGAAACGCCAGGCTGCCACAAAAAGCCCGCTGGTTCTGGATGAGGAAACGCTGCGCGCCACTGAAACGCTGGATATGAAAGCGCTCGGTCAGCGCTATCTGAAATCTGTTGAAGCCACGCTGCAACTAACCGGGCGCTTCACGGATAAAATGCCACTCAATTTCTTTTACGTACCTGCTATTCTATCCGCCATTCCAAATGCACGTGTAATCTGTGTGCGGAGAAATCCTGCAGACACTGTGCTCAGCAATTACAGACAACTATTCGCGACAGCATTTTCCTATTACACCTATGCCTACGACCTGAAACTTGCCGCACGCTATGTGGTAGAGTTCAATAAGCTCATGGACGCTTTTTCCAGGCGCTTACCCGAAAAAGCCTTCACATCGGTGCATTACGAGCAGCTCGTTACCAACACCGAAGAGGAAGTACGTAGAATTCTTGCGTTTTGCGATCTGCCGTTTGAAGAGGCCTGCATGCGATTCCATGAGAGCAAGGCCGCCGTTGCGACAGCGAGTGCTACCCAGGTTCGCAAGCCCGTCTACACAAGTTCAGTCGGTCGTTGGCGGAAGTGTGAAGACGCTATGCAGCCCGCTCTGGAAATCCTGCGCGACGCAAATCTGGAGTTCTGATCCCTAAACATCAAACCGGCCCGATTTAGCGTCCTTTGAGACCTCACCAGCTGTGAAGATGCGGCCATTCATAATCGCATACACGCCAGCCGGCAGAGCCTGCGCTGCAACCACTGCACCGCCCACATTAAAACCAGCATCTGACTTTCCAAGCGCAAACGGGCGAAGCGCACCGGTCAACACAACCGTCTTGTCACCTGTCTTCCCGTCCAGATGTTTCGCGGTGAGCTCCATAGTGCCGGTGCCGTGAGTAATGACGACACATTGCTCTGGCACGATATTCACCGCACCAAGAATTTGCTCTCGATGGGCGTCTGTCATGTCGAGGCTATCAAGACTCATAATCGGCTGAACGCGTGGAAAATGCGTTTTTCCGATGCGCAGGAGCTCAGGCACGTTGGTTACCGTGTCCACGCCGAGCACGATGCTTTCGGTGAAGGTGTCATGATCCTTATCGAGCGTTCCGCCCGTGGTGAGGATAACAAGTTTTTCCATAGACATAGCGTGGTGCCGTCCTGCGAGGTGTCAGACATAAAAAGAACGCGGAAACAGGTTTTCCGCGCGTCGCTGATTTGAAGAAATATCAGAAATGGTCATGTCCGGACAGAGTCCGGGCATGAATTCACTCGGCCGCGGCTTGCTGGCCGTCCTCATCCTCTTCATCATCAAACACAAGAAGGTCTGCCGGCTGACAATGCAGCTCGCGGCATAGCGCTTCCAGTGTCGAGAACCGGACGGCTTTCGCCTTACCGGTTTTGAGAATGGACAGGTTGGCGAGTGTCACACCGACCCGATCACTGAGCTCTGTCAGTGACATGCGGCGGTCCAGAAGGACGCGATCTAGGGTAACGCGAATCGGCATATATTATCAGATTGTCATTTTTTCTTCTTCGCGCAAGCGCGTGCCTTCGGCAAACACCTGGCTCAGGACCATAAGAGTGATCACCGCGACCCATGCGGCGAGGTTAACAGAGAAGTTCACTGATGTATTCACCAGGAACATTTTAGCTGCAAAACCAATGGCGTGGCGACAAAGTTCCATTCCTGCGACAATCAGCGCAAGCCGTGTAAGTCGGCGCGCGTTTTCCGGGACGAATGGATCGCCATCAATAAGAGTTTTGAGAATACGCTTGAGCTGGCCGGCCATAAGAATGAATCCGACCAGGATAACGATGAGACTTGCAAAGCCGATCAGATAGGTCGGCGTATCAACGGAGATATTGCCTTCAAGCACAGGCAATTGCAGTGCGCCGCCGGAGAGATCAGTGGCCATTGCGATCACAAGAACCGTGACGCAGATACCCAGAACCAGCCAGCCAAGGCTGGTGATAACGCTCATCAGCACGTGCAGTGCCGAAGCGATTGATCCTTTTCCTAAAGCCTTCAGCGGCATTGTGTCGTCAGCTCCAGTTGTTCGTTGCAAGGGTGGAGGCCATATGCTCACCACCCTGCCTAAACCGCAACTACTATACGCTCAAGGGCGAAAGTGCGGTGAGGTAACCGGTTAGTACTACCATGGGCGCGCCAAAATAAACCAGCCCGATCATGAGACCCGTTACGCCGGATTTGAGAGTACGCATTTTAAAAAAGTCCTTCTTGCTCTAGTTAGAAAGCCGTTCAACGAACCGTGACACTATGTCGGGAGGAAAGTGGCTCGCCTCGACTTGCCCATAAACAATAATGATTTATCGAAAAACAATCAAGCATAAATTTATCGAAAAACATAAAATCGACGTGATGAAGGTGTGATCTGATGACCAGAAAGCTTGCTCCCGGCAACCTGATTGCCGCCACCCACAACTCCGGAAAAGTCAAAGAATTGAAGGCACTATTTGAGCCTTTGGGGTTCCAGGTACGCTCTGCAATCGAGCTTGATCTTGAAGAGCCGGAAGAGACCGAAAAAACTTTTGCGGGCAATGCCGCTTTGAAGGCTTTGGCAGCCGCAAGGACCACTGGCGAGCCTGCTTTGTCAGATGATTCAGGCCTTGAAGTGTTCGCTCTGGATGGTCAGCCAGGCATTTATTCGGCGCGTTGGGCCGGTGAACCGCGCAGCTTTGAAAATGCCATGAAAAAAGTTCAGACCGCGTTGGAAGAGAAAAACGCAGATGATTATTCGGCGCGATTCGTCTGCGCCCTCGCCATTGGTTGGCCGGATGGCCATACCGAAATCTTTGAAGGCGAAGTTCGCGGCCATCTGGAATTCCCGGCCTGCGGAGATAAAGGCTTTGGCTATGATCCGATTTTCGTCGCAGAAGGTGAAACCATCACATTCGGCGAAATGGATCCTGACCGGAAACATGCGATGAGCCACCGCGCCGATGCTTTCGTGGAACTGAAGGCTGCGCTGGAGATTTAATGTCCGGCTCGCCGCGCCCTTCTGACGAGCTGTTCGGCATATACGTCCACTGGCCGTATTGCGCGAAGATTTGTCCTTATTGCGATTTCAACGTCTATGCGGCGAAATCGCGGGACAATTCAGCTTTAGAAGCGGCGATCATCAAAGATATTGAAGGATATGCGGCCGGCCTGACAGACCGCACCCTCACATCTTTATACTTTGGCGGTGGCACGCCCTCTTTGTGTGCCCCATCATTTCTATCCAAGGTGATAGAGACATCCGCCGATCGCTTTGCGCCGGATGGCGATATCGAGATCACTCTGGAAGCCAATCCCGAAGACATCACGCCCGAACGCCTGAAAGCGTGGAAGGCGGCAGGCGTAAACCGGCTTTCTCTCGGCGTGCAGGCTTTAAATGACCAGGCATTACGTTTTCTTGGCCGCAATCACACCCACGATGAAGCCCGCAAGGCGATAGATGCCGCGCTTCAAATCTTCCCGAATACATCAATTGATCTGATTTATGCGCGGCCGGGCCAGAGCATTCCAGACTGGCTGAAAGAACTGGATGGCGCCCTAAATACCGGGGCGCCGCATTTGTCGCTTTATGAGCTGACCATCAAAGAGAAGACTGCGTTCGCCAAACAGGTGGAACGCGAGCAATTCATTCCGCTTGGCGAAGATGCGCAGGCTGATCTTTATATAGAGACGCTTAAGCTAACAGCCGAGCGGGGCCTTCCCGCGTATGAAGTTTCTAATCATGCGCGTTCTGAAGACTATTGGTCGAGACACAACCTCACCTATTGGCTAAGCGGCGAATGGCTGGGCATCGGCCCCGGCGCGGAAGGTAAGTTGGAACTGGCTGACGGGCGCACGACAACAATCGCTGAGCAACGCGTTCCGGATTATATCAGCGCTGTCACCGAGCGCGAAACCGGCTCGGCTGATACCTTCTCCCTCACCGGCATTGAAGCGGCGGAAGAAGCGGTCATTCTGGGCCTCAGGTCGAAGCGCGGCGTGGAGCGTGCCAGTGTCGAGGCCCGCCTTGGCGAACCATTGAATGTGCAAAAGATTGAGAGCTTCAAACAAAACGGCCAGCTCCTTGAAGAAGCTGGCCGCATATCACTGACAGAAAAAGGCTGGTTGCTGGCAGATTATATTGCCGGCGAAATCCTGCCCTGATCCTAGCTGCCACCAACAACAAAACTGTCTGGCGCGTCCTCGACAAGTACGGGACCGTTCGGTCGAATAGACATGATGGAAAGACCGCGCTCGATCGTGCCATCTTCACGAAAGCGGAACAGACCGTTCACACCGCGAAAGCCGTCAGCTTCAAGAAGTTCGTCTTCGGTCACGCGCCCGTCTATCAGGAAAGAGATCGACAGCGCGGCAGCGTCATAGCCAAGGCTGGCCAGCGATGCAGGTTCGCTATTGTAAACGCCCTGGAACGCATTTTGGAAATACTCTGTATCCTGCGGATCAGGCATCGCAAAGACGGCGTTCTCCAGAACCGGTTCGCGCCAGATTTGCGGGTCGTTCCAGATGGACGTGCCAATATACTGAATCTGGCGCAGATTAACGTCGTAATAAGGAAGCAGCGGCGCGACAGCGCGAAGCTCAACGCCATTATCAGGGATCATGACCCCTATGCGCTCGGACTGGTTCGCCAGCGAACCATTAATCCGGCTCGCCAGACGGCGCGCCTCATCTACAGGTGCCTGATTGTCTGACGCATAGAATTCCGACGCGATGACAATGCCGCCGCGACGGGCTGCTTCAAAACGCAGAGCCGTTTCGACACGGCGCGAATAGGTAGAAGCAGGCCCCATAAAGGCAAACTTGCGTATCCCCTGAGCCATTGTGTGATCCACAATGCGCGCGACTTCTTCTTCCGGCGGGAAGCTCATCAGATATGCGCCGCCACCAGCAGCAGACCGGTCGTTCGAAAAGGCGATGACAGGAATGTCCGCCGCACGCGCGGTTGTCGCAACCGACTGAACGCTCGTCGCAAAAAGCGGACCGATAATCACGTCAGCGCCTTCATTGATCACTTCAGTTGCTGCAGCAGCAGACTGACGCGCATCACCGGCCGTATCTTTCGGGATGATCAGAATGTCTGTGCCAGCCTGATCAAACAGCGCCATCTCAATAGCTGCAAGAAGGCCTGAAGCTTGAGAACGCACACCCGCGCGCGAATGAGAAAAAGGCAGAAGCACCCCTACACGGCGGATCTGACGGCCTTCCATGAATTCAGGTGTGAGGAAGAGGCGCGCATCCGGACCGGTTTCTTCAGGCTCTTCCGGCATAACCTCTTCAGGCTCAGGCAGCTCATCGGTTGGCGGAGGCGGCGGCACAGGCTCTGTACGCGGCTCACCTGTAGAGATCGGTACAGGCGGGCGCGCAGGCGCAGTTGCACAGGATGCCGCAAGCAATCCCGCTAGCAGCAGGCTTGGCACCAGAGAAAACTGCCTTAAAGCTAGAACCGGTTTCATCGTCTACTCTCCCAGGTCCCCCAGATCGGACCGTCATACCTTATGGACGCTATCGAGGTAATGCCCGTGACACAACTTATTCGCTCAGTCGATTTGTCGTCGGCTTTGTATGTGGTGGCAACACCAATTGGCAATCTCCGGGACATAACTTTACGTGCGCTCGATACGCTTACCGCCGTGGATGTGATTTATGCAGAAGACACCCGCCAGACCCGGCGCCTGCTGGATGCCTATGGAATTAAAACCACCTTACGCACCTACCATGACCATAATGGGGCGCAGATGCGGCCTGTGATCATTGAAGCGCTGGAGAAAGGCGAACGCCTCGCCCTTGTTTCGGATGCCGGTACGCCGCTCATTTCAGACCCGGGCTTTAAGCTGGTCCGCGATGTACGTGAGACAGGCTTTAACGTCGTCCCTATTCCTGGCCCGTCCGCTCTGACTGCAGCGCTCAGCGCAGGCGGTCTACCCACCGACACCTTCACCTTTGCCGGCTTTCTGCCGGTCAAAACCGGTCAGCGCCTTGAACGGCTCAAATCCTTCGCAGACCAGAAAACGACATTGGTTCTCTATGAAAGCGGCAACCGGCTCGATGACACGGTTGCGGCGATCATCGAGGTGTTTGGCACCGAAACCGAACTCGTTATGGCACGCGAGCTGACCAAAATGTTCGAAACCATCATCCATTCAGAGGCTGGTGCCTTTCTCAGTCAGCTCAAGGAAGACGGCCCGCCTAAAGGTGAGATCGTCCTGATGGTATCACTCACCGGTGAAGGTCAGGTGGAGGTCAGCGAAGAGGATATCGACGCTTATCTGATCGACCGTATGGCCAATCTTGGTGCTAAGGGCGCTGCCGCCGAAGCGTCAAAAAAGTTTGATCGTCCCAAGCGCGAACTTTACGCCCGCGCCGTATCCCTTCAGGACAAAGCGCGCGGTGACAACGGGTAATGGCACAGAATAAGAGGCAGAAAGCAGAAGCTGCAGGCCGTTGGGCCGAACGCTATGCCTGTCTCATCCTCGCGCTGAAGGGCTATAAAATCCTCGCAACACGGCAAAAGCTATCGACTGGAGAGCTGGACATTGTCTGCCGAAAAGGCGGTCTTGTCGTCATTATCGAAGTGAAGAAGCGCGCCCGCCTCGATGATGCAAAAGAGGCCGTATCCATGCAAAACTGGGTCAGAATTGGCCGGGCCGCAGACCTTTGGCTGTCGCGCCATGGCGATCTTTACAATGCAGACCGGCGCTATGATCTGTTCGCAATCGCGCCCGGTTTAACCTTTTGCCACATTCGCGACGCATGGAGACCCGATTTTCCCCTAACTCATGGTTAAGAGACAATGAGTAAGTTGGAGTAAATTACTCAGGGAGACACACATGTCCGTTCGCGCCTTACTACTGGTTGCCTGCATACTGCCGCTCAGCGGATGTGTTGCCGGTGTTGTTGGCGCAGCTGGTGCCGTCGGGGTCGCAGCCGTTCAGGACCGCACGCTCGGTCAGAGCCTTGATGACGCAAACGCCTCAAATGAATTGAAAGCCCGGCTCCTGGCCGCTGGCCCACGTCGCTATAACGAAGTCGATGTTGAAGTCGCCGGACGCGTGGCACTTCTGACAGGCCGCGTTGAAACCATAGAAGACCGCATGGAAGTCGAGCGCATCGCCTGGACCGTCGGTCTGATCGAAGATGTGGCTAATGAGATTCAGGTCCGTGAAGCCGGTGGCGTCCGCCAGAACCTCAATGATGAATGGATTACGGCTCGCGTCCGCACGCGCCTTTTCACCGATCAGGAAGTCAAAAGCGTCAACATCAATATCGAGACCTATGACGGCGTCGTTTATCTGATGGGCATTGCGCGCTCATCTGACGAACTGCGCCAGATTGCAGAGCATGCAAGCGTTGTGAACGGCGTGCGTGAAGTGGTGTCTTATATCCAGATTCGCGAGCCGAATTCTGCCAGCCCTAACCGGGAGCAGAATTCCGGTAACAATGATCGATATGATCCGGACTCAGGGCTACTTGGAGGCCCGTCCAGCTAAAACCGCCCCGTTCAACCGTCTGCGCCGGCGCACCGATAGTGAATAACAACGCACCTGACAGATAATCTCACTATGAAGTGAGGCCCCTACTCTGGTGAATTGCCAGAGAAATACATATGTCTGTCGGCAGTTATGGAGACGCACCTATGAGCCTCAGAATTGCCATTCAGATGGACCCGATGGAAACCGTGGATATCAATGCAGATACCACTTTTGCCATGGCTGAGGCCGCAGAAAGCAGAGGCTATCAGGTCTGGACCTATCATCCGAACGACCTCTCCTGTCTGGACGGTCGCCTCTATGCAAAGGCACGCCGCACCAAGGTCCAGCGCGTTCCCGGCACGCCGGCTCTGTTTGAAGACTATGAACGCCTCGATCTGGAAGACGACGTCGATGTGGTTCTCATGCGTCAGGACCCGCCTTTCGATATGGCCTACATTACGGCGGCCCATCTTCTTGAGCTTCTCAAAGGCAAGACGCTCGTTCTGAACGACCCTGAATGGGTCCGCTCATCGCCTGAAAAACTCTTCCCGCTTCTGTTCCCGGGCCTGCTGCCGGAAACGCTGATCACCCGTAATCCGGACGAGATCGCAGCCTTCCGCGAAAAGCATGGCGATGTGATTATGAAGCCGCTTTACGGCAATGGAGGCGCGGGCGTTTTCAAAGTGAATGCGAATGATTCCAATTATGGCTCCCTTCTGGAAATGTTCACCGAACGCAACCGCGAACCTTTCATCGTTCAGGCCTTCCTGAAGGACGTCTCAAAAGGCGATAAGCGCGTCATTTTGATTGATGGCGAACCGGCTGGCGCAATCAACCGCGTCCCAAAAGAAGGTGAAGCGCGGTCCAATCTGCACGTTGGCGGCACGGCGCATCCGGTGGACCTCACTGAAACCGATCTTGAAATTTGTCGCCGCATCGGACCGGCCCTCAAAGAGCGCGGACTTGTGCTCGTCGGCATCGATGTCATTGGAGATAAGCTAACCGAGATCAACGTTACCTCCCCGACAGGTGTTCAGGAGATGAAGCGGTTTACTGGCATTGATGCCGCGCAGCTCTTCTGGGATGCGGTGGATCGCAGACTTCAGTCGACCAGATAAGGCAGACGGCAGCTGGCATCGGTCACACGCAGGTCGGCTTCACCCACATATATGCCCAGCTCTTCCAGAATATCGTTCACAAGAATGACCATTGGGCGATAAAGAAGCGGCGTGCGGTTCAGATTGACGCCCAGTCCGGAAGACACGTTCTTCGTGGTACCCGCTTCGATTTCAGCTGCGGAAAACTCCACCTCGACAGTGTCGCCACCTGACAGATCGATCGTAATATCCCGGAGGTTTAACGGATTGAGAGTCAGAATGGTTGGCGACGTTTCCGCCTCTACGGTTACGGTTTGAACATTTCTTCGCGCATCGCATTGAACATCTTTGATGCGCGCCATAGCCGAACCCAGCTGCAATGACGTGTTCAGAAGATTCAGCCCGCTTCCAATATCCAGCTCGATATCAACCTGGCTGGACTCCATCTCGTCAAAACCGTCAGCGCTATGGTCCCAGTGAAGAAAACGGCCAGGATCACCAATATCAACACGCGCAGCGACGAAATCACCCAGAACTTCCAGATCGGCTTCCGCCTGACTGTCATCGTTTGCGAGCGCAGCGGAGGCAAACAGCAATTCACCTGCTGAAATCATGAAGGCGCGTGAAGAGGAAAGCTCTCCAATATCCAGTCCCCCAGAACGGCCCAGATCCAGAATCTCGTTCAGCACAAGGGTTCGTCTTGCCGCGCGCCCTGGTGGCTGAAGATTGAACGGGAGCGTTCCCGACAAATCAGAATACCGGATGGCAGATGTCACATCGCCCAGAGTTATTTCCGCTCCGAGAACCTCATTATATGTGAGCGCATCGAGATCCAGGTCGGTATTTATGATCTCCAGCGCCTGAAAAATATCGAGTTCGATATCCAGAAGCTGCTCATAATCGGCAACCGTAATCCGGCCATTATATCCGACTAGTGAATCCAGAAGCGCCGCAGGCAGACCGCCCTCAAGACGCAGAAGACGTGACCCCATCCAGAGTGATGCGCTACGCCTGAGCGTGGCCGTTGAATGAACCTGCAGTGAGTTATCGTTCTGTACGAGCCTGCCCATAATGCGTTCTTCGATCGGGAAGGTGATTTCTACCCGAACGGCATTCCAGTTCACTTCGGATTCTTCAAATCTCTGATTGTGAGGAATTGTTTCGTCCTCGCGATAAATGCCAGTGACGAGACGCGCCTCAACACCCTCATCATCAAATCCCTGAAGATCGAGATGCGCCTGCAGCGCCGACACTTGTGGATTGGCGCTTTCAGCCAACCTGAGCGCGGCCACGTCGGACGCAGACTGGTATTTTCGCTTATCCAGATAGGCGAGGCCAAGATTCGCCCCCACCGCAACAATAACGCAGATAGCGCCCAGAAAGAGCGCCGTCAGGATGAGGGATGTTCCCCTTTTATCTGCTGTGAAGTCGCGGACTGTTTTCATGTAGTCCGTTCCGAGATGCTCTGGCGCACAGTGAAGGTGTTCGCAGGCATTGGGATAAGACCGCGGAATAACTCAACCGGATGACCAGTTGTGTCATAAACGATTTCAACAATGGTCGTTTCCGTATCCGTGTCATAAACCACATCTACGGCGACCTGATTATTGTCGATCAGGACATATTCCCGTCGCGCGACAGCAAGGTGCTCGGCGGCGAGCTCTCGCTTCTCGGAAACGGAAAACCCGCCAATCGTCGCGCGCGTAACGTCCGCGCCGAGCTGCTGAAGGCTTATCGCGGTTAGAAATAACATGCCGTATCCGACAATTGCCGCGAGTATAAACATCAGCACCGGGGCGACTAAGGCAAATTCAACCGCAGATGCCCCTTTTTTATCTTCAAAATAATGTCTCATAAAAAGTCACATATAAAATAGCTCGATAATTACGCGCTAATGACTAAAAAATGACACAGGCCCGTAGCCAGTTCGTTAACAAAATAGCCCGAATTTTCGGTGTTTATCCAAATTCGATTACTTTTGGTTATTATAATCATTCGTAATAGGAATGCGTAAATTTTATCACCTTAGGCATATACCTTGTTTCTATATTATTTTTGACTAAACGTGTTAAGAAAAGAGTTCAGCTAAATCTGGCGCTTATGCCTTATATCTCCGAGTCACCGCATCGGACTAATCGTTAACAACTTCGACGCGCCTGCCTGTTCTGTTTCGGAACTAATTCGTTAACGAAATGTCCCTTCACGTTAACGACTTACTTTTGTTCTTGTATTGTTCGCTATTTCTTGTCTATTTTTAGTTGCAGAGCAGGAGGTCAGAATGGTCAGTCGGATTACAACTTTTGCATTTGACGGAATTGAAGCGCGACCAGTGGATGTTCAGGTGCAACTCCTCGGAGGGCAGCCTCACTTCTCCATTGTAGGCCTGCCGGACAAGACAGTTGCCGAAAGTCGCGAACGCGTGCGCGCGGCGTTTTCTTCTATCGGTCTCGCCCTTCCTCCGAAAAGAATTATTGTAAATCTGGCTCCAGCGGACCTTCCAAAGGAAGGAAGTCATTATGATCTGGCTATCGCGTTAGCACTTTTAGTCTCCATCAACGCGGTTCCATCTGATGCATTGGAGCGTATGGCGGCGATTGGCGAGCTGTCTCTGGACGGGCATTTGCAACCGACCTATGGCGCGCTTCCGGCCGCAATCGGTGCTGAGGCTATGGGCCTCTCTTTAATATGTCCGGAGCTTTCCGGCGCAGAGGCTGCATGGGGTGGCGGCAATGTGATCGCAATTGAAAGCCTTATGGCCTTCATCAATCACTGCGCAGGGCGCCTTCATCTAAAGCCACCGGAAGCCGGAAACACGAAAGCGCTGCCACCTCCGCCCGACCTTCGCGATGTGAAGGGTCAGGAAGGCGCAAAGCGCGCGCTGGAGATCGCGGCAGCAGGTGGACACAATCTGGTTTTCTGCGGGCCGCCGGGATCGGGCAAGTCCATGTTGGCAACGCGCCTGCCGGGTCTCTTGCCAGATCTTTCCCCGAAAGAACTGTTAGAGATCAGCCAGATCCAATCCATCGCCGGGCTCCTGGAACGCGGAGAGCTATCCCGCCGCAGGCCTTATCGCGCACCGCACCATTCTGCCTCAATGGCTGCACTGGTGGGTGGCGGCGCACGCGCCCGCCCGGGAGAAGTGTCTCTCGCGCACCACGGCGTACTCTTTCTGGATGAGTTGCCCGAGTTTCCGACGCAGGTTATTGAAGCTCTACGCCAGCCGCTTGAAACCGGCGACGCAGTAATCTCCCGCGCCAACCGGCATGTCAGATACCCTGCCCGCTTTCAGTTGATCGGCGCGATGAATCCCTGTCGGTGCGGTGGCGGACCGGCGGAAGGCAATTGCCGTAAAAAACCGAAATGCCTGCAGGATTATCAGGGGCGATTATCAGGCCCCTTCCTCGACAGGATTGATCTCTTCTGTGATGTGCCGCCGGTTACCGTCGCCGATCTTAATCTGCCGCCACCTGCGGAGGGCACCAAAGAAGTAGCAGCCCGTGTTCTGAAAGCCCGTCGCATTCAGGCTGAACGATTTGCGGGCTTGGAGCATGACACGCGCGCCGTGAATGCAGACCTCTCCTCCAAACAGATTGAAGAGGTTTGTGTGCTGGATGATGCCAGCAGGAAACTTCTAACCGATGCAGCCGAGCGGTTCTCCCTTTCGGCGCGTGCTTATCACCGCGTTCTGAAACTTGCCCGCACAATTGCTGATCTTGATGGCGAAAGAAATATTGCGCGCCATCATCTGGCCGAGGCACTGACCTATAGATGGCGTGACCCTGCTGTTTCATCGCTTTTAACGGCGTAATCATATCTCTGTGCGAGAACCTGTTTCGGGATATCCGTTCGGGACAAGAGAGATATGAGCCAAGCTGAAACGCAACCAATAGAGCAGCGCTTTCTGGCGTCAGTCAGTCATGAAATCAGAACACCTTTGAACGGTATTCTGGGCATGGCCTCTCTTCTGGCCGAGACCGAACTCACGCCCGCGCAAGCTGACTATGTTTCTGCCATCCGCCGTAGCGGCGCGCGCCTGCTCGATCTTCTGAATAATGTGCTCGACTATGCACGCATGGACGCTGCAGGCGTCGAGCTTGAAACAGCTGAAACCGATATTCGCGGCCTGGCGCAGGATGTGGTGGAGCTTCTCAGTCCGCGCGCGCACGAAAAAGGTATTGATGTCTGCGTCCGCGCGGCTGTCGATTTGCCTGATAAGGTGGTTCTGGATGATGGCCGCGTCAGGCAGATCCTGTTCAACATTGTCGGCAACGCGATCAAATTTACCGAAAAGGGCGGCATACTCGTTGATCTTTCAACACGGAAAGACAAAGAGCTCTGTATCGATATCATTGATTCCGGTCCCGGACTGACCGATGAAGCACAGGCGCGCCTGTTCAATGCGTTCGAACAGGCAGAAGCTGGCCATCGCGGCATTGATGGCGGCGTGGGCCTTGGTCTCACCATTGTGAACCGCCTGGTCGAAGCCATGAATGGCGGCGTGACGATTACCAGCGCGCCGGGCATTGGCGCCCGTTTCAGAATTCTTCTGCCGCTCAATATTGCTGCCGAGGCCAGACCCGCCGAACGGGCAGGCCAGCCAAAGCGCATCGGCCTTGCAGGCATGTCCACGCCGCTAATGCTGTCTCTTGCTTCGATGGCGGATGCCGCGGGCCACACCATTCTGACCGAAGCAGACGGCAGCGAGATTGATATCTGGCTGGCTGATGCCCGCCTCCCACCGAGTGAACTAAAACGCCTCGGCCACTTGGCACCTGTCATAGCCCTGATCCGCCCGGAAGACCGCGATCATATTGAAAACCTTCGCGCCAATGGATGCGCGGGTTATCTGATGCGTCCGGTGCGTGAGGCCTCGCTTATGGAACGCCTTGCGGTTTCCGGCGCCGCCGCAGAGCAAGAGGCCACCGAACAAACAAGCCAGTTCGAGACAGGCCGGATCCTGATCGCTGACGACAATGCGGTGAACGCGCTCCTGGCGACCCGGGTTCTTGAAAAAGCAGGCCATGCCTGTACGACGGCCGCCACCGGCGCCGAAGCGCTCGAAGCGGTCCAGTTCTCTCATTTTGATGTCATTCTCATGGACCTTCGTATGCCCGTTATGGACGGTTATGAAGCAATGAGACAAATCAGAGCCCTGCCCGGCGCTGAAAAAAATAACACTCCGATCATTGCGATTTCTGCTGAAATCAATCCAGATGTTGAAAAAGCCGCGAAAGCCGCGGGTGCAGATGCCGTCGCGGCCAAACCGCTCGACGCTCATACGCTCCGTTCGATCGTGGACCGCTGGACTGACAGGCAGAAGGCGCAGGCATGAGCGAGACACAGATATCAACGCCCCATAAGCAGACCTTCATCGAAAGTTTTCGGGTCTATCTGAAGCCCATCATGCTCGCCATGCTGGTGCTTGGCTTTGCATCTGGCTTGCCGCTGATGATGGTTTTCTCCAAACTGTCGACATGGCTTCGTGAAGTTGGCGTAGACCGCACCACGATTGGCGGCATGTATGCGGTGTCTCTCGCCTACTCTCTGAAAATGTTCTGGGCGCCGCTCGTCGATAAGATGAAAGTACCCATTCTGGGTGACATTCTGGGCCAACGCCGAAGCTGGATGGTCGTCGCAATCACCGGAACGGTCGTTGGCCTTATCACCATTGCAACATCAAATCCTGAAGTGTCGCTGACTCAAACCGTTATCGGCGCTCTCATTCTGGCGTTCTCGGGCGCGACACTGGATATCAGCGTAGATGCATGGCGAATTGAATCGGCTCCCAATGATGAACAGGCCAACATGGCTGCAGTTTATAATCTGGGATACCGCTTCGCGATCATGTTTGCCGGGTACGGGATCGCTATCGCGGGCCTGACAAGCTGGCTGATTGCATACGGGATCATGGCGACCGCCATGTTGCTGATCATGATCGCGATAATCTTTTTCATCTCCGAACCGGAACACGAAGTCGACGAAACATCAGATGATCTGAATTTCATTCAACGGTTCGGAAAGTCCGTCGCGACACCGTTCCGCCAGATCGCAACACGTTTTGGTCCCTGGGTTCTTGTCGTTCTTGCGATTGTCGCCTTGTATCGTATTAGCGACTTCACAATGGGCGTCATGGCCAGCCCGTTCTACATTGATCTTGGATATTCCACTGAAACCATCGGTCTTATTCAAGGCACATTCGGGCCCTGGCCGATTGTCGTCGGCGGCTTCCTTGGTGGCTTTGTCGCAGTGAGATACAGCCTTCTGCCAGCGCTATTGGCCGGCGGGATAATCACCATTCTGACCAATGGTGCATTCGCCCTGCTCGCGCTTGCCGCTGGTCCGGGATTGGATGCTCACGCAAACGGAGACCTGAGCGCAATCGTCAATACGCCCTCAAGCATGGCACTTCTGGGCGTCATAGTAGCTGACAACCTTGCTGCCGGTTTTGTGGGGTCAGTTTTCATCGCCTATATGTCCGCGATGGTGGATCGAAAATTCGCAGCTACCCAGTATGCGGTGCTTTCTTCGACCTATTCCATTTTCTGCAAAATGGTCGCCAGCACTACGTCAGGTCCACTTTCTGAGGCGATCGGCTGGGCGGGCTTCTTCTCCGTTACGGCGCTATACACCATCGTGCCAATGCTGCTGATCATCATCGTCATGATGTTCGGACCAAAGGCCGCCAAGGGAAAGCTTGAGGAAGAGCCGGAAGAACCCGTTCCAGAAACGCAACCGGCGAGTTGATACAAAAAAAGCCCGGCCATAAAGCCGGGCTTTCTTTTATCTGTGACGCGAACGCTTACTGAGCTTTCAGCGCCGCGTGAGCGTCTTTCTCGTTCACATCATAGGCAGAAATCGTCGCCATGTTCACAATGTCGGAGACGGTAGCGCCGAGCGAACAGATCTGAATAGACTCTTTGAGGCCCATGAGCATCGGACCGAGAACCGTCGCGCCGCCAATGCTGCCAAGCAGGGACGTCGCGATGCTGGCCGAGTGAATAGCTGGCATGACAAGCACGTTTGCAGGGCCCGTCAGACGCATGAACGGATAGGACCGCTTCGCCATAGGGTTCAGCGCAACACCTGCCTGCATCTCGCCTTCATATTCGAAGTCGATGTCGTCGCGCGCATCAAGCAGAGCCACAGCTTCACGGACTTTCTCAGCGCGTTCGCCGAGCGGGCTGCCGAATGTGGAGTAAGAGAGGAACGCCACGCGCGGCGTTGCACCAAGACGGCGCGCTGCGTGTGCTGCTTCTACAGCAATGTCAGCAAGCTGCTGCGCATCCGGAAGCTCGACGATGTTCGTGTCAGCAATGAAGAGCGTCTGACCTTTGCTGACAACCACCGACATACCCATCACCGGATCATGTTCGACTTTGTCGATCACCAGACGCACATCTGACAGAGCTGACTCATAGCTACGGGTCACACCCGTCACCATGCCGTCTGCATCACCAAGCGCGACCATGCATGAACCGAAGACGTTACGATCATTGTTGACGAGACGTTGAACGTCACGCTGCAGATAGCCTTTACGCTTCAGGCGCTCATACAGATAATCGAAATAGTCCGGGTTACGGTCAGAAAGCGCCGCATTGACGATTTCGAGCGCGTCTTCCGGAACACCAACCTGTTTCATAGTGCGGCGAACACGTTCTTCGCGACCGATAAGGATCGCCTTACCGAGTTCCTGATTTTCAAAGCTGAAGGCCGCACGAATAACCGCTGGCTCTTCACCCTCTGCGAACACGATACGCTTTGGTTCTTCTGTACGAACCGCGCCCTGAATGCGCTGCAGGAAGGATGCTGTTGGGTCGAGACGACGCGCAAGCTCTTCCTTGTAAGCGTCCATGTCTTCGATATTCTTACGCGCAACGCCTGTGTCCATCGCAGCCTGCGCAACGAATGGCGGAATGTAAGAAATCAGACGCGGGTCAAACGGAACCGGAATAATGTATTCAGGGCCGAAGGTCGGGCGCGCACCGTGATACGC
>QGCY01000006.1_pt1 | contig 102544 bp, 103 predicted proteins | sample 4708041 | NCBI WGS metagenome assembly QGCY01 (sample SAMN08941164, study PRJNA450518) | Sediment metagenome, whole genome shotgun sequencing project. | biome: grassland soil; feature: grassland; material: soil; isolation source: soil 14 days enrichment with methanethiol and mixed carbon source ... | reverse complement strand
ACCAAGCAGCGCATCGTTAATAATAGTGGCGATACCATTACCGTATACCCGTATGGGCTGGTGACACAAAAAGGTCTGCCGAACTATTTTGAAGGGCGCTCGATCTCCCATGAGGGGCCGATTGCTTATGTCGGCGGTGAGCTTGAATCAGTTAAATATAAATCTATCCGTAAACAAGAAAAGCTTGAATATCAAGCCTCTACAGGGTGGGCCGGTATGACCGATAAATACTGGCTAACCGCCATGGTTCCGCCACAAGGGCAAGATGTGAAATACCGCTATCATTATTCCGGTACACCACCCAAAAAGAAGCAAAAAGACACCGGCTATTATCAGGTTGATTATACTGGCGCCGCTTTGGTCATTGGACAAGGTCAAAGTGCTTCGATTGAAAGTCAGTTATTTGTCGGGCCTAAAAAAGTTATTTTGCTCAATGAATATAGCAAAAAATTAGGTGTCGAGAAATTAGACCTCGCGGTTGATTTTGGCATGTTCTGGTTTTTCACTGTGCCGTTTTTCTATGGTATTCACTATCTTGGTTTACTTACCGGCAATATGGGTATTGCGATTATTTTGCTTACGCTGATTATTCGAACTGCGGCATCGCCATTGACTTATCAATCTTATAAGTCTTTTGCTAAAATGAAAAAGGTGATGCCGCGCGTTAATAAACTGCGCGAGGAATATGGCGAGGACAAGCAAAAACTACAGCAAGAGATGATGGCGCTCTACCAACGTGAGGGGGTCAACCCGGCCGCGGGCTGTATTCCGATTGTTTTGCAAATTCCAATCTTTTTCGCCTTTTATAAGGTGCTCTTTGTCACGATTGAAATGCGCCATGCGCCGTTCTTCGGCTGGATTAAAGACTTATCGGTTGCTGATCCGACCTCGATCTTTAACGCATTTGGCCTTATTCCGTGGACTCCGCCTGAATTTTTAATGATCGGTGCTTGGCCTTGTATGATGTTGATTGCGATGCAAATTCAACGCAAGTTAAACCCACCGCCTACTGACCCAATTCAACGCGATATGGCACGTTGGTTCCCGTTGATGATGACATTTATTATGGCGCGTTTTGCATCAGGTCTGGTGATTTACTGGACGGTCAGCGCTCTGTTTGGCAATATTCAGCAAATCGTCATTATGCGTAAAATGGGTGTGCCTATTCACCTATTTGGCGAGACATCTGATGAAGAAATTGAAGAAGCTAATAAAAAGGCCGAAAAAGCGGAAGAAGAAACAGATCACAAAGACGAGCCGAAAGTGATTGAAAATATTAAACCGCCCAAGCCCCGTAAAAAGAAAAAGAAGTAAGCGGTCATGGCTGATTTTCAAAGCGAAGAAGAACCTTTAGATCTGGAAGCCGGAAGGCGTTTATTCTCAGGAACGTGTGATTTTGTGATTGGTGCTGCCAAGCTTGAGCAGCTACCGGTCAGTGATTTAAATGAGGTCGCCTTTGCCGGACGATCCAATGTTGGAAAATCGTCGTTAATTAACGCACTGACCGGACGCAATGCGTTGGCCCGTACATCCCACACACCAGGGCGAACACAACAGCTTAACTATTTTAATTTGTCTGATCACATGCATTTAGTGGATATGCCCGGCTATGGTTATGCCAAAGTTTCTAAATCGATGCGCGATGAATGGCAAACACTAATCCGCACCTATTTAAGTGGTCGAGCCAATTTACGTTGTGTGATGATTTTAATCGACGCGCGTCACGGATTAAAGGAATCCGATGAGGCTTTGATGGATATGCTCGACGAGACCGCTGTTTCTTACCGAATTATTTTGACCAAAACCGATAAAACAAAATCAGATGAGCGAGAAAAGCTTACCAACAAGATACAAGCCCTGTTGAAAAAACACGCAGCGGCACACCCCAATGTTACTTTAACCAGTGCGCATGGCAATCACGGAATTGATACGCTCAGAGCGATTGTTGTTTCTTACGCAAATAAAGGATGATTGTAAAACAATCCTTCATACGAAGTAATAATTTCATCGGCCCCAGCCTCTAATAGAATTTTACCGTCGCGATGCTCTTCCGGGTGGCAGCCTGTAAAACCCAACACCATCATTCCGGCCGCTTTTGCCGCTTGTACACCAACCACACTATCTTCCAGCACAATTGTACGATCTGGGGCCACGCTTTGGCGGGCAGCCGTTTCCAAGAATAAGTCCGGTGCAGGCTTCGGGAAGACGACTTCGATCGCAGTAACGATATGCTGATCGGGGAATAACCCTTTTAGCCCTGCAAGTTCCAGACTTTTAAGAACATTATCACGTTGCCCGTTCGAGCCTACAGCCGTTTTAAAACGTTTTTGTACTTGGGAAACAAAATCCCACACGCCGGGCAAGGGCTTAAAATAGGCTTCAGAACGCTCTGCGACACGGCTAGTATAACGCTGGCTCATATCATTGGGAAAAACGTAACCGGTTTCTTGGCTGATTTGCTCCAGCATTTTACGGAATTGTAACCCCATAAAACGCGTATACACTGTATCAAAGTCATAATCTTTCAAGCGTTCTTCTGCCAAGAGCTCAACCGTTGCGCGGGCGTGGAGTTCCTCTGTATTTACCAAGGTTCCGTCACAATCGAAAATAATAAGCTCTTTTGCCATCAATAAAATCCAAATCCATTTTGAAAAAGCGAACCAACCGTTAGAACGCCATAGCAATATAGTCCTTTTAATCTGTTCTTGCCATATGGCGGGATTTTAAAAATTTTGTTAGAATTGATCGGGTGGAACAATTTTTGATCCAACAATGACAAGGTACCTCGTTTTTTATGGCTGAAGATTCCAATAACTTGCACGACAATTCAATCGGCTGGTTTTTTATTGCACTGGTAATGCTCGGTGTGATCTGGCTCCTGTGGTATTTTTTCAAAACCGACATTCGCGATGCAGTCCGCTGGATACGCTATGGTGAGATGTGGTTGATACAATGGTTCGTTCCAGATGACTATACCGTCATGTTTAATGGTAAGCTTATTCGTTGGCATGATTTTTTTGCTGATACGCCCACATATAAAGCGACCGAGCTCACCAGTGTTCATTTGGGATTATTCAGTGCCTTGGCGATGCAGCCTTTGAAATATGTTTTCTGTGGGCTCATGGGCGTGGGGGCTATTTGGTGCATTTTATCAGGGCCACGCACCCATAACCGCACTGATCTGGGCCTGGAAGGTCTGATTCGATATCAATCCAAAAATTTTCCTATCATTAAACCCTTTGTTGAATTTAACCCTTCCAAGCAACCGCCTCGCCCACCCGGATCGCCAGTTCCGGCGGAGCTTCCCCCTTTTGCCGAAGCTTTGGGCCCTGAAGAATGGCTGGCCTATCACAGCGTTAATGTTCCTGATGGCAAGGTAGATCAACAAAGCGCTAAGAAAGCTTTTCAAAAGCAATTGCTCGGACGATGGAAGGGCGCCAACGGCTTACCGGATTATCTGCAGATTTTATTGGCTGCTTTTTGTCTGAAAGCCTCACGCAAACGATCCCAATCGGATGATCTGATAGGCCGTTTGGCTAGTTGCTGGCATCATGAAAAAGGATTGCAGCTTTCGAAAGATAAGGGATTGCTGAAAGAAGCACGAAAAATTTTAAAAACCAAAGATTTGGCGGCTAAAACGTTAGCTCAAGCCAATCGTCATGCTTTTGTAACGACAGCTCTTTTACGTGCACTGCAGTTTGCTCGCGAAGAAGGAGGGGTTTTAGCGCCCGCACAATTTGTTTGGCTTCGGGCTTATAACCGCGCACTTTGGTATCCGCTGAATAATTTAGGCCGTCAGTCCTTCCATCTGGAGGCAATAGGTGCGATGGCTCATTTCAAAGCGGAGCGCTTAACGCAGCGGCCTATTCCATCGCCTCAGCTTGATTTTGCGGTAACCTCGATCAGCGAGTATATGACGACAATTGATGCACGACCTATTCCACCCCTTGATTATAAGGGCACGAAAAAACGCGCCATTAAAAAGGCTGTATAAATTTGACCCCAATGGAAGGTAAAAAAACCAATGTTTGATACAAAAAAATCTTATAAATCCAGCGCTGATGTTGTTGATGGGAAGCTCATTTTATCTTTTCCCAATGCCACATCGCCTGTCGTTTGGCAGATGGATTTACAAGGGCATAAGGCATCCGCGCTTGAGGTAAAGGCACAAGATGACACAGCGGTATTGCTTTTAAAAACCGCTAAAGGCGAGACCATTGAAATTGCCGCCTTTGCAACGCATGAAGATGCCGTTGACGGCTTGATGAAGGCCAGCAATGCTATGAAGAATGCCTCCGGCCAGATTCATGTGGCTATCAATCAAAATGAAGGCAATGTTTATTCTACATCTCGTAAAGCCAAGAGCTGGGGTAAGCTTATTTTAAAAGGACTTGGTATTTTGGTTGCCCTTTATATCGCGGCTCTTGTCCTTGGTGTTCTTTTCGGTGGTGGTTCATCGTCGAGCCCACGTTCTGTTTCCGGTCAATCGATGGATGGTGTTCCCATGTCGGCTGATGAATTTTTACAACAACAATAAGCGTATAAAAGGCTCCTTTTTCTTCTTATGGCTTTAGATCATCGCAAACATATTCATAAGCATAAATCCCTGATCCGGGATATACGCCCGTTATCGGTTAAAATTGCCGATTCGCTGCAAGAGACGTCTTATTCAACCGTCGTTTTTGCCGTCGTCGGTGTTGCGATTTTTGTCAATGAATGGGCCTTAGCTTTTGCTGATGTGATTATGATTTTTATGCTGCTATTTTTTTGGTGGCTTAGCTCCCGCGATCGGGCCATTGCTTTTAAACTGCCCATGGGATCCAAATATCATGATAGCCATAATGAAGGCCCAGGCCGCAGCGGCGAAGCCGAAGGTATTTTATATCTAGGCAATACCGAAGACACCAACGAAGAAGTCTGGTTTACCAACTCCGATGCTAGAACCCATATTCTTTATCTCGGGACAACTGGTGCAGGTAAAACCGAAGGTCTTAAGTCCATGGTAACCAATACGATGGCTTGGGGTTCAGGCTTTGTTTATGTTGATGGTAAAGCCGACACCGATTTGTGGTCATCGCTTTCTGCGCTGGTGCGCCGTTTTGGCCGTGATGATGATTTATTGGTCCTGAACTATATGACCGGGAATTCGGACGTCAAATCCCCATCCAATACTATGAACCCATTTTCTTCGGGGTCGGCCTCATACCTTACTAATATGCTCGTTTCCCTGATGCCTGCATCCGAAGGTGATAATGCCATGTGGAAGGAACGTGCGGTGTCTCTTGCCAGTGCGATGATGCCTGTTTTGACCTGGAAGCGCGATAATCAGGAAATTCCGCTTTCCGTGCGAGTGCTCCGCGATAATTTATCCTTGGGTAATGTTGTAAAGCTCGCACGCGATGAAGCCGTGCCCAAACGCTTGCGCGAAGGGATGGTGGGTTACCTCGATACGTTGCCCGGTTTTGTTAATGATGCCTGGGGTGATGATGGACAAGTCAAAAAGCCCGAAGGCGGTGGCCCGGCGCCTGATACTCAAACTGCCAGCCAGCAGCATGGTTATTTGGCAATGCAGTTTACGCGCTCTTTACAATCGCTGGGCGATGATTACGGTTATATTTTTGATACACAAGCGGCAGATGTCGATATGGTCGATATCGTTTTGAACCGACGTATTCTCGTCGTGCTTATTCCGGCGCTTGAAAAGTCCGGTGATGAAATTGCAAATCTTGGTAAAATTGTTGCCGCTACTATTAAAGGAATGATGGGCTCCGCCTTGGGATCAACGGTAGAAGGTACATCTGAAACCGTCATTGAAAACAAACCGACCCACTCATCAACACCGTTTATGACGGTCTTTGACGAGGTTGGTTACTATACCGCAGAAGGCATGGCCGTTATGGCTGCGCAGGCACGATCTTTGGGTTTTTGCCTTGTTTTTTCTGGTCAGGATTTACCGGCGATGAAAAAGCGGGTTCGTGAAGAAGCTAATTCCATCACCGCAAACTGTAACATTAAGCTATTTGGAAAGTTGGAAGATCCAACAGAAACCAAAGAATTTTTTGAAAAAACGGTTGGTACCGCTTATGTGACCGAAGTTTCAAGCTTTCAGGCCGGTGCCGGGAGCAGCTATGCCGATACAAAGCAAGCCGGCATTCAAGAACGCGCCCGCGCTAGCTATGATGCTTTGCGTGCCTTTAAAGAAGGGCAAGCGGTTGTTACGTTTGGTGAGGGTGTGATCGATTGTAAGATTTTCTATAGTAATCCTGGCCATGCGAAGGCCATGCGAGTATCACGTTTCTTAGCATTGCCACCGCCTGACGAGGCCATGTTGAAACACGCATCAAGCATCACCAAAGTTCGTGACTTATTGGTTGATAAAAGCTGGAGCGCCATGGGCGCAGAAGTCGCAGCCGAAACACCCAAAGAAATTGATGCGATGCGCACGGGCTATAAGCGGGGCTTTGATCTGGATCAGAATACTATTATGGCTGGCGTGGCTTCCGTTGTGGAAGTGCATGCAATTGATAACCCACTACAAGCCAAGGCTATGGAGGCCCCTAAAACCGATCCTGCCAAGCCGGCGCCTACGACAACTCAAACCAAGTCACCCCTTACCGCAACAAAACCACCACCCGTTGCAGACCAAGCGGCATCCAGCGATAAAGCTGCTTCTGGTGATGGTGATAAAGAAAAAGATCTTTGGAAAAATATTATAGCCAAAGCCAAAGAAGATCCGGCCCCCGAAGAATCGCCGTCACAGCCTTCGCAGACTGCTTCACCGCAAGCATCCACACCGGGTGCTGAGATCGAGCAACAAGCCCCAAAGATGGCAAAGCCGAAATTACCGCCGGAAATTCTTAATATTCTTGATAATGCTGCCGACGAAGCGCGAGCGAAATTATTTTCCAACCGCGGCAAAGAAAACAGCGAATAAACCCTTATGAACTCTTCTATGATTATTCTTGATGGTGGTATGGGCCGCGAGCTTGAACGTATCGGCGCCCCTTTTCGTCAACCTGAATGGTCGGCTTTGGCGTTGATGGAATCGCCTCAAAGCGTTGTACAAGCTCATCAAAATTTCATCAATGCCGGTGCACAAATTATTACAACCAATGCTTATGCTTTGGTGCCTTTTCATATTGGTCAGGACATTTATGACGAACGAGGTGCGGCGCTTGTTAAGAATTCAGCCTTATTTGCCCGGCAAGCGGCCGATGCGGCAAATCGGCGTGTGACAGTTGCCGCTTGTATTCCTCCTGTATTTGGTTCTTACCGACCGGAAAGTTTTGATGTTCATGCTGCACCTGATTTAATTCGCCCATTTCTTAAAGAACAAGATAAATATGTTGATTTGTTTTTGGCAGAAACCCTTTCATCCTGGCAGGAAGCGCAGGCAGTCATTCATGAATTCGAAGCATTTGATTCTAAAAAACCATTGTGGTTATCGTTTAATTTAGCAGAAGAGCAAACAACAGTGGAGCCATTGCTGCGCTCAGGTGAATTGGTCAAAGATGTTATTCAACGCTGTTTAGATGAAAGCCCTGCTGAGGCGTTACTGTTTAACTGTAGCGCGATTGAAGATATCGGCCCTGCATTACGTGCAGCAAAAGAAGTCCTTACTCGCCAGTCTTCCGATGTTGCTTTGGGAGCTTATCCCAATGCTTTTTCAAAAAAGCTTGCCTTACAAGATGCATTATCTATTTCACCTTTGCGGGGTGATATCTCACCGGAATTATTCCTAGATTATGCGCAGCAATGGCAAAAAGATGGTGCAACAATTATTGGAGGATGCTGTGGCATTACACCTGCCCATATTGCAGAGCTTATGCCCTAGCACTTATTAGGTACCTTTTTGAATAAACAAGCAACTTATTCAATATCACTCAATTCAGCTTAGCTTAACCCATACCAAACACCGCGCCCTGCACCGTGACGGATGATTTGGCCACTGTCTAAAAGTTCTGCCAAGCGTAATTTAATCGTAGAGCGACAGCCGCGTGTTTGTTTCATGATTTGTTTCATCGTCATACGCTTATTGGCGCGCAAGGTTTCCAAAATCGAGATTGAAAGCGCCGGCATATCGGCGATGCCTTCGGCTTTTGTACCGCTCTTTAGCTGATCGGCAAGATAATCTTTGTGTTCGCTCAAGACTTTCACAAAACAAGTCAGCCAACCGTGCCAATCCGGTGTGCCGTCTTCCAATGAGGTTTGATTTTGCTCCAACGCGTGATAAATTTCTTCGGTATGTTCATTAAAAATATGATCCAGCGATGAAAAAGGCGCATAGCGATACCCACTTTTCAGCATCAGCAAGATAATCAAAAAACGGCTCAAACGTAGATTGCCATCTTGAAACGGAGCGATCTGTAAAAAGACAGACGTAAATACTGCAATAACCAATAAGGGATGAAATTCGTCGCTTAGTAAAGCTTCATCCACCCAGGCTAGAAGCTTTTCAAATAGCAAAGCCGCATCGTCGGGCGTAGCGGTTTCTAATTCGCCGACGATATTCTCACCTACGCGGAACTCAACCGTGTTATCGGTTGCCTTTAACTGGCCTGCATTAGGCCCCGGTGCAAAGATGCTGTGAAGGCCGCATAATAAGGCTTTATCAAAATGCTTGTTTTGTAAGGGGGCTAACATGGCGCGTAATTTCACCCCGTGTGAAGCGACGTCACCCAATAGATTAAGGCCCGTCGTATGGTCATCCAGACCGCTCCAAAATCCCTTGAATTCATCGATTTTTCCCAGCTGATGCAGTAATGCCGGTTTGATATGTAAGGTATGCAGGCCAATCATTAATTCTTATCTCGTATAAAATTTATTTTATACTCAGCGTTCAGTCGCCGCGCATGATTATGTGCCCCAAGGCACGATCTATGCGCTTATTAAACCATATTAGCCACAAATAGCCAATTCTTAAATTTTGGGTAAAATTACATGCGCTCCGGCGCGTTGATTCCTAGCAGAGCGATAATCAGATCCAGCTGGCGGGCAACCAGCGCGCATAGCTTCAAGCGTGAGGCACGCACAGCTTCATCGGCTTCGGATAGGATATGGCATGAGCCATAAAAAGAGCTAAAACTTTGCGCCAGCTTATAAGCATAATCACATAAAACATGCGGGGTATGGTTATCTAGCGCAAGGGCAAAATGATCGGAAAATTCCGCCATTAGCAAGCAAAGCTCGCGGTCTTCCGGGTGAACGGATACTGTATCAGCCGCGTCAACACCTTGTGCTTTGGCTTTGTTTAAAAGCGAGCGAATTCGAACAATCTGGTAGAGCAAATAAGGGCCTGTTTTGCCCTCGAAAGCGGTCATGCGATCCATATCAAAGATATAATCGGAAATTCGGTTGTTTTGCAGGTCGGCAAATTTAATCGCCGCAATACCAACTTTGGTTGCAATATCTTGTTTTTCTTCATCACTGAAATCGCTGGCCAGGTTAGCCTCGGCCAAGCGCGCATTTGCTTTTTCAACGCCTAGTGCGATCAAATCTTCTAATTTCATCACGCCGCCTGCACGAGTTTTAAACGGCTTGCCGTCTGTGCCGTTCATGGTGCCAAAGCCCGCATGGATCAGTGGCACTTGCTCAGGCACAATATTGCCAAGGCGCGCTGCGCGGAAAAGCTGTTCAAAGTGCAATGCCTGACGTTGATCAACGATATAGACAATTTTAGCAGGGCCGTGATCTTCCATGCGCTGAACCAGCGTCGCCAGGTCTGTTGTGCCGTACATTACCGCACCATCACGCTTATATAAAATCAGCGGTGGCATTTCTTTTTTATCGTCTTCTTGCGCGACTTCAACGATTAGTGCGCCATCGCTTTCCTTGACCAAATCTTGATCTTCCAAACGCTTAACCATCGGGGCGATGGAATCATGTGCGCTGGCCTCGCCAAGCCATAAATCAAAATGGACGCCCAACGCATCAAAATTTTCTTTCATCCCTGCGATCGAAACATCGATAAAATGCTGCCACAAGGCACGATAGCCTGCATGACCATCTTGCAACTTAGCTGTAATTTCACGCGCAAAGGCAAGGCGGGATTCATCTGCTTTACAAGCACCGGAAGCCTGCGGGTAAATTTCAGCCAAATCTTCCATGGTGACCGGTGATTGTGTCGGATAGTCGCCTTGATGGTTTTCATCAAAATACGGCCAGTCAGGATGGCTGATTTGCAGCTCGGATAAAACTTGGCCCATCGGCAAGCCCCAATCGCCCATATGAACATCACCCAACGCTTTATAGCCTGCGAATAAATACATGCGGCGCAGACAATCACCGATGATGGAACTTCGCAAATGGCCGACATGCATCGCCTTGGCAATGTTCGGGCCGCCATAATCCAAGACAATCGTATCGGCTTGTTCTGCGGGTTTTATGCCGGCTTTTTCATCAGCGCTATAGTCTGCAATAAATTCACTAATGGCCGCATCTGTAATATCAAGGTTAATAAAGCCAGGGCCTGCAATTTCAATTTTGGTAAAAATATCATGTTGCTTTAAGGATTCTGCTATTTTTTCTGCCACTGCGCGGGGGGCTTGCTTAGCCAGCTTGGCAGCACCCATGGCGCCATTGCATTGAAATTGCGCTAAATCAGGACGATCAGACACGCGAACCATGCCAAGTGCTTTCGGTAAGCCTTGATCTTCGAATGCGTTGCCGACAATATCTGATAATTTTGCTGCTAAACTTCCCATGAAATGGGTTGTATCCTAACCTTGCGGCGGAGTAAAGAGGAGTAAAATTATTTTGACTTATGTAAATTATTTTCTTATATTACCCGCAAATAAGGAAATTAAGTATGGCTTATCATTGTTTTAACCAAGGAAAAGAGCGCGACATTCATGTACGCGCCGATTTTATATTAGTTGCAAACTTATTTACCTTTCCCAGTAATATCGGACGTGATTATTTATCCGGCGTTCATACACGCCCCCTTTTTAATAATTCCGGTCAAGGCGCCTTTATTGAAGCTTGCAACGGGATTGCCGCTATTCAGCTGATCGATCCTGATGCGCAAACCAACGGTGCTTGGATTAATGAAATAACAACCGCGATGAAGCGAGCTGTTCCTAATAATTTGCGTAACCCTATTTCGCCCAGTGATCGTTTTCATTTTGAAGAAAATCGCGTTTTATTTACACGCGAAGGCCAAGAGCCGACGATTATTGATTGTGGGCCAAGCCCCCTGCAACAAGGCAAACTAAGCGGGCACCCCACGCGAGCTTATTGGCCCAGCATTGAAGCCCTAGATATGGTCGGCATAACCGAAGATTTAGGTCATAGCTTAATCTCCCCAGAGCTTATCAAGCTAGTTGATAAGGGTATGAAGATATTGGCACGATCATACGGCGAACGCACGTTGCCCATTCACTATTCCAAAGTCAATGAAAGCATCGAAAGCCCTGTTTTATTTCAAATTGGTGATTTGCCGGTTCACGGCGTTCTTATGCCCATGGTACCAGACCTAGAAACAGAACAGAGCAAAGCCCCTCTGCCGGAGCCTGCTTAACGGCCATATGTTGCGGTAATTTCAGCAACGTCTAAGGCATGAACCCCCAGAAAGTAACCTACTTTCGCACCGCTGGCGGTTTCATCCAAGGGCAGTTTTTCAACATCCAGTGCATGAACTTTAAAAATATAGCGATGCGGTTTATCACCTTTTGGCGGACAAGCACCCCCAAAACCGGTTGAGCCAAAATCGGTGGTCGCCTCAATCGTGCCCTCAGGCATCGCGCGCAAGCTTGCACCGGCTGGAAGGCTCTGAGTATCCGCCGGAATATTAAAAGCCAACCAATGCCACCAACCACTACCGGTAGGTGCGTCAGGATCAAAAACAGTAACGGCAAAGCTTTGCGTTTCAGCCGGTGCCCCAGACCAATTCAGGGCGGGCGAAACATTGGCACCCTCGCAGCCAAAGCCTTGATAGACCTGAGCATAGGTTAACGTGCTGCCGTCTTTAATGTTTTTACTTTCCAACATTAATTGCGCTTTAGCAGGCACTATGCTCGTTACCATCAATAAAGCCGTCAAAAGCCATAATTTTTTCATGATCCGAATTCCTTTTACCTATGCATCAATGTTGCGCACTTTAAGTGCGTTATCCTGAATAAACTCGCGACGGGGTTCAACGACATCGCCCATCAGAGTAGAAAAAATCTCATCCGCTTTCATCGCGTCCACTACTTTGACTTGCAGCAAAGTCCGTACATTAGGATCCAATGTTGTTTCCCATAGTTGCTCAGGATTCATTTCACCCAAACCTTTATAGCGCTGAATAGCTAAGCCTTTACGGCCATATTCCTGCACTTTGTCATACAGCGCGGCCGGCCCGTTGACTTTCGATATTGTTTTCTCGCCATCGCGGAACTCTGCCGGTTTTTCAAATACTTCTTGCAGCCAAGCATGTGCGTTATGCATCCGCACAGCATCAGGGGAGCGTAAACGTTCCGCCGCAATACGAACACGTTCGGTGACACCACGCAGCGTGCGCTGCGCCGTATAGCCGCCAACTGGGGTAAATTCGACTTTCCATGTGTTTTCACCCGCCGCAGCAATATGATTTAAACGTGCAGCAATTTTTTGAGCATATTCTGTGCCCTTTGCTTGATTTTCAAATATTTCCTGATCAAATGCCCCTGCAATAGCGGCCTGTTCAACCGCACGACGGTTACCGACTTTGACACTGAGTGAGTTAATTGAATTTCTAATTTTACGTGATTGCATCAGCATATCACGCAAGTCATTACCATTGCGGACGTCACCTTTCGCATCTATCACAGACAGAGAAGCCAGCGACACATCAATCAGGTAATCTTCTAAACCGCGTTCATCTTTCAAATATAGTTCGCTCGATTTACCGCGCTTGACCTTAAACAAAGGTGGCTGGGCGATATACAGATAACCGCGCTCAATCACTTCGGGCATATAGCGGAAGAAAAATGTCAGCAAAAGCGTACGAATATGCGATCCATCCACGTCCGCATCGGTCATGATGACGACTTTGTGATAACGAATTTTTTCGATATTAAATTCATCCGGGCCAATCGATGTACCCAACGCCGTAATCAACGTTCCAATTTCTTGTGAAGACAACATTTTATCAAAACGTGCGCGCTCAACATTCAAAATTTTACCGCGCAAGGGTAAAATCGCTTGATTGTGACGATCTCGAGCTTGCTTAGCTGAGCCCCCCGCTGAATCACCCTCCACGATGAAGATTTCAGAAACAGACGGATCTTTTGATTGGCAGTCCGCCAACTTACCGGGCAGTGAGGAAACATCCATTACCCCTTTGCGACGGGTTAGATCCCGTGCGCGGCGCGCGGCTTCGCGGGCGGTGGCAGCTTCTACAATTTTGCCAACAATTTGCTTCGCTTCGGCTGGATTTTCTTCAAACCATGTCGAGATTTTATCATTCATCGCGCTTTCCACCACGGGACGAACTTCGGATGAAACCAGCTTATCTTTGGTCTGGGAAGAGAATTTCGGATCAGGCACTTTGACCGAAAGCACGCAGGTCATCCCTTCGCGCATATCTTCACCGGTGAGTTTAACCTTCTCTTTTTTCAGCAACCCTTTTTCTTCGGCATAGCGCTGAATAGCGCGGGTAAGCGCGCCACGGAAACCAGCTAAGTGCGTTCCCCCATCGCGTTGCGGAATATTATTGGTAAAGCACAACATGGTTTCGTGATATGCATCCGTCCACTCCAGTGCGGCTTCGACCGTGATTCCGCTTGCGTCATCTTCATGAATAATTGTTACGGGTGGATTGAAAATCGGTTTTTTCATCCGGTCTAAATACTCAACAAAGCTTTGAATACCGCCTTCATAATAAAGCTGAACGGATAGGTGATCTGCTTCGTCTTCGGGACGGAAGTCACTCAAATAAATATTGACGCCGGAATTCAAAAAGGCAAGCTCACGCAAGCGGCCTTCTAACGTTTTGAAATCAAAATCCGTCATGGTAAAGGTTTCAGGCGACGGTAAGAACGTAACCTCAGTTCCGTTACGCTCCCCCGCTTCAAGTTCGCGGACAGGCTCCAGATCTTTCATGGCTTCGCCTGCTTTAAATCGCATATACCATTCTTTACCCTGACGGCGGATACGCAAATCCATAAATTCAGACAGTGCGTTCACAACAGAAACACCTACCCCGTGCAAACCACCGGAAACTTTATATGAATTGCTATCGAATTTACCCCCGGCGTGCAGCTGAGTCATGATCACTTGCGCGGCAGAAACGCCTTCTTCGGCATGCACATCAACCGGAATACCACGGCCATTATCCTTTACCGTCACCGAACCATCGGCGTTAATCATCACATCAATACGATCACAATGACCTGCCAAGCTTTCATCAATTGCGTTGTCGACAACCTCGTAAACCATGTGATGCAGGCCACTGCCATCATCGGTATCGCCGATATACATACCCGGGCGTTTACGAACGGCATCCAGCCCCCGTAATACTTTAATCGAATCCGCGCCATATTCTTCGGGATTGTTCGCTTCTTGTTGTGCTTCGCTCATATTTTTTGACTCGTTTTTCTGTTTCAATTTGTATAGCATGCACCCACGCAAAATCATAGCGCTAGGGCGCGAAAAACAAAGAGTTTTATACAAATAATGCAGCCAAAAACCGAAAAATTATTACGTCCTCATTACCGCACGTTAAAAGGCTATGTTTCGGCCGGAATGGAAAGCGATAAATCAGCGAAAAAAACCTTCCTGAACGCCAATGAAAACCCTTACGAGCTTCCGGGGCTGGATGGTTTTAATCGTTATCCAGAACCCCAACCTAAAGCTTTGCGTGATGGATATGCCGCTTTGTACGGCACCGCGGCAGAGCGCATTATCATGACCCGCGGCGCTGACGAAGCCATTGCTGTGCTTACCAAGCTGTTTTGCGAGCCTGAAAAAGATTCAATTATCATCTGCCCACCGACCTTTGGCATGTATGGTGTGAATGCCGCGACGATGCCTGCAAAAACGGTTTCCGTGCCTCTATTGGAAGAAGACGGTACGTACAAACTGGATGTCGAAGGCATTTTGGCCCGTAAGGGCGAAGCCAAGCTGGTCTTTTTATGCTCACCCAACAATCCAACAGGCACTCTGTTTGATCGCGAGGATTTGCTGGCAATTTGCGAAGGAACGCTAGGGCATTGCATGGTGGTGATGGATGAGACTTATCTGGAATTTGCCAAGGCTGACAGTCTGATTAACGAATTTGATCGTTATTCCAATTTGTTGATTTTGCGCACACTATCGAAATCCTACAGCATGGCTGGCATGCGTATGGGGTCTTTGATTTGTGCGGATGCAGGGCTAGCGGCGCTGGTTCGTGAAAAAGGGCTGGATGCTTATCCTTTGCCGCGCGCCAGTATCGAAGCCGCGTTACATGTCATGACGCCGGAAATTCAGCAAGCGGCTAAAACCAATATTGATACGCTGCTGGCCGAGCGCAAACGAATTGAACTGATGCTAGAGCAATCGCCCGCGGTTGAGCATGTATATCCATCTGCGGCGAACTTCTTATTGGTTAAAATGAAAGATGCCAAAGGCTTTTTCGCACGCTGCGCTGAGCATGACATCATCCTGCGTGATTTTTCCGATAAACCCGGTACAGAGAATTGCTTACGCATTTCGGTTGGATTGCCTGAAGAAAATGATAAAGTGCTTGCTTTGTTACGGGATTTTTAGGCCATCTCTTTGCGCTGAGATTTTAAATGCTCTCCCCCGATTTCAAAAAAACGGGCGTGATTTTTTGCCGCACTAAATAAATTTTCTTCCGTGCCTGTCAGCCAGACCTGCCCACCCAATTGTCGCAGCAAATCATACAACGCCGCGCGACGATCTTCATCCAGATGGGCAGCAACCTCATCCAGCAACAATAATGGCGGCGCGCCACGATGAGCCGCAATTAAAGCGCTATGGGCAAGTATCATTCCGATTAGCAGAGCTTTTTGTTCTCCTGTAGAGCATTGCTGTGCCGGCATCGTTTTTGCGCTATAGCTGACCAATAAATCTGTTTTATGCGGGCCGCTTTGTGCGCCGCCGATAAGCGCGTCTTTATCCCGGGAAGCTTTCAATTGGCCGCGGAACAGATCTTCCACCTCTAGCGCGGCAACACTGCCAAGCAATTCTTCCATTATGCCGCGCAAGCGCAGTGACGCATGTGGAAATGGGCTATTATTTTGAGCCGAAAAATTATCGCAAGCTTGTTGCAAACGCTTGATAAAGCTTAACCGTGCTGCTGCAATGGCACTTGCGCTGGTTGCCATTTGCTTTTCCAGACTGTCTAGCCATGTTTCATCCGGACGATGGTGATTTTCCGCCGCCGCCCGCAAAATTTTAGAGCGCTGAGAAAGCGCATTATCATAACGACGCACACGGCCTGAATGCGCCGGATCAAAAGCAAAAACCAATTGATCCAAAAATTTGCGGCGCTGGGAGATGCTGTCTAAAAACAGGCGATCCATTTGTGGCGTTAGCCATACACAGGATAAATATTCCGACAGGGATGCTTGTGAGCTCATGGTTTTACCGTCAATGCGAACTTGCCGCTTACCGGTTGCTTGCTGCAGGCCAGTGCCAATTTGAAAAGAAGAAAATTCTTTTTCCAAGCGCGCAGATACCACCCATGGATCACGGCTTTGGCGGCGCTGTATTTCATCCATCTTCGCACTACGAATACCGCGGCCGGGCGTTAGCATGGAAATGGCTTCTAAAATATTAGTCTTTCCAATGCCGTTCGGGCCATGCAACACGACAAGGCCGGGCGTCAGCTCACGCAAGGATAGATGATCGTGACTGCGGAAATGATGCAGATTAAGCGATGAAAGATAAACGGCCATGAATTCAATTATTGTATTAAAAAGCACGCCTGAAAGCAGGCGTACTTATTATAGCTAATCTTAGAGGTTACGCCTAGACGCGCAGCGGCATTAATACATAAAGCGACGATGGATCGCCATTATCTTGGATAATGGTTGGCGACGATGGATCAGCCAGCGTCAAACGACAGCCCTCACCACCGATTTGACTTGTGATATCGAGCAAGTATTTTGCATTAAAACCAATTTCGATATCAGTTTCACCGTTCACTTCGACTTCTTCGGTTGCGCTGCCTGATTCAGCTGAGCTTGCCGACAGGGTCATAACCTTGCCATTAAGCGCCATTTTAACCGCACGGCTTTTACCATCAGAAATAGTTGAAACGCGATCAATCGCACTTGAGAAAAGCTTAGGATCAACTTCAACAATTTTATCATTGCCCTGTGGGATAACGCGCTGATAATCCGGGAATGTGCCGTCGATTAATTTTGATGTTAAAACAACATGATCAAACGAAAATCTTACTTTAGCTTCGGAAAGCTCAATTTTAATCGAATCAGCGGCCTCATCAATCAACTTGCGAAGCTCACCAATACATTTACGCGGGATGATTACGCCTTCCATGCCTTCTGCGCCGGCAGGCAAGGGCATATCAAACATAGCCAAGCGGTGACCATCGGTCGCCACCGCACGCAATACTGGCACACCATCTTGCTCAGCGGCATGAACGTAAATACCATTTAGATAATAGCGCGTTTCTTCTGTCGACATCGCAAAGCGCGTACGATCAATCAAATCACGCAAGGACGCGGCAGGCAGAGTAAATACACTTGGCAGTTCACCCGCACCAATTTCAGGAAAATCCCCGGTCGGCAGGCAGCTTAGCTTAAATTGAGAGCGCCCCGCCTTTACATTGACCTGCGTTCCTTCGGCATTCATGGTGAGTTCAACTGTCGAATCGCCAGGTAATTTGCGAACAATATCATGCAATGTATGTGCTGGAACTGTTGTTTGACCTTCTTCCGCGATATCCGCGGCAACCGATTCGTTAATTTCAAGATCCATGTCCGTGGCCGTAAGAGCCAGTGCACCGGCGCCGGCACTTATTCTTACATTAGATAGAATGGGTATCGTGTTACGGCGTTCTACAACGCTTTGCACGTGGCTGAGTGATCTTAATAGGGCTTCGCGCTCAATTGAAAGCTTCATTACAGTTTTTCCATTTTTTTACGATTGGAATCGTAAGCTAGCACAAGGAAAGTGCGGGGTGGAAGCCTGTAAATGGTATTTATCGCAAATTAATCACGGATATTTTTATTGCCTCTTCAAACAATATTTCTTGACATTTCCATATTAATACATTAATTTTTACTTAAATGTGAGTTAATAAAGTGTTAACAAAAGTTGAGGTGTGAACATGAACAACAATAAAATAGACCATAAAGCCATCATCCGTTTTGGTAATGATAACAGCAAAGCTGATGCCGTTGGCGCCAAATTAAAATGGGAAGATATTACAGGTATTCGCTCAGGCACGCGGGTCAATGTATTATCAAACTGCCCCCTTACCAAAGTTGCTGTGGTTGAGCTTGCTGAAGGCGGTCAATCGCCTTGCGGTAACACAGCGTATAACCGCGGCAGCAAACGTTTAGTACCGAACGCAGCTTTAAATTATACCATTTTAGATGATATTCTCGAAAACAGCACGCCTGATTGGCAAGTTGGCAAAAATCAGGCTGCCTTCTAAAGTGAATCGGCAAAATTTCCGATAAAGTTATAAATCATTTTTGCATCCTGCTCATCTAGACAATAGGGCGGCAGGATGTAAATGCATGAGCCCAAAGGCCGCAACAGCAATCCATTTTCCAATGCTTTTTTATAAAAAACGGGACCAATTTCCGATAGATACCCTTGGCTTTTATCACTATGCAAATCCATGGCTAAAATGGTGCCCCGCTGGCGAATATTTCGAATTTTCGGATGTGTTGCAAATATCTCTGCCGCGCGTTGATGCCAGGATTTAATCTGGTTAATTTTCCCTATCACATCACTTTCATCCCAAATATGTAGAGACGCCAGCGCCGCGGCACAAGCCATGGGGTTCCCAGTAAAAGAGCTTGAGTGAAAGAACATTTTGCTACGATCCATAGAATAAAAAGCATCGTAAATTTTTGCGCTCGCCAGCGTGCCACCCATTGGCAAAAACCCTCCGGTTAGGCCTTTGGATATGGCCATAATGTCAGGCTTAATATTGGCTTGTTCACAGGCCCAAAAACTGCCGGTGCGGCCAAAGCCTGTCATGACTTCGTCTGCAATCAGTAAAATATCATAGCGCTGACATAGCTCAGCCATTGCGCGGAGTGTTTCAGGGCTATACATGCGCATTCCGCCCGCGCCTTGAACCAGTGGCTCAAAGATAAAAGCAGCAACTTCATCACCACACCGTTTGAGCAGCTTTTCCAGCGCGTCCAGCGCTTGATCTTCTTGGCCTTTGATCGGGACTGGTGTATGGATCACATCAAACAAAAAAGGCTCATAAATTTTATTAAAAACACCTCGCGCACCTGCGGCCATCGTACCAAACGTATCACCGTGATAGCCTTCTTCCAGTGCAATGACTTTATGCCTTGCTTTGCCGGTCTGCGCCCAATAACCAATGGCCATTTTCAGTGCAACCTCAACCGCGGTGGAGCCACTATCTGACAAGAACACATATTCATGGTTATCAAAGCTGCGTTTTAATAGCTGTTTGGCAAGTTGTTCTGCTGGCTCATGCGTAAAGCCTGCAAAAATAATTTGATCCAATTTTTCTGCTTGCGCTTGTACGGCTTTATGAATGGTCGGATGGCAATGGCCATGCGTGATCACCCACCATGAGGAGATCGCATCAATAATTTTGCGTCCGTCTTTTTGATATAGATACGCCCCTTGCGCACGGTCAATGAATGTGGGTACCGGTGCGGTGGCATGCTGTGTAAAAGGGTGCCAGATTGGTGAGCTAATTTTACTATCCGATAAAGTCATGGATGGAGAAATTCTCCTTAAATGTTTGTGCTAATATTTCCGGTGAAACATCATCCTGCCACGGCATGTGACCCAGCACTTTTTCGCCGGAATATTCGGCAATGGTTTTTATATTATCTTTCGGGCCCGCGCCAATAAAGACCAATCCGTGAATTTTAATGTTGCGTGCCCACAGGGCCTCCAGTGAAAGTAAGGTATGATTAATCGTCCCCAATCCGGCCCGAACGCATAAAATAACCGGCACATTCCAACGCTTAAACTGATTAATATATAGGTGCTTGCGCGTCACTGGCACCATGAGCCCTCCGGCGCCTTCAATGATCAGACCGTTTTTTGCTGGGGGAAGCTCCAGCGCATCTAACGAAATTTCAACCTTATCAATCTCAGCGGAACGATGAGGCGATAAAGGCTCGGTCAATAAATAGGCTTCATTTAAAAAATACTCTTCGGCCACGCCGGACAGTTTTTGCACCATACGCGTATCAACCATGCCATCCAAACCCGATTGAATTGGCTTCCAATAGCTTGTTGGGTAATCCGCATTGTGGAATGCCTGCATCAACATCGCACTAAAAACGGTTTTGCCAATGCCGGTATCTGTACCGGTAATAATGAAATTTGTGCTCATTGATTATTCCCCTAAAAAGCCGCCCGATTGCATCGACCAAAGCTTGCTATATAGGCTCTTTTTATTTTTACAGAGTTCTTCGTGGCTTCCATCTTCGACGATACGCCCTTCATTCATCACAATCAAACGATCCAGATGCGAAATTGTAGAAAGGCGGTGCGCAATCGCAATCACGGTTTTGCCCTCCATCAGCTCGCTTAGGCTTTCTTGAATTAAATGCTCACTTTCACTATCTAGGGCGCTAGTTGCTTCGTCCAACACCAAAATCGGGGCATTTTTCAATATGGCCCGGGCAATGGCAATGCGTTGACGCTGACCACCGGATAATTTGACTCCGCGTTCACCCACCCGTGTTTGATAACCCTCAGGGAGATCCATAATGAAATCATGCGCATACGCTTTTTTCGCAGCCTCCATTACCTCTTCATCTGTTGCATCCAGCTGGCCGTAACGAATATTTTCAATCAACGGATGATTAAACAGCGTGACATCTTGCGGGATCACAGCAACGATTTGCTGCAAGCTGGCAATGGTGATGTCTTTGATATTTTGATCTGCGATTTTTACGGCGCCTTTTTCGACAGAATAAAAGCGCAATAACAATTTGACGATGGTGCTTTTCCCTGCGCCGGAAGGGCCTAAAATACCTATTTTTTGGCCTGAATCTATTTTTAAATTAAGGTCATTAATGATGCTTTTCTTTTCATTATAATAAAAACAAACATTTTCAAATTCGATCGAAGGCTGTTCAGTTTTCAATGCTTTCGCATTCGGCGCGTCTACGATGGCTGGCTTTTGATTCAAAACATGCGTCAATCGCTTAAAACCCTGCCATTGCTCGATGAAGCGTTTATATAAGATGGCAAAGCTTTCAAGTTCTATCCATATGGTTAAATTGAAAAATAAAATTGCCGCATACGCACTGATGGACAGGCGTTCATGGATGACTTCATAACTGGAGAGAGCAATAATGACGATCATCCAGAACATGGCCAGAAAATCCATCACCAGCCAACGACGGCAAATCGTTGTTAGCACATATTTTCTCGAATCATGATTAAGCGCTTCGAGTATTTTTCCTCTTTCTAAGACATATGGTTTTAAATTGAAAAGCCGAACCGTCGCTGTCGAGACGATAAACTCATACACACCGCCGATCAGTTTTTCTAATGTCTCGTTGTAACGCTCAAAACTGCTGTGCAGCCATCCCCCTGTCATAAACGCACACATCATATAAGAGACAATATAGCCGATATATATCGCAATATAATAAATCGGGGTCCCCAAAGCGATCAACGAGATACTTAACGCAATCAAGATGGCCGGTATGGCAATAATATGCCAAAAGGTGTTCTCCAAGAAATCCCAGGTACTTTGACGCCCCATGATTAACCGCTGAAGTTTTTCGCCCGATGCTTTTTCTTCGTGCCAGCTCTCCGGTAGGGATAGATAATGGCGAAAACCAAATAGTGCGACTTCTTTGGAAATTTTATCCATGAGCTTACCAGCCGGCAGATAGGTCACAATCATCAGCATTAAAATGGCCAGAAATCCCATATACCAAGCAAACCAACTGACTAGCGCTATAGGGTCTTCAGCTGCGCGCCCACTTTCAACCATGCCGATTGCCACGCCTAAAAACAAAGCATGCGTACGAAAGCCACCTTGGCGCACCATGCTCAGTCCAAACCATAAAGCCAATTGCCAGCGATGCGGGCGCAGAAAAAAGGCCCACCAATCCATCACCGTACCACCGTACGGGGGCGGCGTTTTATAAATAGGGGGCTCAATTTTATGGGTCATTATATCAGTTTTGTATAGTGTTTCATAAACGCTGACAAGGTGGATAATTCTAGTGTCGCGCTTAATGATAATCGAAGCCTTGCGGTGCCTACAGGCACGCTGGGCGGGCGTACGGCGCGGATGTCAAACCCTTGTTTTTGAAGATATTCTGCCATTTGTACCGCCTTGCTATCCTCACCGATCATTAGCGGAATAATTTGCGTGCCAGCACCACCCCATTCTTTTTTCGATGCCTGACATAAGCTCATTAAATCGCTGCGAGCTTTATCCGCATCGACAGTGCCAAGCCAATCAATCGCATCTTTTACCAGTTCGGCTTGTAGCGGCATCGGCGCGGTAGAATAAATAAAAGGACGCGATTTATTAATCAGATAGTCGATCGTGTCTTTGGATGCGCAAACCAAGCCACCCGCTACCCCTAAAGCTTTGCCACATGTGTGAACGATGATGGTATGTTCATAATCCGGTGCACCGTTTCCATGAGCCAGTCCACGACCTTGCTCCCCATAGACACCTGTAGCGTGGGCTTCATCAAGGATTAAGCAAGCATCATATGTTTTGGCTAATGCAGATAATTCTCTCAGCGGTGCGATATCGCCTTCCATCGAGTAAAGCGATTCGACCGCGATCCAAATTTGACTGTCTTTACGGCGTGAAGATTGCGCTTGTTTAAGCTGCTCTTCAAAATCATTTATGTCGTTGTGAGCGACTTTAAATGCTTTTGAATGACATGCGGCTATTGCATCACGGGTGCTCGCATGGACAAGCTCATCATAAATAATTTGATCGTGGCGCCCACAAAGCGTGGTAATTACACCATAATTAGCCTGAAAACCGCTGGAGAAGTACAAGCTAGCAGGGCTTTTGAAAAAATTACAGGCGGTTTTTTCCAGTTTTTCATGGGATTCATGATGGCCTCTTAACAACCGAGAGCCTGCTGCGCCAATCATCATGTCACTATTTTGCAAATGCTCTATGGCTTTGGTGCGTAGATACTGACTATTTGCCAGCCCCAAATAATCATTAGAACTCAGGTCAACACCACTGGGTAGGCTTACGCAACGGTAACGGCCTTGCTCTTCTAAAGTTTTTAGCGCGCTTTTCATCTGTGTCATCGTTTTTGTAGGGTATAGGCTTTCCGATGGCAGTCAATTTAATTATCAAAAAGCATAAAATTTTGACAAAAATAATAATAATCGCTATTTATGTTGCCATAATATTTATAAAGAGGGTTGTTCATGTCAAATATGCTTAAAAATGCGCCAAATCATGCGCAATTAATTTCACTTGAGCTCGCGCCTGAAACTGGCGTTATTGCCGGGATGAATACTATTAATGTCCGCGCGGATCAGATTGCCCTCATCCAGCAAGACAGTCGATCAAATCGAACAATGTCTAATATAGTGCCCCCTATGCAGCTTTTCTTTAAAGAGCCTCAAGGAGAAGCGGGAAATTCCGTTTATGTTCGTAATGCCGATGAAATTTTAGCGCAATGCGCCGATCGTTTCATTGATATTCAAGCCGAGCCCGGTTTAGTTTATTCCGCGCCCTTCGATGGGATCGCTGTTTCTCCGATCGAGAAAAGAATGCAATTTGATTCGTATGTAGGTGCATGCGTGTTGATTAAAGAAATCGCCGATTTTAAATTTCGGGCTCTGGATATGCCCCGCGCTAATCATCAAGCAATTCAAGAGCAAATTACCGAAGCGATTGAAAGCAGCTTGTTGCCTATGGCTGAGAAAGAGAAGTTTTTATCTATTGGTCCTATCGCTAATCAAGATACAGACCCAAAATCAGAAACCATTCAAGAAACTCTTAACCTTGCTTAGATTATTCGGCCGCGGTGGCTTGGGCTGCTGATGCACAGCCACAACCGCCCGGCTTGCCGCAGCCTTCTTCTTTGTAAGGCGCGCGCGGCTTAATGCCCAACTCATCCAACAAGGCCATATCATAATCTTTTTCAGGGTTGGCTGTTGTTAATAGCTTCTCACCGGTGAAAATCGCATTGGCACCGGCCATAAAGGCCATGGCTTGCGCTTCTTTGGAGATTTCAAGGCGTCCGGCTGACAAGCGAACCATCGCTTTTGGCATTAAAATACGCGCCACCGCAATACAGCGAATCCATTCAAAAATATCAAGACGCTCTATATTCGCCATTGGCGTTCCTTCCACCGGTACCAGCATATTAATCGGAACCGATTCGGGTTGAGGATTTAGATTTGATAAAGTCGTTAACAGCGAAACGCGATCTTCTTCGCTTTCGCCCAGCCCTAAGATACCGCCACAACATGCAGAAATTCCTGCTTTGGCTACATTTTCAAGTGTATCCAGACGGTCTGCATAGGTGCGGGTGGTAATAATTTTATCGTAGAACTCTTCGGACGTATCCAAATTGTGATTATAAGCGGTTAAGCCAGCCTCTTTTAAGCGTTTGGCCTGATCATAGGTCAACATACCTAAGGTCACGCAGGCTTCCATTCCCATGTCGGAGACCCCTTTGACCATATCGCAAACCCGATCAAAGGCGCGGCCTTCTAAAACGCGAGGCCACGCTGCGCCCATACAAAAACGAGTTGAACCCGCTTCTTTCGCCGCTTTGGCTTGCGCCAAAACTTCATCGGTTTTCATTAGGATTTCTTTTTCAAGGTCGGCATTATTATGAATGGATTGCGAGCAATATTTGCAATCTTCCGTACAGCCCCCTGTTTTAATAGAAAGCAGCGTACACATTTGCATTTCATCTGCATCGTGATTCGCGCGGTGAACGGTAGCAGCCTCATAAATCAGATCCAGTAATGGTTTTTGATAAAGGGCTGCGACATCTTCGCGGCTATAGCGCGCGGGTGCGGTTTTTAAGTTTTCTTGTGCCATAAACCGGACGATAAGCTAGCTTTAAGAGGGTGTCAATCAAGACATTCATCGTCTTTTCTGCTCCAAAGAAAAAGCGGGCTTAATCGCCCGCTTTAAATTTGTTGATCGATAACGCCTTAATCGGCTTAGCCCGTCAAAGCGCGGCGAACAACATCAACATCTTGTGCGATTTGTGCATCATCGCCGATAAGTTCTTCGATCTTGCGTACCGCATGCATCACAGTTGTGTGGTCACGACCACCAAATTTCCGGCCAATCTCAGGCAAAGAACGTGCTGTCAGCTGCTTAGACAGATACATTGCGACCTGACGCGGACGCGCAACAGAGCGCGCACGGCGAGCAGAATGCATATCAGTAATGCGCAGATTATAATGCTCAGCTACTTTTCTTTGGATCTCATCAATTGTGATGCGGCGATCATGGGAGCGTAACAAGTCTTGCAATACGTCTTGTGTGCTTTCCAATGTAATCTCTTGGCTTGCAACGTCGCTGTGAGCAACAATACGGTTTAATGCGCCTTCTAATTCACGGATATTTGACGTTACTTTCAGTGCCAAAAACTCAAGAACGCTGTCTGGAACGGTTGCGCCCAGTTGTTCACGCTTGGTTTGTAAGATTCCTAAGCGAAGCTCATAAGAAGTTGGCTGAATATCGGCAACCAACCCCCAAGCCAGACGAGAACGTAAACGCTCATCAATTCCGGTTAGATCGCTTGGCGCCTTATCGGCCGAAATAATGATTTGTTTGTTTTGATCGACTAAAGCATTGAAAGTATGGAAAAATTCTTCCTGTGTGCTTTCTTTTCCGGCAATAAACTGGATGTCATCAATCATCAGGACGTCAACGCTGCGGAATTGCTCTTTAAAATTCATTGCCTCGTTCGCACGAAGAGCACGAACAAACTGATACATAAATTTTTCAGCCGACAGATACATAACCACTTTTTCAGGGGCTTGCTCTTCCAATGAGTGGGCAATGGCATGCATCAAGTGGGTTTTACCCAAACCAACACCGCCATATAGGAATAATGGGTTAAATGGGACAGCAGCACTTTCCACAACGCGGCGAGCAGCCGCATGTGCCAAGGCATTTGACTTACCAACGACAAAACTATCGAATTTAAAGCGCGGGTCTAAAGGCGCTGCAATTTGTGCAATCGCATCTTTACGATTTTGGTTGGCTTTTTTCGTGTCTGATTCGCTGATGGCAACATTATCGTCTTCATCTGACAAAATTGCGTTTTGAATGACAACGAGCTGAACACGTTTTACTTCCGCATCATGCTCGCGGCACATTTCTTCGATGCGCTGGGCATAGTGCGTTTGAATCCAATCTCGCATAAAACGGGTTGGTACAGAAATTTCCATGGTACCGTGGTAATAAGCCTGAAGCGTTAGGGGTTTGAGCCAGCTGCGGAAAATGGCTTCGCCAAATTCCTGGCGCATCTCACCATGTACTTTCTTCCATAAAGCCTGAACTTCGGGTGTTGGTTTTAATGAGGCCTCTTTCAAAGCGATATTCCCTTGGATAACAGCGGCGGTTTTTTCCCCTAGATCTGACATTTATTTTTTCTCCAGTTTTTTCCCTAAATGTTACAAAGTCACAAACTATATTTTTCATCTGTTACCAGAAGAGCCTATTGTTTGCTTCACTCAATTTTTTATTTTGCCTTTTTGACAAAAATAAAATCACACACGCAGTCTATCGCACTGATATCTACATAAGACATTGAATTTACTATTCTTTTTGTCTCTTGTTCTATATTCGCTTTATAAACGAGGCCGCAAAAAAGGGTTCACAAAAAGGACTTTTGTGTTTTTTACGTCGTTCTTTTTTTGGTCAATAAACCAGGTCCACAAGCCAGATGCTCTTTAAATAAAGAGTGAGGCTTCCCCCCTTCAAATTTTCAAAAACCATTTTCCCGTGTTGTCTGGCGTGAATAAACCAGACGAATTTTCAGCACATGCACACGTTTAAATTTTCGTGTTTTTTGTCTCGATGTGCGCTGATAAGACTCACACTACACTAAAAATTTTGGGGAGCGCAATAAGAACAAATCACGAATCTCAAAAAAAGAAATAAAATTTTTTTATATGGCATTAAGACACAAAAAAGCGGCCTGAAACTATGGATTTCAGACCACTTTTACTAAAACTTACTTATTAATATCGTATATTTGGAAAATCGCTTAAGCCGCGATTGCCTTAATACGTGCAGACAAACGAGACATTTTACGTGCCACGAGATTTTTGTGGAAAATCCCTTTTGCCGCGCCGCGCATCAGCTCAGGCTGGGCGTTTTTAAAAGCCTGTTGTGCAGCTGATTGATCACCGGCTGCGATGGCTTCTTCAACTTTGCGCAAAAAAGTGCGAATACGGCTACGACGTGAGCCATTAATTTCAGCGCGACGATCATTGCGACGAACTCGTTTTAAAGCAGAAGCATGGTTTGCCATTTTTCTTAATCCTTATCCTTATTCATAGGCTCAATCGCATAACCAGCGATGAACCCGCTGACGTATAAAGCCTTGAGGCCTGTATTGTCAAGAAAAAGCAGGGGATTTTTTCAAATATTTTTATTCCAACATCTTTTATAGATCTACGGCTTAATGTATGGGCTCTATTTGCAGATTAAAAAAAGTTTCCCCTTCATTGGTTTCAAACCAAAAATTCAAATGCTCCTGATCGCGCTGATAACTTAAATCCGGGCGACGATACCAACCCAATGCAGGCAATGTTTCTTCGTAATAATTTTCTATTGCCGGGCTATTATCGGTTTTAATCTCAGCAATGATGTGGACGATTCGTCCGCTCGGCTTGTCAAAAACCGTTGATTGATCCTCTAGCGGGTACAACCCTTCCGCCAAAGGGATGTCCGGCAGCCCTGCAAAAAATTCAGGTCTGTCGGCGGCATACGCGACATTTATTAAAATCGGCAGGCAAAGGATTATCAAAAAAAATTGTCTCATAACCTTATTATAGCTGGCAGATTGAACAATAGAAAGTCGAACGACCCGCCTGTACACAGCGTTCGACTGAGTGCCCGCAAGCATTTGAGCATGATTCGTTCTCACGTCCATAGACTTTAAAGCGATGCTGGAAATAGCCCAATTGCCCATCGGCCATACGATGGTCTTTCAAAGTAGATCCCCCAGCAGCAATGGCTTCATTTAATACAATGATTGTATTGGTATGTATTCTCTCAGCTTCTTGCTGGTTAATCTGCGTACCGATTCGGGTTGGCATAATGGCAGCGCGAAATAAAATCTCACAAACATAAATATTCCCCAAGCCTGCCACGATGGCTTGGTCGAGTAATATATTTTTAATAGGCGCTTTTTTATTTTTTAGCGCTTCAAAAAGATATTTTGCCGTGAACTGGTCGGATAAGGGCTCCGGCCCCATTTCTGAAAAAGGCCTGGTTTGATCAATCTGATCACTGGGTAGCGTATAAAGCATCCCGAAACGCCGCGCATCATTAAAAGAAATACACGCGCCCTCCTGACAATGAAAAATAACATGGTCATGTTTTTGAGCTTCATAATCTTGCACACTGTGAAAAACACGCACACGCCCAGACATTCCTAAATGCAACACAATGCTTTGACCGTTTTGCAAATGAATGAAAATATATTTGCCGCGCCGTTGGGTGCCCATGATTTTCATGCCTGTGACCATTTGTGCAAAATCTAATGGGATCGGCGCGCGTAAATCATGGCGATTAACCACAACACGGGTAAAAGATTGCCCTTGTATATAAGGTGTAATCCCCGTACGGACCGTTTCAACTTCGGGTAGCTCAGGCATGAGTAAGCTTTAGCAAGACCGCCTCTATCTTTCAAGATAAAGAAAAAGGGGTTGACCGATGTTGTGCATCAGGCCAACCCCTAGTTTGTGTGTGTGGGGATTTAAAGTCACATATCTTGAACTAGAAAGCTGTTATGCAACCTTTAGTATTATGAATAATATGTGTGCTTTAATCATTTTTCTATTACATATTTTTCTGAGCGTCAAGCAAAAATAATTATTTTCTGCATTTAAATACATTTAATCATCACTTTATAGTTTCCATATGATATTTTTTACTGGACAATTGATTTAAAGGCGCTTATACCAACGGATAATCACTTGTATATTGAGTATTTAAGGATTTGCATTTATGCCTAGTATCGCACAAATCAGAGCGGCACGCGCCTTATTAGACTGGAGTCAGTCTGATTTAGCCAACCATGCCAAACTTTCGCAAACTGGCATTGCGCGCATTGAGAATGGCACCAATAAGCCTAATTCACGCACGCTTGAAAAAATCACACGTGCTTTTGATCGGTCTTTTGTTGAATTTATCGAAGACGGCGTAAGGCTTGCGCAAGATAAGCTCCATATTTTTTCTGGAGAAGGATCACTGCGACAGCTTCAAGACGATATTTATCACGAGCTTTGCAAAATTCCTGATGCTGAAGTTTTGTTGCTCGGCATTAATGAAATATTACCTGAAGAAAAAGAAGACTTCGAATATACAAAAATGCATATCGAACGCATGCAACAAGCAGGTATCCAAGAACGTATTATCGTTAATGAGACAGAAAGTAATTTCATTGCGCCTAAAAGCTGGTATCGCAAAGTTCCCGAGAATTTTTTCAGCGGCCATACCGTGTTTGTTTATAATGATAAGATCGCTCTGGCGGTGCGCGACCCTTATCATAAAGTCATTTTGCTCGATAACATATTGTTTGCTCAAACCATAAAAGCATTTTTCGAATTCGTTTGGGCCAATGCTAAGCCCGTCGAATAATCCAAAGGACTTCAAATAATAGAAGCGTGTGTAAAAAATGAGTCGTATTGATATGGCAGACCCACAAGATAGCAAAGTAGACGAATCAACATCGCCCGTAGGTGTTCTTTCGCCTTTTGATCGCCTGCATCCAGCTGATGAAACGTTGTCCGAGAATGAGAGACAATTTATTCGTCGCCTCCATACCATGGGCAATATTAATAAAATTGATCCAAATGGCTTGCCAAAATTACAAAAGGCTTTTCGTGATGCCAATTGGGTTGAAAGACCTAGCGACCCTTATTATGTGTCCGCAACCTATTATGGCTTAACTGGGCGTCGCGGCCTTTGGTCTTATACCAACGACAATGCGGGGTTTTTGTTTTGCTTACATCCTAATCGTGAAGATCATCTTTTGATATTTCCGCCTTTTGGCAAAAAAACCAAAGAAACATTAGCTCGTTTTGTTCATAGCTTACGCGACCTTCCTATTACGATCGATTTAGCACGCAACAATAGCAATCGCGATTTGGGAGACACACGAAAAAAGGGCTCTTTCCATTTTGAGAGTATTGAAGAGGATGCTCTAGATTGGCGATATCCTGTTCGCACGGCGGGCATTACCGACTTAATGAATCGCGAAGGTAAAGCTTTTTCCAAAATTCGCGGAGCAATGAATAAATGGGAACGGCGGAATGATATCAGCATTACCAAACTTGATCTGTCTAAATTGACAGATTACAACCGTGCCCTTTCGCTTGCTTCCTTTTGGGAAGCCGGCAGTAATGGTGCCTATGATGTACAAGACGACTATTTTTCTACATTAGTGGCATTGGGACATGAAGGTCATGCTAACTTATCCGGCATTATCGTAAGCGTTGGCAAAAAGCCTGTTTCGGTTGCCATATGGGAAGCCCCGCCCACAGAAGATAAAATCGCCAATATTTTTGCATCTCAAGCATTGAAAGGCGACATTAGAATAGATGCGCCTAAAACTGGCGGGCCCTCAGAAGAAGTATCTTTAACAAATATCAATACTTATTTAATTGTAAAAGCTGCAGAGATTGCTCAAGAAGAAGATGGTGCAGAGTTTATTTGTCTTGGTGGTTCAGAAACTGCAGGCATGGACGACTATAAAGCTGGATTTGGTACCGTTGAAGATTTTAGTCCGCAACTAACAACACATCGCGTTATTTGGGACAACAGCATGGATGGCGGCCCGTCTTAAACTTAAAAAAACCGCTTAGTAAACTAAGCGGTTTTTTCTATTCAGCTATTATTTTTTATTATATGCGTTCATATTCAAAGCTAAACAATGCATCAAATACCATGCGTTCCGGCACTCCTTCAGCCGAAGTAAACACCTCTTCAGCCCATATTTCGCCTTGCTTGTTTCTATAGGTTGCCAAATGGCCTTGTGCCGTTATTGCATCTGCATCTTGGTGAGAATGTAGTGCTTCCCCTTCGACAGCCAAATCAACCCGACCTGACAATAAAGGATCATAATCAAACCCTTCTGGCTTCATTAACTGATTAGAAGCAACATAAAAAGATTTTTGTAATTCTAGTAAACGTGGATTACCCGTTTCATCTGCACCTTGAGAATCAACCGCCCAAAAACGATTTCCCCACTGCTCTGGCGCATCTTCGGATGTCAGGGTATAGCTAATCCAGCTATTTTTTAGCCCTTGTAAAGGGTTATTCGGATTTGGCGCAGCTAACGTTTCTAAATATCGATCAAGACCAACAACTTTAGCATGAAATGTTTGCTGAGATTGCGTATCCACAATCATAATTTCTTCATGCAAAGAGAAATTAAAATAGTGCACGAGTTCGTGTTTTTGTCTTGGCATTTTATGCCTCCATATTTGTATTGGAATTGCTCTGTTTTAGTTAAATTATTACAATATGTCAAATTTTTGGTTTTCCACGCAATCCATGTTTGACTTTTAATAATCACCCCGCCATAAAGGGCATTGATATGGTCTTTAAAAAGTTTGCAGCTCTGTTTATTTTAATCGCCGTGATTAGCGCGCCGATTTCACCTGCTTGTGCTTTTTTATCCGGCGATCACGGCAATGTTATTGAGCTTTGTAGTGCAGATGGATCCGTTCAAACCATTGTCGTTGATCCTGTTACCGGGCAACGTCTTCCAGCTAATCAAACTGAGCACTCCGATCAGGTCAAAAAAGACTGTGGCTTTTGTTTTTTGCAAAGCCATTTTAAAAGCCAGACAGCCAGTGATACCCACATAAACGCTTTTATTCATGGTGATTATCTTATCACTAGTGCAGGTACGGTTATTCCTAACCGTTTAGCGATTGCCTATTATCAGGCTCAAGCTCCCCCTTCTTTTATTTAAACACCCACTATGTTGAGGCAGCGCAAGTTTTGCCTTTCAAGTTGTTTGAATAAAAGGTTTTTCATTAATGGAAGAAGATAACAGTATCTCCGGCTGGTTGAGCCGGAAGTTTAAGAGCGTGATAAAACATGCCTTCAGCCCAACCATGATTTTTATGATGGCCGCGATGGCTTTCCCTGCTGTGAGTGCGGCGGCGGCGGCAGCCGGTACCGGCGCAACCTTTGGTGATATTGGCTTAAGTACGGTTGATATGTTTTGGGAAATGGCCAAAGCCCCCTTCACCGATGGCGGCGTCGTCGTGGATGCTTTCACCAATTTAATGGATGGAAATATCATGCCAGGATCATATGAATTCGGATCAATGGATCATGGTGCAATGATGGAGCATATGGCCCAAGCCCAACAACAAGCCGCCGCAGAACCCTTTAAATTTGCCCCCGAGGCTTTGGAATATTCAGGAGATTAATCATGGAACGACGAGAATTTATTAAATTGTTAACCAGTAGTTTTGCCGCATCGATATTGCCTTTAGATGCCTTGGCGCAGAGCCCTCAGACTCGCCAACCTTTAAGCCAATTGGTTCATGCACAAACCGGCGCCCCTTATAATGCCGATACTTGTCAGTATAAATTGGCTCTTTTCATGACGGCCGGTGCATTATATCCCAGCTGTGGTGAAGCTGTGATTAGTGTCGTGCAAAACAAAGAGGAGCTTCAAAAAAAGGGCTATGATATTGAATCAGTTATGGTGGTGCCTAACCCTAGCTTACAGGCCAATCCTAGCGACACGCGTAATGCCAGCAGCGCTCATGCTTTTAAACTGCCTGTTTTAACCGGTCCTTGGCAAGCCATACGATCAGCGGCGCAAGATTATCAAGTACCCTATCATACCAGTGCAAATGGCAAAATTAGTGATCATAGTTTATATGCCGCGCTCATCGCACCGGATGGACAATATTTGATGGCCTATCATACCAGTACTTTTTTTATGGAAGTGGTGCCACAACTTGAAAGAGCCATTCAACATTATCAAAGCCGCCACCCCGAAGTTTGTGGGCCAGGCCCTGCGATTAGTTAATGTGGGGCTTGACCTTGGCGCACGTATGATTACGATAGTAAAAAGTTCATTTCCAAGAAAGAAACCTTTTATATGCTCGATGATCTGAAGCGCCGCGGTTTGATGTATGTGATGTCTTCACCTTCTGGCGCCGGCAAAACAACCATTACGCGAGCATTGCTGAAAAACAATCCCGATATGGCGCTATCTATTTCAGCAACTACCCGACCACGCCGCGCTGGAGAAGTCCACGGGCAAGATTACTTTTTTGTATCACCTGAAGAGTTTCAAGAAATGATCGACAAGGGCGATATGATGGAATATGCCAAAGTGTTTGATCATTATTACGGCACGCCTAAAGCCCCGGTAGAAAAAGCATTGGGCTCAGGTCAGGATGTCGTATTTGATATTGATTGGCAAGGCACCCAACAATTATGCGAAATCGCACGCGATGATGTTGTATCTGTATTTATTTTGCCGCCATCGCGTGAAGCCCTAGAAAAACGTCTGCGCAATCGCTCCCGTGATACACGCGAAAGCGAAGAACAAATTCAGCATCGTATGTCCAAAGCCGATAACGAGATTTCCCATTATGCCGAATATGATTACGTGATTATCAATGCCGATATCGATGAAGCCATTGAAAAAGCCCAAAGCATTTTAAATGGCGCACGTATTAAGCGTCGCCGCATTAAAGGCCTATCTGATTTTGTTCGCGATTTGATGAGCGCGCCTTAAAGCCCATCTATTTTTCTGGCTAAGGTAATAAAATCCTCAACCGATAAATCTTCGGCCCGTTTTTCGGGATTTAAACCGCATGCTTCAATCGCATCGGCATAAGCTTTTAGACTGGATCTAATCATTTTTCGCCGCTGGCCAAATGCAGCGGCTGTTAGTTTTTCAATTGTGGTGAATTTAGGCTCATTGGGGCTTATCGGCTTAGGCGTGAAATGAACAACCGCAGATTTTACTTTTGGTGGCGGGGTAAATGCTGAGGCTGGCAGCGTATAAATCTGACGAACATTGCATAACCACTGCACCAAAATCGATAGCCTGCCATAGGCTTTTGAGCCTTTATCCGCGGTAATGCGATCTGCAACCTCTTTTTGGAACATCAATGTCATTGACGTAAATGCTTCCTCACGTTGGTTAGCAATCTGGCCAAGCCATTTAATTAAAAGGGGGGTTGCCACATTATAAGGCAAATTCGCTACGATGGCTCTGGGCGCTGAACTAAGGCTACATAGATCGACTTCCAGCGCATCGGCAGCAATCAGTTTGAGTTTACCTGCGGCGGCTTTTATTAATGGGTTTAAAGCCTCAATCGCACGGGGATCAAACTCAATAGCAGTTACATCCTCACACGGGCTTAACAAAAGTGATCGCGTTAAGCCACCCGGCCCCGGCCCAATTTCAAAAACATGCGTGCCTTCAGATAGGTTTGCATTACGGGCAATTTTATCAGTGACATTACTATCAAGTAAAAAATTTTGACCAAACTTTTTTTCAGCCCTTAAGCCAGAAGCAGCAAGAATGTCTTTTGCAAAAGGAAGCTCTGGCGGGGTGTCTGCCATTGTTTACGAGCCGGAATTTTTAATCATGCGATTATCAATAAAAGCCGCATTTTGAAGCTCCCGAATGTGGGCGCGACTCAAACGCTCGGCGCGTTGCATGGCTAGCGTATCTTTAACTTGCTCTTCTGTCGGTAAGCTATCTTCGGAAATTTGGCGGCGGTCGCTTAAATAATAAATATAATAGCCCGATAGCGCCCGAATAGGGTCGCTGATGGTTTTAGGCTCCATCTGTGCGGCCGCTTGAGCTAGCTCTTTTTCCAGCTGGTCTTCAGGCACCCAGCCTAAAGTTCCGCCTTGTGCCGCGCCGGGGGCCTTGGAAATTTGTTGTGCTACGGCAGCAAAGCTTGCTTTTTTAGCCTTGAGATCACTGACGACTTTATCGGCCAGTTTTAAAATATCTTTATCTTCTTTAGGATCACTTACAGGTAAATAAATTTCAGACAACAGATATTCTGTTTGACCCATATGGGCTTTAATTTGATTAAGGTAAGCCTCAACATCATTGTCGCTGATTTTTAATCGCGTCCGAAACTTACGTGTAAAAAATTCATTCCATGCAAGGCGAGCTTCAAGTTGGCGCCGAAGCGTTTCAATATTTACTTTTGTCTTTTTAAGAATTTCTTCGAATTGTTCCGGTGTCATTTTATTAGATTTGGCCAGTTCTGCAAATTCGACATCAATGGCTTCGTCTGTGATTTGGATATCGTGTTTTCTTGCTTCTTGGAACTGAAGCTCTTCCGTGATTAGATCCCCTGCGATTTGGGGCAATAGCTTATTACGTGTGTCCTGATTATCTGGCAAACCTGACGAGGCAATGATTAATTGCAGACGATTTTGCAAATCACGGTATGAAATCAAACCGTCATTCACCACAATGGCAATACCTGCGCTTTGTGCCTGTGACGGGGTTGATATTCCCAAAAGGCCCATACATACGAATGTACATAGCAAGACTGTTTTTATTGTTTTAGTGATCAGCATTATTCTCATTCTATTGTTTACGCAAAACGCCCGCCGGGCTTATACATGATTAGATAAGTCGGCAAAATTGTATCTAGTGCAGTCGGTGTGATTTCCAAATCTTTTAAAGTTTTGGCTTTTTCATCGACGATAGAATCCGTTTTCAAACTTTCGACCTGATCTTTGGTCAGCAATGGTTTTGGCATTAAGCTTAAAAAGAATGCCTGAAATTTTGCTAGGCCAAATGGCATCGGCACTAACGGGCGCTCAAAACCGATATTATTAAACAAGCGAGTATAAATGTCTTTAAAAGTCAGAATTTCGGGGCCACCAAGCTCATAAATCGCGCCTAAAGGTGAATTTTTGCCTGTTTTGGGCATTTTAATTGTGTTTAAGGCCGCTTTTGCAACGTCACCAACAAAAACCGGCTGAAATTTTGTTTTTCCACCGCCAATTAAGGGTAAAAATGGTAAAAATCCAGCCATTTTTGCGAATTTATTGAAGAAATCATCGTCTTCGCCAAAAATAATGCTGGGTCTTAAAATAGTCGCATCTGCAAACGCTTTTAAAACACGGCTTTCACCTTCTAATTTGCTTTTTGCGTACTCAGATGTGCCTTCTTCTATTCCCAGTGCCGAGAAATGAACAAAGCGTTCAACCCGTTGAACCGCACAAGCCGTTGCTATGCTTTCCGGCAAGTCGCTATGCATTTTGGTAAAGGTTGATGCGCCACGCTCATACAAAATTGCAATACAATTCACAACCACTTGGGCACCGGCAATGACGTTACTGATCGAATCGAAATCATCATAATCGCAAGACACTGCGACGATCTGGCCAACATTACCTGCGGTTTTCAAAAAAAACGCGCTTTCTGGTACTCGCGTCACAACTTTGATTTGATAGCCTTCATTTGCCAGATCTCTGACAATATGGCGGCCGACAAAGCCTGTCCCGCCGAAAATAACCGCTGTTTTTTGTGTCATTTGTTTAGCCTCTATTTTGCGATTTGCCGATTTTAACGCTTCTGGACAAAGCTGTCCATCACTCGCTTCAATCCGCCTGTTTCAAATTTAATATCTAATTTATGGCCTTCAATATTCACGATCATGCCATAGCCGAATTTATCGTGAAAAACCCGATCACCGCGGGATAATACTTCTCCTTCTTCGGTGCGGGTTTGACGATTTAAGTTATTAGGCCGCGCATATTCAACGCCGTAATCGGATGGTTTTTGATACGCACTACCGTCAAAACCACTGGAATCCCAATGCTGAGATCGCCCGCCTTGGGATAAGCCCATATTAGCAGTACGCTCTACTTGTTCTTCGGGAAGCTCCCCCACGAAACGCGAAGGGATCGAAGCCACATAGCTGCCATACATGCGGCGCGATCCAACATATGAAATAAAGGCTTTCTTTTTCGCGCGCGTAATCCCCACATAAGCAAGGCGACGTTCTTCTTCCAGTCCTTTGATACCATTTTCATCCATGGTGCGCTGAGAGGGGAATAATCCTTCTTCCCAGCCGGGTAAAAACACATAGTCAAATTCCAACCCCTTAGCCCCGTGCAAAGTCATCAGTGTCACGCAATCGACGCCTGCTTCGGCTTGATTTTCAAAGACAAGGGCGACATGCTCCAAAAATTGGGCTAGGCTTTCAAATTCCTGCATGCCGGAGACTAATTCTTTTAAGTTTTCCAAACGGCCCGGCGCATCGGGTGATTTATCGTTTTGCCACATCGCCATATAGCCGCTTTCTTCCAGCATTTGGGCGGTCAATTGTGCGTGATCCATCTGATCGAGGAGTGAGCGCCAGCGCTCAAAATCATCCATTAGTTTCATCAATGTACCGCGAAGCTTGGCCGGAAACTCACTGCTTTGGGTCATATCCATGATCGCACGCTGCAAGCTGATTGAGTGCTTGCGCGCATGCTCATACAGTTTTTGGATGGTCTTGGCGCCAATGGCGCGTTTGGGCGTGTTGATAATGCGCTCAAGCGCCAGATCATCGTCTGGCTGGGAAATAACCCGCAGATAAGCCAGCGCATCGCGAATTTCTGCACGCTCATAAAAGCGTTGGCCACCAATTACACGATAAGCCAGCCCCAACTTAATAAAGCGTTCTTCAAATTCACGGGTTTGAAACCCGGCGCGAATTAATACGGCAACTTGGCTAAGATTGATTTTTTTGCGCTGGAGTTGTTCAATTTCTTCGCCAATCCAGCGGGCTTCGGCATCGCCATCCCACAACCCCATAACGGTCAATTTATCGCCGTCACCGGCTTCGGACCATAATTCTTTTCCCAAGCGGTCTGAATTATTAGCGATAATGGCACCGGCCGCTTTAAGGATATTATTGGTGGAGCGATAATTTTGCTCCAGCCGGATGACCTTTGCGCCTTCGAAATCTTTTTCAAAGCGCAAAATATTATCAACTTCGGCCCCGCGCCAACCATAAATTGATTGGTCATCATCGCCGACACAGCAAATATTGCGGGAGCCTTGCGCCAGTAATCTCAGCCATAAATATTGTGCGACATTGGTATCTTGATACTCATCCACGAGGATGTAACGAAAGCGCCTGTGATAATCTTCTAAAATTGCCGCGTTTTGGGGATCTTTTAAAATCGTAATTACATGCAATAACAAGTCGGCAAAATCGCAAGCATTCATCGCAATCAAGCGTTGCTGGTAGGTTTTATACAGCTGCGCGAGCTTGCCGTCGGCCAGATCGCCTGCATCTTCACGCGTGATTTTATCAAAGGTTAATCCTCGATCTTTCCAACGATCAATTTGTGAAATCATCGCCTTGGGCACCCATTTTTTCGGGTCAACGCCATGGACCTCCATGACTTGCTTTAACAATCGCACCTGATCATCGGGGTCTAAAATCGTAAAGTTGCTATTTAATCCAACCAAATCCGCGTGGGAGCGCAACATACGCGCCGCCAATGCGTGAAACGTACCCAGCCACCAGCCCTCAACCGGCATACCGCCCATGAGGTGGCTTACGCGTTCTTTCATTTCTTGGGCAGCTTTATTGGTAAACGTCACCGCCAAAATCTGTGAAGGGTAGGCATTGCCTGTCTCCAGCAAATGCGCCAAACGCGTTGTCAGTACGCGCGTTTTTCCCGTACCCGCACCGGCAAGTACCAAAACAGGGCCGTTCACGGTTAAGACCGCTTCGCTTTGGCTGGGGTTTAAGCCTTGTAAATAGGGCGCTTGATCAGGGGCTGGCATAGGGTGTTCACGATTTGGATTCATTCTTTATAAACTGGCCCAAACACCCCCAACCATGCAAGGATTATGATGATTTAGTCCCTTGGAAAATCATCCAAGTCCGGCCAGAATTTAGCTAGCTCTTTTACACTGCCGACCGATAGGTGATCATCATCACGATAAATCACTTTGCCGTTGAGCATGGTTTTGCAAGAAGCCTGATCGCACAAATGGCTGGTCGGCCAAATAATTTTTAGGTCCATCGCAGGCGGCAGCGATTTTAAAATATCATTCATCGCCGCATGTCTTAATGCCACGATGTTTGGATTGATGGCACAAAGCTGGCTATTCAAGCCGAATCGTTTTTGTTGTGCCACGCATTGCGGCACTTCGAAGAGGGCCTCCGGTGTAGGCGCAATAATCATGATGTTTTTGCCCGCTTTACGCAACGCGTCGATCATTTGATGAAGCCCCCGTTCAAGGGCCTCACGACTGGTAAAAAGTGTGTTTGGGCCGATGGCTTGAGGCGATCGCAGATAAAATCCGCCATAGCCTGCTTCGTTCGGTAACAAGCTGCCTTGCGTATAGATCGGCCAACGCGCGCTTAGAATAACCGTTTTAATCGATGGCTTATGTTCCAGCTCTAACAAGCGCCATTGGTTATAATCCGAGCAATCACTTCGATAATCGCCTTTGGCTGAAAACAGCTCAACCCCCAGTAACGGCGGGCAAGACATCTTGGTTCTTTGCAAACCGGTTTTACCGGTTTGGCGCGCGACTTCATCTAAGACCGGCACCCAATGATCCGCATGGGAGTCACCCCAAATCATGAAATCAGGTTGTTTTTTTAACGCGCCGAATAAGCAGGGCTCTAATTTTTGTGAAATTTCTTTGCCCGCATGGCATTGGTCTCGCAACGGATTATGGCGGCCTCTTTCATTGGCGATTTCAACAATGTCTAAAGGCAAACGCGAAGGAAGCCCTTTGGAAACATAAAATACGGCGCCTGCCGTTGCATAAATGGAAACACCAATAAGCGTTATCATGAAAAGTTTTTTTCGGCTGACTGACGATGATTTGGGATAACGAAAGCGTTGTTCAACCCAGTACCATGATGCGGTTGCCAGCATAAAGCACAAAGCCACCAATATAATCTTTTCAATCTCTGTGGGGGATCGAAGCAAACCATAACGAAATAATGCAAAGACAGGCCAATGCCACAAATAAAGGGAGTAAGAAATTTTACCGATAAATACCATCGGCCGTGTTGCCAACAGCCAACTGGTTTTACTGATCTCAGGATTGCTGCAAATTAATAGTACCGCCCCCAAACATGGCAACAAAGCCGACAGCCCTGGAAAAACAGTGTCCTGCGTAAACAGCAAATAAGCCAGAAGAATGCTTGTGATCCCCACCAAGCCCGCCCACCGTATTTGAAGGGCCGGCGCAAATGCCAACAAGGCACCAATGAGGAGCTCCCACATGCGGGTTGGCGTATTATAAAAAGCAGCAATCGGTTTATGCGTTGCGCCTATTTGCGCCAGCGTTAGCGATAGAAGAGATATCACAATCAAAACAATGATCAGCAATTTTGGCTTTTTTAACCGCCATTGCAGTGCCCATAATAAAGCTGGGAAAAAGATATAAAACTGTTCCTCGACCGATAATGACCAAGTGTGCAAGAGCGGGTTATGATGGACGGGCCCTGCGAAATAACTGGTTTCCTGCCAAAAATAAATATTGGATACAAAAAAAGACGTGCTGAGGAGGCTCAGGCCAAAATTTTCTAAATCACTCGGCAGCATCAACCAAAATGAGACCATGCTCACGCATAGAATAATCAGTGCTAATACCGGTAAAATACGGCGAATGCGGCGCTCGTAAAATGCGGCGAGCGAAAAATCGCCGTTTGCTTGATCACGCAACAATGTTTTGGTGATCAAATAACCGGAAATAGTAAAAAAAACATCAACCCCGACAAAACCGCCGGGGAAAATAAACGATTGCACGTGAAAAACAAGAACGCCTAGAATTGCAATCGCCCGCAATCCATCGATGTCAGGCCGGTATTGCATAAAATTCCTATGAAGGCTTGTTAGATTATTAGCTACCCTTGGCTGGAGCGCACAACAGATATTTTAGCAACGCAGATTTGATTTCGCCCTTTATCTTTTGCCTGGTAAAGGGCCTCATCGGCGCGTTCGATCATATCAGCTTTGTTATCGCCTACAAAAAATTCTGTTACACCACCTGAAAGCGTAATACGACCCAATTTTTTACCGTTATTACGGTTAACAATTTGTTTACTTGCGACCGCTTCGCGGACATCATTCGCCACACGCTCGGCAGCATGTTGATTGGTGCCAGGCAACATAATTGCAAATTCTTCACCGCCATAGCGCGCGACAAAATCGCGGCCCTTCACTCCTTCGGTTAAGGTCTTGGCAACCAGTCTTAGGACTTGATCGCCAACTTGATGGCCGTAATCATCGTTAAAAGCTTTAAAGTGATCGATATCGACCAAGATCAATGAAAAAGTCTTTGTATGATCTTCTGCTTCTAGCTGTGTCAGCATTTCATCAAAATATTTATCGAATGCTTTTCGATTGGCAACATTGGTCAAGCCATCTGTCATTGCTTCTTGGCTCACGCGATCAAAATCACGCTGAAGAGAAAGCACCATTTGCGCTTGTTTTTCGAGCTCACTCTCCAGACGTTGGTTTTTTTCTAAAATTGTTTCTGTGTCAGTCACAATCGTTTTAAGCAACGATTTCATTTCATCGGGAGAACAATCTTCATTTAATTTTTGAGTCACACCTGACAGATTTTGGCTATATTGCGTGGTGACTTCTTTTACGTCGCTTACCAACGCATTTACGTCTTTAATTGTTGTTTGAATTCGGCTGCCTGCTTCGCGAACTTGCGCGGCGTTTTCTTCATTATCGAGATATTTTTTATATAAATCATCAACATCAAGCGCTGAAACTGTTTTTTTTTCAATTTCAAGCACTTCAATCGCGTGAGACAGCTCTGGGTTTTCACCGGAAAAATTCACATACCAAACTTCATATACATTTGGCATCATTGGCAAATTCAACGAAGCAATTTTCTCCAGCGCTTGAGATGAAAACTTTTCCACCTGTTCTTCATTATGCGAATATTGCAACGATCTAACCTAAGCAATTGAAATTTATAAGAACATGGCATCACACCTGTGCCGACTTCATTTATTTTAAACGCAATAATATTTTATGCAATATATTTCTCCCCTCAACTTAAAGAGGAAATTGATGCAACAGATTTTTAAAGTATACGAATTAGGCTTTTAACCCGAACGATTCATTGTTTAATGCTAGCTCCGCCGGATCGGGCTCTGCATTTAGGCTATTAAATATATCGGTTACTTCTCTATCCGCTTGAAACCCTAAATTCGGAACGCTAGCTTTTTCAATTTCCGATAAATCCAAACGGTCATCGTTTACTTTCGCAAAATAATTCGGATCAATCGTATGATTAACCGTAGCTTCTTCTTTGATATTGCGCAAATTATCTAATTCACGTTCCGCTACATCTGCGATTTCTTGGATTTGAACAATTTCAGGGAATAATGTTGGACTTGGGTTATTGGGATCCGTTGCCATGAGATCATCAAGGTTATGGCCTTTTTCAAAAAAGGTGTCCCATGCAAACGCCGAACCTTGTGTCGTTGGCTGCTGGGCACCCGGCATTTGAACTTGATCCGATAAAGTCGGTGATGCGCGCGAAATTAATCTATCTTGGATTTCAGCAATAATTTGTTTGCGATCCCCTGTCGTTTTGTTGGCAAGATCACCTAACAAAGTATCCAAACCACTGGGTACGACTTGTATGGTTGCTTGGGCAATTAACCCTCCGGCACTGCCGGAGACTTGTCTGCCGCTAAAGACATTAGCACCTGCGTGGCCCGTATCACGCTGGCTTTGTAAAACTTCACGCTGGGCGGCTTGTATAGTGCTGGCAATGGCTCCGGCTTGCATTCCTGCAATATTTTTAACTGCTGTTGCCGCGGCTTGCGCAGGCTGAATTTGGCTAGCTGAATTAGCTTGTGATTGCGCAACATGGTTAACCGTGCTTACCGTCACTGCTGTATTTAAATTCGGCGCAAGCGAAGAAAGCATTGTGCCTTGCGGTTGTGTGCTTTGGTTTATTGTTGATTGCGCATCATTGGATAATACAGAAAAATAATCCCGAGACTGATCCTGATGAGAGGCGCCTGAAAACGCGCTCTTAATAGACTCTCTGAGATCTGTTGTTAGATCGCTAAATGGCTCATTTCCTAAGCTCATTTTCTGTTTACACCCTTTATTATTATTCACTTATTTTCCATTATCATAGTGAAAAAAGGTTAATAAAGGGTTTTCATATTTCTTTATTTTTAAAGGGAATGACGCCGATAGCTTAGGGCTTCGGACAAATGAACCGACGTAATTTCGTCTTTTCCGCCGTCTAAATCGGCAATCGTGCGGGCGACACGCAATAATCGATGGTATCCACGTGCCGAAAATTTCCATTTTTCGGCACTTTTTTGCAATAGTTCCCGTGCATTATCGTCTAATGGCGTTATTTTTTCTAAAAATTCACCTTCTGCTTGGCTATTTAACCGTATTTTACTGGTATTTTTGACATTTTCTATACGATTTTTTTGAATTTCTCGGGCACTTTCTACTCTGAAGGCAATTTCAGCGGAACTTTCCGCATTTGCAGCGCCCTGTAAATCCATAAACGGAACCGCCGGTACATCTACGATTAAATCAAAACGATCTAACATAGGCCCTGAAATCTTACTTTGATAATCGCCAGCGCAGCGTGGTGCTTTGGTGCATTCCAGATCAACATCGCCCAGATGACCACAACGGCATGGATTCATTGCTGCGATTAATTGAAAACGCGCGGGATAGGTTAGATGCTCATTCGCGCGAGCAATCACTGCCTCTGCACTTTCAAGAGGTTGGCGCAATGATTCCAGCGTAGCGCGGGCAAATTCCGGCAATTCATCCAAAAATAAAACACCGCAATGGGCCAATGAGATTTCACCGGGTTTAATTTTTTGTCCGCCACCAATTAAAGCTGGCAAAGAAGCAGAGTGATGAGGGTCCCTGAACGGGCGTTGCTTTAATAAGCCATGTTCTGGCAGCATTCCGGCCAGTGAGTGGATCATGGAGACTTCTAACGCTTCAGCAGGGCTTAGAGGGGGTAAAATACCTGGTAGTGCTTTGGCCATCATTGATTTACCGGATCCAGGTGGGCCAATCATCAGCATATGATGCCCACCAGCGGCAGCGATTTCCAGCGCACGTTTCGCCGTTTCTTGACCTTTTACATTTTTAAGATCGTGTAGATGAACTAGATTTTGGGGTAATTCATCAATATCCAAATGAACATCCGGACGGGATAGTACTTGCGTGCCTTTGTAATGATTGGTCAGCTGTAATAGATTGTCAGCGGCTAATATCTCTAGATCACCCGCCCATAGTGCTTCGGCTGCACAGGCCGCCGGACAAATAAAAGAGGATTCTTTACCTTGCGCGTGCATGGCGGCGGGTAAAACGCCATTTACCGGACGAAGACGAGCATCGAGTGAAAGCTCCCCCAACGCAATCACATCAGCGATTTCGTCAGCAGGGATGATTTGCATCGCGGCCAATACGCCCAGCGCAATTGGCAAATCAAAGTGGGAGCCTTCTTTTTGGATATCGGCAGGGGCCAAATTTACGGTTAAGCGCTTGGCCGGCATCGAAATGCCCAAAGCATGAAGCGACGCACGCACTCGTTCTTTGCTTTCTGCGACAGCTTTATCAGGCAAGCCAACAATCGTAAAGGCCGGAAGGCCATTTGATAACTGCACCTCGACTTCGACAGGCTGAGCTTCCATTCCTTTAAAAGCAACCGTTTGAACCCGCGCAACCATGAAGTAGCCTTTTCTTTATATGCTGAGTGTGGAATTGGCGCACCGCACTATCATCATTAATTCTATTTATACAACAAATGCTATATTCACGTATGCATTACACAACCATAATGCATCGTTGAATTCAATATGCACAGCTAAATTCCACCGCGTTAATAATTCTTTTACTTTTTGCCGTTAGTTATAAGAAGAGAACAAAACTTATCCACAATAAGAAAGATTGTTACATGACTTCACAACAAATGGCTGCGTTAATGAATAAGCTTCAGGCCCCTTTGGCGGTATCTGATATATTAACGGGCCGTAGCCCAGAGGATTGCAGCTTTTACGCGCTGTCTGAACTCATCAGCGAGATGCAGCCCGATGAAGCAATGCTGGCGGTTTCTTTTTCGTTGCGGATGATTGTGAAGCCTTATTTACAAGCCTCGCCTAGCATACAAAGCTGTGATGTCGAGTGTCAGCGCATTATTCGTGATTATGCGCCTATCTGGGCAGAAACGCCGTTAAGCGAAATGACAGATAGTGATGAAGCTATCAATCTTTTAGAAGATTTAATTGATGATTTTAGCTACTTAAGCGAGCTAACCGATCTTTGCATTCATTTTCTGACAGCCAAAGATTTATGCGCAGTTGAGCTATTTAATCTACTCAAAGCACAAATTGATGCGCAAATTATGATTGCGCAAACGCTTTGCAGCCATTTTGACTGCGAAGAAAGCACAAACGCTCTATTTAGCAATGAGGATTCTGCCGAAATTATTTCTTTCAGTGATTTTAGTGAATAAATTTACTTATTCGTCATCGGGCCGACCGGCTCGCCACCCAAAATATGCATGTGAAAATGTGGAACTTCTTGTCCGCCATGCTCACCGGTGTTGGCAATACAGCGGAATCCTTTTGATTCTAAGCCTTTTTCTTTAACAATCTTGGCAATGGCACGGTAAAAACCGGCAATTTCTTCGGTGCTGGCATTGGCACCAAAATCATCAATCGAAACATAGTTGCCTTTTGGAATGACCAGCACATGAATCGCACGATGCGGGGCAATATCATTAAATGCCAACACATATTCATCTTCATAAACAGTGTTGTTGGGAATTTCTCCACGTAGGATTTTTGCAAAAATATTTTGATCATCATAGCTATCGGTCATTGAAATCTCTCTTTCATGGGCATATAAAGCGCTCATGATGATAAACATGCTCAAAGCAAAAATCCACCGCGCAACGGTCACACAAGCCGATTTGCATTATGAAGGTTCAATTACGATTGATCGTAACCTTTTAGATGCGGCTGGAATTTTGATTAATGAACAAGTTGATGTTTTAAACATTACCAATGGTAATCGCTTTACCACCTACGCCATCGAAGGCGCGCGTGGTAGCGGGATTATCGGCATTAACGGTGCCGCGGCTCATTTAGCGCAGCCTGATGATCTGGTGATTGTTTGTGCCTATTGTGCGCTGGATGCGGATGAAGCAACCGAGCACAAGCCAACTGTTTTATTAATGGATGATGATAATAAGATTAAAGCCTAGCGTTTACGGCTGGCTTTTTCTTCATGGCCGGAGATTCCCATCCGCTTTTCCAATATTTTGCTAATATCGGAAGGCTCTAATCCTTGATCTGCCCATAACACCATCAAGTGAAAAATTAAATCTGCTGATTCTGCAGCTAAAGCTTCTTTGTCGCCTTTGATCGCTTCGATAATGGCTTCGACAGCTTCTTCACCGACTTTTTCGGCAATTTTCGACGTACCTTTGGCATAAAGGCTGGCGACATAAGATTCACTCGGCTCCGCGCCTTGGCGGGCCTTTAGCGTTTCAAATAATGTTTCCAATACGGAATCGATGGTTTGGCTCATTCTTATAACCTGACTGCAACGCCTGCATCATGCATGGCTTGTTTTGCCTGTGCAATGGTGTAATCGCCAAAATGAAAAATCGAAGCCGCAAGTACGGCACTGGCGCCGCCTTCTTTTACGCCTTCGACTAAATGATCCAGATTGCCAACTCCGCCTGAAGCAATCACCGGAATATGCAGGGCATCCGATACGGCGCGCGTCAGCGGTAAATTAAATCCAGCGCGCGTACCATCGCGATCCATCGAGGTTAATAGAATTTCCCCCGCGCCATAATCTTGCATTTTAATCGCCCATTCAATCGCATCCAAACCTGTTGGTTTACGGCCACCATGGGTGAAAATTTCCCAGCCCGGGCTGCCGTCAGCTTTGGCTTTGGCATCGACCGCCACCACAATGGCTTGTGAGCCGCATTTTTGTGAAGCTTCTTTGACAAATTCAGGGTTATAAACCGCAGCAGAGTTAATCGCGACTTTATCTGCGCCTGCTTCTAATAACGCGCGGATATCTTCCAGCGTACGAACGCCACCGCCAACGGTTAAGGGAATAAACACTTCTGCCGCGACTTCGGCGACAACATCTAAAATGGTGCCGCGCCCTTCATGGGTGGCGGTAATGTCCAAAAAGCAAAGCTCATCCGCGCCTGCTTGCCCATAAATGCGGGCTTGTTCTACCGGGTTACCCGCATCGATGATATCAACAAAATTAATGCCTTTAACCACGCGGCCATTATCAACATCAAGACAAGGGATAATACGGCTTTTTAGCATTATTCGCCGCCAGCCAGTTTAAGAGCATCTAATGGATCGACTTGACCTTCGTAAAACGCCCGGCCAATCACAACACCGTTAAGGCCATTATTTAAAACAGCTTGTTTAACAGCCGCTACATCATCCAATGAGCCAACCCCACCTGATGCAATCACGGGAATGGATGTCGCGGCAGCAAGTTCGCACGTGCTTTTTAAGTTCACGCCTTGCCCCGTACCATCGCGATCAATGTCGGTATAGATGATGGCCGTGACGCCTGCATCTTCGAATGCTTTGGCAAGTTCGGTTGCCTGCATATCGGATTCTTCGACCCAGCCTTCAACCGCCACCATGCCATTTCGTGCATCAATGCCAACAACAATTTGATCGGGGAATAAACGGCATGCTTCGCGAACCAAATCAGGATCACGCACAGCAATCGTGCCTAAAATAACGCGGCTAATGCCTTCGGATAACCATTTTTCAACTTGCGCGATTGAGCGAATACCGCCGCCTAGTTGAACCGGAATATCAACCGTATCGATGATGGCTTTGACCGCACTTTGGTTGACGGGCTTGCCGTCTACGGCGCCATTCAGGTCAACCACATGCACCCATGAAAAGCCAGCCTTCGCCCATTCCAGCGCCTGAGCACCGGGATCATCATTGTAAACCGTGTCGCGGTTCATGTCGCCTTTTACCAAGCGAACGCAGCGACCTTCTTTTAAATCAATAGCAGGATAAATAATCATGCCTGAGGATATAGCCTAAAGCCGCCCCTTAAGACAATAGCTTGGTATAATAAAAGCCTGTAATATAGTCTCCATCAACCTTGGCGTAATGCGGATGCGTACCAATGCGCGTAAAGCCTGCTTTTTCGTATAGGCTTATAGCTTTTTCCATGGTTTCACGTACATCCAGATTAATCACATCAATATTTTCATCTTTAGCCGCCTTTTCAACGGCGGAAATTAACATTTTAGAAAGACCATGGCCTCGCGCCCAAGGAGACACAAAATGCGATGTTAAGTGTGCGCTGTGGGATTGAGCCTGATTGTTAGATGGCGTTAGAACCAATTGGCATGTTCCGCAAATCACGCCATCCATTCGTGCAACAAATAATAAACGCGCCGGCATGACGACAACACCTTGCCAATAGCGTTCTAAAATCTCACGTGATGGCAAATCAATCCAGCCAAAACCACCACCACCTTCGATAGCAGAATCAGTTGCATCACATAAATCATTTAAATCAGCGGCAGAAATACTCTTTAACAGTTCCACACTGGGCTGGGGCTCAATGGGCTGCAATAACGGTTGGTCGGACATATGGCCTCTTCCTCATGTTGGGGAGATCTTACATAAGATCTATTGCATTTATCATTCTAGCACGCCTTAACCATACTCACGAAGTAAAAGCCTTTACGCAGCGCAGCAATGCTATGGAAAATCTATGGGTTCCAGCGCAAAAAGTTGCTCATAAAACGTAAGCCGGCGTCACCACTTTTTTCAACATGGAACTGAACGCCGACGATATTATCCTTCAGCACTGCGGCCACGGTTTGACCGCCGTAATCGCAGCTCATGAATAAGTTATCAGCCGGATTGCTTGGCATCATGTGGTATGAATGCACGTAATAAAAATGCTCGCCCTCTTTTATATCTTTGGCTAAGGGGTTTGTCGGCTGATGGATGGCTGTATCATTCCAGCCCATATGCGGAATTTTTAAGCTTTTATCGGATGGGCTAAGCGCAACGACCTCACCTTCAATCCAGCCTAGGCCTTCATGTGTGCCGTGCTCCAACCCCCGGGTGGCGAGCAACTGCATGCCGACACAAATACCCAAGAACGGTTTTTGATTTTTGATGACAGCTTCTTCCAACGCGTCAATTAAACCCGCATGGTTTTTAAGGCCGTTAATACAATCCCCAAAGGCACCTTGGCCCGGTAAAATGATATGACTGGATTTTTCAATGTCAGAGGCTTTATCAGAAATAATGACCTCAGTTTCAAGGCCGATCATATCCGCAGCATGCTCGCACGCTTTAGCTGCCGAGCGTAAATTGCCGGAGCCATAATCGATAACGGTGATAATTTCCTTTGTCATGCCTTGGTTTTTTAGGCTATAACCCCGTTTTGTCAATTGCGAAAAACAGGAAATACGCCATGGCGATTAATTTTTACCGTTGGAGCCAAACAGACGAAGCCACCAAAACACGCATCATGCGCCGTGCGCAAGCCAATATCGATGATGCGATGAATGCGGTCTTACCAATTATCCAAGATGTCAAAACCCGCGGTGATGAGGCTCTACGCCATTACGCCAAAAAATTTGACGGTGCGGATCTAACCACCATCAAAGCAACGCCGGAAGAATTTGAACAAGCCGAGCGCGCGATTAGCGATGATTTAAAAGCCGCGATTTCCCATTGCGCTGATAATGTGCGTAAGTTCCATGAAGAACAAATGCGTCGCGCTGAACAAGATGCCCATTGGATGATTGAAATTGAACCAGGCGTTCACGCCGGTGAGCAAATTAATCCGATTGAATCGGTTGGCCTTTATGTGCCCCGCGGTAAAGGCGCGTTTCCCAGTGCGATGTATATGCTGGCCATTCCGGCCAAAATTGCAGGCGTTCAAAATATTGCTATTACCACCCCGCCGCGCGCCGATGGCAGCGCAGATGATGCCAGCCTTTATACCGCCAAGTTATGCGGCGTAGATACCGTTTATAAAATTGGCGGCGCGCAAGCAATTGCCGCTTTGGCCCACGGGACGCAAACCGTTAAACCGATTAAAAAAGTATTGGGGCCGGGTAGCCCTTATGTTGCCGCAGCCAAACGGGCTTTATCCGATATTATGGACCCCGGCATGCCTGCCGGCCCATCTGAAGCCATTGTGCTGTGTGATGACAGTGCCGATCCGCATAATACCTGTCTGGATATCCTCAACGAAGCCGAACACGGTAAGGATAGCGCCGTTTTAATGATTACCCATGATCAGGCGTTGGTTGATTATGTGCTTGAGCATTTACCGCAGGTGATTGATACCTTGCCGGAGCCTCACCGCGATATTTGCGCCCATGTGATGAGCGATTACGGCGCGGTGATTTTAACCGAGTCTTTGGATGAGTCGATTGCCTTGGCCAATGCTTACGCGCCGGAGCATTTACACCTGAAAGTCAAAAATGCCGAAGCGGTGAGCCGTCAATTGCACCATGCTGGTGAAATTTTAATTGGAGAATATACGCCCTCAACCCTTGGGAATTACGGGATTGGCGTCAATCACGTCTTGCCGACCGGCGGTTGGGCGCATACTTATTCCTGCACATCGGTTTGGGATTTCCTCAAGCGCACATCGATTTCCCGCGTGGATCGTCAGGGCTTTGACGCGTTGAAAGATTCTGTTTTGACATTAACCGATTACGAGAACTTCCCCGCCCATGGTGAGGTTTTAAGAAAGCGCAAAATATGAGCAATAATCCAGCGCCCCAAATAAATGAAGAGCATCTGCCCACCAGTCCACAAGAGCTGATGGACGTGTTGGGTGATATCGGGGTGGAATTTACCCTATATGAGCACGAGCCTGTTTTCACCGTCGAGGAAAGCCAGAAAATCGACAAAGGTATTGATGGTACAGCCTGCCGTAATTTGTTCCTGCGCGATAAAAAGAAACGTATGTTTTTGGTGGTGGTACCGCACGAGACTCCGGTTGATTTAAAAGCGCTGGAAGGCAAGCTGGAATGCGGGCGGCTATCGTTTGGTTCTGCCGATCGTCTATGGCAATATTTAGGCGTTCGCCCGGGCAGCGTTTGCCCGTTTTCAGTCATTAACGACAAGGCCAATGAAATTCAGGTCGTACTGGATGCTGACATGATGCAAAGCGATCTGGTTTGTTATCACCCATTACTTAATTCGATGACGATTAGCCTAACACCTGCCGATTTGCTCAAATTCTTTGAGCATACCGGGCATTCACCGATTACCATTGATTTAAATTAAAGCGCGCCTTTGGTGCTGGGCAATGCATTTGCCGCACGTGGGTCGGTTTCGACTGCCATGCGCAATGATTTTGCCAGTGCTTTGAAGATGCTTTCAATAATGTGGTGGTTATTGGTGCCTTCCAGATTATGGACGTGCAATGTCAGGCCCGCCGCACTGGAAAGTGCTTGGAAAAATTCTTGGAAAAGCTCCGTATCCATTTCGCCTAATGATGCTTGCGAAAATTCAGCCTTCCAAATCAGATAAGGGCGGCCGGAAAAATCCAACGCAACGCGGCTGAGGGCTTCATCCATCGCGATATAAGCATGACCATAGCGGCGAATGCCTTTTTTATCACCAATCGCTTCGCGTAGGGCGGCGCCTAATGCCCAGCCGATATCTTCTACCGTGTGGTGCGCATCAATATGCAGATCACCTTTGGCTTTGATTTCAATATCAATCAAAGCGTGTTTGGCCAGTTGATCCACCATATGGTCGAAAAATCCAACGCCACTATTGATTTTACGCTCACCCGTGCCGTCTAAATTCACTTTTACACTGATTTGTGTTTCGTTGGTTTTACGCTCAATTTTCGCGGTACGGCCTGCCTTGGAATTGATTTTTTCTACTTTCGCCATGATTTACTTTCGTTTTGTTCTTTTCGCCTTTTACGTGCAAGTAATCTTGGTTACACTGTTACTCGCTATGCGTTTTTATACCAGATTTGTCATCCTTTGTCTTGCTTTGCTTTGTGCTTCTTGCGCAGAGATTGTCGTCAAACAAGTCGATTATGCCGCTGCCCCTGATATTCCCCGCGATGCCCACCCCACACCGATCATGTTTTCTAAGTTACGCTTTTTATTGCCGCCCGGCACAGAAATCGGCCTTGAAAGTGGTATGGGGCCCGCTTTACTAGGGGGTGTTTGTTCTTGGTCGAATTATCCCGTAAACCGTCGAGTGCTCAGCAGCAAGTTTGAAAGCCAATATTTGCAAGCCACATTCGAAGACGCGCTGGAATCTCAAGGGTATGACGTAACCAATGATGTTGAGCTTGATTTTGACCGTGATGATGCCGTGGCGCGGGCTGAATATTTTATTTCTGCCAAAGTGCGGGATATTGATCTCGACCTTTGTAAGCGCGGACGCATTACCAGCTTTAATATTTTTAATACAGCCCCCGGTGCTAAGGGTAAAATTTGGGCGCGCTTTGATTGGACAGTGTATGATGCGCTCCAGCGTAAGGTTATTTATCAGACCAGCACTGAGGGCTATTCCCGCCGCGATTACCCGAATGAAGAAGGACTGGAGCTTTTATTCATGGATGCTTTTGATATGGCCTCGCATAATTTGGGGGCCGATCAGGGCTTTTACAATCTAATCATCGAAGGTAAGAAGCCAAAAAAAGTGCGAGCCAGTCATTTTGACCGTGATGATCCTGTTTATGATCCACATTTTGATCCCATGGAAAAAGTCCGCATTGATGCCCTGCCATTGCGAAGCGATGACTTCACTTCGGTAGCCGAGCAAAAACGAAAAGTAGCCGTAACCCTTCAAAAACGGGGTCACGGCAGTGGGTTTTTTATTACCAAAGAAGGCCATATCTTAAGCAATGCTCATGTGGTGGGTAATTCCAATCGCGTGCGCGTGATTTTGGCAGATAAAGAAGACCATTTTATTGCCGAGGTTTTGCGCATTAACAAAGCGCGTGACGTCGCCCTTTTAAAACTGATTGACCCGCCCGATAATCTGGAGGTTGAGCTATTACCTATTCAAACCGTTTGGCCCGCCGTCAGCAGTGATGTTTTTGCTATTGGCACGCCGTTACATTATTCCAAGATGGATAACACAATTACCAAAGGCATCGTCAGCAACCATCGTAAAGATTTTAAATATCGCGGATTGTTGCTCGACTTCATTCAAGCGGACGTCAATATTCATGCTGGAAATTCCGGTGGGCCGCTTTTAGATCGCTATGGCAATATTGTTGGCATTTCAACGCTGGCCTATCAGCCTGTTGATGATAGCCATGGCGCCAATTTGAATTTGTTTATTCCGATTGGTGAGGCGCTGGATGTTTTAGGCATTCAGTTATAATTTTTTCGCCCTAGCCGGTGCATTGCAATTGCTGGATACAATTTTGAAATCAATCCAATTTTATTTCAAAATCACGATAAACCGCATCCTGATTCATTTTCGGGCTTGCTTTTTGAAAAAATTTGCGCCAATTTAGCCCCAACCCAATACGATACGAATAGTTTTAAGACGCTTTTTGAAAGGAGCACGCTTATGGCTGATGCTGGTGCATTACAATCATCCGATTCCTCAAACGAACCTGCCCGTAAAGGCCGTCCTCGCAGCGAGAAATCAAAAAAAGCAATTTTAAAAGCAACCAATAGTTTGTTGCTTCATATGTCTGTGCAAGAGCTCAGCATCGAGGCTGTCGCTAAAAAAGCCAAGGTTGGTAAGACAACTATTTACCGCTGGTGGCCCAATAAAACAGCCGTCATTATGGAGGCTCTATCCAGTCAGCCCGGCATGCAATCACCACTGCCAACACCAAAAAACAATAGTGATGCCATCCAGATGCAGCTGGAAAAACTGATCCGCTTACTTCACAGCAAAAACGGTGAAACGATTTCTCAGCTCTTTGCTGAAGCGCAATCTGATGAAAAAGCGCAGGAAATTTTTGAAGGCAATTTCTTGAACCCTTTAATGGATGCGATTGAATATAGCGTTCAACAAGGTCAAGAAGATAAAGAATTTAATGCAAAGATTGATCCGAAAACAGCCGTTGATATGTTGTGTGGTCCGATCTTTTTCCGTTTGATGGCGCATCCGGCTGACTTTAATGAGTCTTTCATGAAGTCTTATCCAAAAGATGCGGTTACTTTAATCAGCGCATAATAGCCGATATTTTAAGGGTCAATATTAATCCGAGAATACACCATGGTTTCAAGAAAACCTGATATTGCCGACCCGGCTGATATTGATCAGCGCAGAATATCAATTTATTGGGATTATCTTTCCAGTTTCGGGCAAGATCAATTTCCTGAACTAAATGATATTCACGATCAACCGGAACAGATTCAACGTCTTTTTTGGGAAATTATTTCCCAAGATATTGACGATTTTTGCGAAGCTGAGGATATATTAAGAAATTTAGTTAGTTCCGAATGGCTAAATGAATTTGCACACATTACCTCAAAAATTCGAAGGTGGTATAAAGACACTGATATGCTGGGTAAAGACCCAAAAAGTTACCCATCCCGTTTTGCTTTAATTCATGACAATCAATATTTTGGAACCCACATTGATATTCGCATTGCTTTGCAAGAGCTTCGTGAGGCGGCGCGTGATAGTGGTTTGACCTATTTAATTGGGCCAGAAAATACTGTAAAGCAATTTTGTGCTTTCGTTGATACAGAAATTAATGACGTTATTTCACCCAATTATTTGGAAATTTTACAAGCAGATCGACAAGATCCTTTATTGGTCATTGCTTAAAAAAATTTTCTTTTTATATCAATAAATTTAGCAAAATATTCCATAACGGAATCTTTTTTATGGTTTTTTTCAATTTTTCTTATTTTTAGAAAGAAACTGTTAACTCTTTGTCCCTCATAATAAACGCATGAACAACGGATACCTGCCTGAACAGGGGATGGCGGGTTTTTGTTTGATAATCAAAATAAATACTCAAGGGTTTGGGGACAATGAGCAATAAAAATGATCAACCATTTATGGCGAATAAACGACATAACAGTGCAAAGGTATCTTATACCATCGATAATCATCAGCCTGTTTTGTGCACAATCATTGGCTCACAGCCTTTGTTTTACATGGATCACGATGCAGCCTTCATCGAAGAAGAAGAAGCATTACTGGAAGCTGAGGGTTTCGGATTTTTGGAGGCTGAATTGTCTGCTTTGAATAAGGAGCTTAAGACGTTGGAAAAGTTTTCTGCTGATTACTTAAGAAGCACTGATGAATTTGATGCATTATTTGCTGAAGCCCGTAACAGCATCACGGCAAAAACAAGTAAGTCACACCATAAGATTAATGATTTAACTGATATTTTAGAAAATAGTCGTTTGGCTTGTGAATATTTGAATACGGCGCGGACTCACAATGTTTCATTGTGTTACTCCCGTCATATTGCCGATGCGGCTTATGATCGTCATGCAGGCATTATTTATATAAATGACCAATTAGATCAACCTTTACAGGTTTTATTGGCCACGCAAGAGCTGCGTCGTCATCACCAACATCGTGCCGGTGCTTTGGTTAACCCTATGCACTTCCATCCTGATAGCGCGATTTTAATTAATCGTTCTCAGCATGCTGATTTAATGGCTTCCAGCATTCGTGTTGCCTGGGAATTACAGCTTAGCGGATATAAAGACGCATGGGCTTATATTGAGAACTCTTCTTTTGCTGATTTAGGCCGTGCCTTTACTCGTGAAGCTTATATCGATTTTCGTACTGTTAATAATGGTCAGGCTATGACTGCTGTTTTTGAAGCATGGTTCTTGTCCGATCGTTGCCGCATGGAAGATCGTTATTTAATTCGCCGCATGTTAGCGGATGATCAGGGGCTGGTTTTTGATGTTGAAAATCCACATGCCTCTTTGACACCGGCTATTATTGCCGCTTTGGGTGAAATGCCTTACGGCAAAAATTACCTTGCGTCCCATGCCGATACGATTATGAGTGATCCGATTTTTACCGATGTTCGTGATCGTTCTAACGCGAATTTCCTATGGTTTATCAAATTCGAGCGTACTTTCCGCGAAACGGAACGCGACTTGCAACCTAATTCTGTATCTGATGCCAGCAATCGTTTTGGCGTCTCTCATACAGCAAAGCAGGATGTAAGCGATGAAGAAAAAATTGTCACGCTCTATGACGCGGACCACAAACCGGATCCCCGCCGCCTTAAAGATTCAGGCGCTATCCAATCGGCCGGACAAAACAATATCGTCTATTTGCGCCGAACTCCCGAAATCGCAAGCAGTTAATAACGCACAAGTCATCTTTAAAAAGAATAAGGAACACGCTGTGAGACCGCCTATCGTAAGTAAACAGACAAAATGGCGGTTTGATCAGGCAATCCGCGCATTTGACCTGACATCCGGGCCAATTTCCAGCCATGCTGATTCTATTTTATTGGCAGATTCGTTTCGTCATTTACGCAAAGTTGATGAATCGTTTGAAGATGCAATGGATATCGATAGCGCTGAGGCATTGATATTAAAATGCATTAAAACTCTATCATCCAGTCATACTGGTGAGGCGTTACTTCAAAGTGCCTTAAAAGATGGATGGAGCCTTGAATTTCAGGATCTTGATCAATCTGATTTTCATTTGGATATCACCGAAAAACAAATCATTTTAAATAATTATTCTTTAGGATGCGCCAGTATTTTACGCTCTACTTATTTTTCAAATGCAACATTGATTTCATTTATTCGAGCGCTTCGCGATGTATGGCAAGAAAAACGACATGGTGGTTTTGAATCATGGCTTAGCCCTGAAAATTTAATCTGTCTTGAACGTTTACGCGCTGCTGATTGTGATATTGTCACGACTTTAGTGGCTTGGGAGCTACATACTGAACGCCACAGCCAACTTTGGAGACATTTAATCGGATCAGAAGAAGGCGATATTGCCTTAGCGTTTCATCAGGCTTTAGAACGTCAGGCACAAAAGAACGATATTCCTTTTGCGCTTCGTACGGCTTTTCGTCAATGGTTTGCCAGTCAGGATCGCTTAGCTGTATGTGATCATGAAACATTGGAATATCTTGATTTGTTATTAAACGAAGGTGATCTTGATGCGCTTTGCGTCCAGCCTGTATCTTCTTTGGTTATTCATGAGATTTCTTGCTTGCCAAATGGCAATGCGTATCTAGGGTTTGAAGCACAGGATGTTTTAAGCGATCCATTATTCACTGAGATCAATGACCCAATTAACCGATCGCATTTATTGCAGATTATTCACGATGTGAATTGCATTACCGTTGCTGGGGTTTCTTTTGGTGATGCGGATTTGGCGCAGAAAATATTTCCTGCTGGCCCACAGCAATTTGAACGTGTTCATGCCTAGTTTAGCCAATGTATCGCTTAGGCATTTTGATTCATAGATTTTCTTAAAATCTCTATACCCATCGAGCATTTTATGCGCCATAATGGCGCATAATGACCAGAAACAATCAAAATCCCGATTCTAATCACCCTCCCAAACGTTTTCATTTGCATTTAGTATCCGATGCAACCGGTACAACTTTGCTAGGTTTAGCGCGAGCTTGTATTGCGCAGTTTGAAGCCATCGATCCTATTCAAAAATTTTGGCCCTTGATCAGAACACAACGACAGTTGGAAAAAATCATTCGTAAGATTGAAGAAAATCCAGGGCCGGTTGTTTTTACCATGGTCAATGTTAAAATGCGTGAGCGTTTGCAAACCCGCTGCGAGGAACTTGGCATCCCTTGCGTCGCGGTTCTTGACCCGATTATTCGCAGTTTATCTTCTTATTTAGGGCTTACCGCCAAAGGGGTTCCCGGCCTACAACACGCGATGGATGATGCCTATTTCAAGCGCGTATCGGCCGTTGATTTTGCAATGCGTTTTGATGATGGCAAACATATGGATGGCTTGCGCGAAGCCGATGTTATTTTAGTTGGCGTCTCGCGGACGTCTAAAACCCCCACCAGTATTTTCTTGGCCCGGCGCGGTATTAAATGTGCCAATATTCCTTTGGTGCCGGGCGTTAACATTGATCCTGAAAAATTTGATCTTGAACATCCTATGTATGTTGGTCTGGTCACCTCGCCCAAGCGATTAATGCAAATCCGGCGCAATCGCCTCAATGCCGATTCCAAATTTGATCAAAAAATTGAAGCCAATCACTATTTAGACGAAGATAAAATTACCGAAGAAATTCGATCTGCTCGCCGGTTATTTAATACACATGGCTGGCCGGTTATTGATGTAACCAAACGATCGGTCGAAGAAACCGCCGCAGAAATTTTATCTTTACTGCAAAATCGCCGCGATCGACTGGCGGAAGAACAAGAACAATCCGATGGCCTTTCCTGATCTTATTTTAGCGTCGAAAAGCAAAGCGCGCATTGAAATGTTAGAAGGCGCAAAGCTTTCTTGTTTGCATATGGCCGCTGATATTGATGAGGCCTCTATCAAAGAGCGTGCTTTTAAAGCCGGAAAATCACCCCGTGAAATTGCCTTATTATTGGCACAAGAAAAAGCATTTGCGATTAGTAAAACTCATCCTGAGGCTCTGGTTATTGGGTCAGATCAAATTTTGGAATTCGAAGGAAAATTGATTTCAAAATCATCCAATCCCCAAGAAGCGATCGAAAAATTAAAGCTTTTTTCTGGTAAAACACATCAGCTTATCTCTGCTGTTTGTGTGGTTCAAAATAACCAAGTCCTTTGGCACAATCATGATCAGGCAACGTTAACGATGCGCCCTTTAACCGATGAATTTTTGTATGATTATCAGGCTAACGCAGGGGCGGCTTTGACGGCTTCGGTTGGTGGATATTGGCTGGAAGATATTGGTTGCTGGTTATTTGAAAAAATCGCAGGAAATCACTATACTATCTTGGGTATGCCGCTATTACCTTTGGTTTCTTATTTATACGATACGCATAGCATTTATTTTAAAAATCCTAGATATTCATGAAAAAATTTATTCAGACCGGTGTTATCGGCCATCCAATCAAACACAGTAAATCACCACTCATCCATAATTACTGGATTGATCATTACGATCTTAAAGGACGCTATGAAGCCATTGATATTCATCCCGATGATTTAATTAATCGCCTGCCTGTTTTATTCAAAGAAGAGGGTTATACCGGTTTTAATTTAACCATTCCACACAAGGAAATTGTGTTGGCGGTCTGCGATGAAATTGATGACGTTGCACGCGATATTGGCGCGGTTAATACGGTCACATTTAAAGACGAAAAAATTATAGGCACCAATACCGATGCTTATGGTTTTGTTACCAATGTGAAAGAGACATTACCCCATTTTAATTTCAATGGAATCCATGCAACAATTTTAGGTGCGGGTGGTGCGGCACGGGCTATTGTTTATGGATTGCTTAAAGAAAATATTTCAAAAATTTATTTGACCAACCGAACACAAGCGAAAGCTACGCAGATCAAAAACGATTTTAACAATGATCCACGCATTGAAATCATGGATTGGGATTCACGTGAAAATATTTTAGATAAGACTCATTTACTGGTTAACACCACATCGTTGGGTATGGATGGGCAAGCTGCTTTAAACATTGATTTAAGTCCTATGATTAAAGGCGGTGTGGTTTGTGATATTGTTTATGCGCCCTTAATGACGCCTTTATTAAGTCAAGCCAAGGCCAATGAATTATCAATTGTTACAGGCATTGGCATGTTATTATACCAAGCCCGCCCCGCCTTTAAAGCATGGTATGGCATCATGCCGGAAGTCGATGCAACGCTGGAAAACAAGGTTTTGGCCGCATGATTATTTTAGGTTTAACTGGCTCCATCGGGATGGGGAAATCAACCTGCGCTGAGATTTTTGAAAAAATGGGCGTACCCATTCATGATTCTGATAAAGCGGTTCATGGTCTTTTGGCCAATGATCCCGATACTATTCAAGCGGTTTTAAAGGCCTTTCCTGAATTGTCTTCGTCGATTAATCGATCGGCTTTGGGTAAACTGGTTTTTAGTCATCCCACACGTCGAACTCAATTAGAGGCTATTTTACATCCGCGCGTGCGATCACATCAGCAAGAATTCCTCGCCGCCCAATCCAGTGAGATGGCATTATTGGACATTCCATTATTATTTGAAACTGGGGCAGATGCGCGCGTTGATTACACAATCGTGGTTAGTGCGCCGATCGACATTCAAAAACAACGGGTTCTTGCCCGCCCAGGCATGAGTGAAGAAAAACTCGCTGCGATTTTAAGTCGTCAAATGCCGGATGAGGAAAAAAAGAAAAAAGCAGACTTTATCATTCACAATGATCAGGGCTATGATCATTTGGAAAATCAAATCACAGAAATTATCAAGCAAGTCAAAGCCCAATGTTAGAAATTGTTTTAGATACCGAAACCACCGGCATGGATCCACAAGATGGGCACCGATTAATTGAAATTGGTTGTGTGGAGCTTAAAAATCACCTCCCGACTGGGCGCGGCTTGCAGCTTTATATTAATCCTGAGCGTGATATTCCAGCCGATGCCACCGCTGTTCATGGGATTACCAATGAATTTGTTGCTGACAAACCCGTTTTTTCGGAAGTGTATAACGAATTTATTGATTTTATCGGTGACAGTAAATTAATCATCCATAATGCAGAATTTGATATGAAGTTCCTTAACTGGGAGCTTAAAAATGTTGGGTATCCTGGTCTGAAATGGAGCCGCATCATTGATACCTTAGCCATTGCACGCAAAAAATTTCCTGGTTCCCCCGCTAATTTGGATGCGTTATGTCGGCGATTTGAAATTGATAATACCGCGCGAACTTATCACGGTGCGCTTTTGGATTCTGAATTATTGGCAGAAGTCTATCTAGAGCTTATTGGAGGACGTCAGCATGGAATGGGGTTAGATGTCGAAAATAAATCCAATCGTGCTTCATCGTCTTATACTGATTTAAAGAAAATGAAAAAACCTATACGCGAAGCGCGTATTTTTAAAGCATCCGAAGCAGATGAAAAAGCCCATCAAGCAATGGTTGAAAAACTGAGTGATCCACTTTGGGAAAAAGTTAATTAATATCCTAACGTGTCATCTAGAATTGGCATTTCTTCAACTAGCATTTCTTCGTTAGTTATCACAATCGTACCATTTGGTTTAATTACAATATCTGCAGAAAATAAGGTAGTTTTAAATACCATTGTTGCCTTAACAATAAAGCCATTTTTTTTATGCTCTTCTTTTAAGGTTAACGGCGTAATCATTTTTGAAATTGCATTTTTCGCATTGGGTGGCGGTGATTCTTTCCAGGGAATATCTTCTATATTTTCAATGATTAAAAAACGACCCTGACTGCCAACAGCATGCGTAAAAAAGAAATGAATATATTCAGATAAATTATCTTTATCTAAATAAAGGCCAAGCTTTCCATTATTTTGATAAATAAACTGACTTGAATATTCGACGGTCTGCAAAAAATTATCATTGCTTAATAACGATATTTTACGTGGTGGATGAGATGAATTATCCGTTACCTCGATAAGTTCATATCCGTGGTAGAATGGCAAATCGATACTTAAAGCTGTGCTATAGCCAATATCAAAATCTTCACCCTTGAGATGATCGTTGAGACGCTTAAGAATTTTTTTCGTATCGCGTTTATTTAATTTTTGAAAGGCTTCTTTGAACATTCCTTACAGTAAACAATTTCATAATTAATGTGAATCAATTGTGGGGCGAATCAATGCAAAAGCTTGTGAATGGTTTGGTGGATGAAGTTATGCCTATTTCATGCCCGGTTAAATGGGCCTGTTATCCCGATGGGGATTAACGAAAAATTTTATCCCGCCTAAAGGGTTTAATTTTTATGCGACTCGGAATAATTTCAGCTACTTTGCTTTTATCAGCAAATGTGCATAAGTTACTGGATAAAAAATAATCCCCGTTATTCAAGGGCTCTATAACTATCTAAATCCTATACTATATAAAAAAGAATATATTTAATGAAAGCATTACTGAAAGTATTAAGCGGACAAAAAGCAAACAGGGTTCCTGTATGGCTTATGCGCCAAGCAGGTAGATATTTACCTGAATATCGCGAATTAAGAGCTCAAAAAGGTGGCTTTTTGGAAATGGCTTTTGATCCGCAATCTGCTTGTGAGGTTACGATGCAGCCTATTCGTCGTTTTGAAATGGATGGGGCTATTATTTTTTCTGATATTTTGACTATTCCTTATGCTTTAGGGCAAAAGCTTGAGTTTTTAAAGGGAGAAGGGCCCAAGCTTGATCCGATTGAGGGTGAAAAGGATTTGGCCGTTCTTAGTTTTGAAAAACTGCATGAACGCTTAGAGCCGGTTTATGAAGCTTTACGTTTGACCAGGGCTCAGCTTAGCAAGGAAAAATTTGATCAAACTACTTTGATTGGTTTTGCTGGGGCGCCTTGGACGGTTGCGACTTATATGATCGAAGGTGGTGGTTCGAAAGATTATATGAAAACCAAAGCATTAGCTTACGGTAATCCTGAATTTTTCTCTCAGTTGATTGATGTGCTTGTTCAGGCAACCAGTGAATATTTGATTAAGCAAATTGATGCTGGTGCTGAGGTTGTTAAGATTTTTGATAGTTGGGCTGGTGTGCTTGACGAAGAAGAATTTTATCGTTGGGCAATTGAGCCAATTGTAAAAATTATTGCTAACGTGAAACAAGAACATTCTGATGTTCCGATTATTGGTTTTCCGCGTGGAGCTGGATTGAAATATTTGTCTTACATGATGGAAACACAAGTGGATGCTTGTGCGATTGATAGTATGGTTCCATTGGAATGGGCAGCTCAGGAACTTCAGCCAATTAAACCGCTGCAAGGTAATTTGGATCCGGCAATATTGTTAGCGGGTGGGCAAGTTTTACAAGAAAAAACCAAACGGATATTGACTCTGCTGGGCGATCAGCCATTTATATTCAACTTAGGTCATGGCATTAACAAAGAAACGCCGATTGATCATGTTGAAGCGTTGATAAAAACCATTAGAGAACATAATTCGGTATGAGCAAAAAATCGATAAAAGCCAAAAATGAAAAAGTTGCGGTTGTTTTATTTAATCTTGGCGGGCCTGATTCTCCACAATCTGTAAAGCCATTTTTGATGAATTTTTTTATGGATAAGAATATTATCTCGCTGCCGATTCCTTTTCGTTGTTTTATCGCGGCTTTGATTGCTCGCAAGCGCAGCCGGGCGGAAGCTAAAGAAAGCTATGATGAATTGGGCGGTAGTTCGCCTTTGCTTGCCAATAGCGTTCAACAAGCAAATTTGGTTGAAAAAGCACTGAATAAGGACGCAAAGAGCGTTAAGTATAAAAGTTTTATTTGTATGCGTTACTGGCATCCAATGGCACCGCAAGTAGTGCGTGAAGTTCGTGATTGGGGGGCAGATAGGATTGTTTTTTTGCCGCTATATCCGCAATTTTCTACAACAACTAGTTGGTCTTCCCTTGAAAACTGGGATAAGCATGCTGAAATTGCTAATTACATGGATGTACCACGTAGTATTATTTGTTGTTATCCGTTTCAAGACGGTTTTATCAAAGCCAGTGCTGATCATATTTATCAAAAATATCAAGAAGCTCAAAAAGATGGCCAAGAGAAAATTCGTTTTTTATTTTCAGCACATGGCTTGCCGGAAGATATTATAAAAAGCGGTGATCCGTACCAATGGCAATGTGAGCAAACGGCTCAACGCATTGTTGAGGTTTTGCAAAAAGATTATGGTTTAGATGCTCCGGATTGGCAGGTTTGTTATCAAAGTCGAGTGGGGCCGAAGAAATGGATTGGGCCTAGCCTTGATCAAGCTTTGGAAAAAGCAGCACAAGATCAGGTAAGTGTAATTATTTTGCCGCATGCTTTTACCCAAGAGCATGTTGAAACATTGGTTGAACTTGATGTTGAATATAAAGAAATGGCTGAAGAGCTAGGTATTGAGGGATATTATCGTGCCAATACAGTGAGTACGCATCCCGATTTTATTGCTGGCTTAGCAAAAATGGTTCAAGATCATGATGGTAGTAACGTTGTTCGCCCGGAAGGTGGAAAAATTCCTTGTCCTGAGAATTTTGATCGGTGCTGTATGCGTAGTTACGAAATTACGCCTTGTTGTGATAAAGCTAAGGCAGCCTAAATGCAGGATTTTCTTTTGCAATATTATTTAATTATTAAGGCTGTTCATTTAATTGCGGTTATTTCTTGGATGGCAGGTTTGCTTTATTTACCGCGTTTATTTGTTTATCACTGCGGGGTTATACAAGGCGGTGAAGCAGATGAAATGCTTAAAGTCATGGAACGTCGTTTGCTTAATTTCATTATGTTTCCTGCAATGGGCGTTAGTTGGTTGTTGGGTGGTTTGATGTTAATGGCTAATCCTGCGCTGTTTTCTGAGCCGTGGATGCATGCAAAGTTGCTTTGTGTGGTTTTAATGACCGGTGCGCATCATGTGATGCTTGCCCATCGCAAACGATTTGAGCGTGCTGAAAATAAAAAGAGTGATCGTTATTTTCGGATATTGAATGAAATTCCAACTATTTTAATGATTTTTATTGTTATTTTGGTGATTGTTCGCCCTTTTTAATCATTAATTTTGATTAAAGGCTTGACTCAAATGCCTGAGGAAGCTAGAAAATTCTTGTCTATACTTTGATCCAAAGAAATTATTGGGTAGAATTTCGGTCGCGGCGGGAGCTGCGTGGTTTTAAAGGGCACGTGAATGCGCTTAAAAACTTAGGTTAAATTTTTTTATAAGAAATTAGAATTTTTTATTATCGCTCGTGATGACGTGCGTTTATCTGTTTAATTTTTTCTTTAAATTCAGGAAATTTCATGAAATTACAAGAACTTAAAAATCGTTCTCCGGCAGAGCTGCTTGCTTTCGCGGAAGAACTTGAGATTGAAAATTGTGGCTCTATGCGCAAACAAGATATGATGTTTGCAATTTTGAAGGAGCTTACAGAACAAGGCATTGATATTTCCGGTGTCGGTGTTTTAGAGGTTTTGCAAGATGGCTTTGGCTTCTTACGCTCAGCTGAAGAAAATTATTTACCAGGTCCGGATGATATTTATGTCTCCCCTGCGCAAGTTCGTCGCTTTGGTCTTCGCACCGGTGATATTATCGAAGGGGATATTCGTGCCCCCAAAGATTCTGAGCGTTATTTTGCGCTCACTCGCTTAAACAGTATTAATGGCGAAGTTCCTGATAAAATCCGTCATAGAATTAACTTTGATAACTTAACGCCGTTATATCCTGAGCGTAAGGTTAAGTTAGAGCTTGATGATCCGACCAAGAAGGATAGTGTTCAGCGTGTGATTGAGCTAACTTCGCCAATTGGTTTTGGCCAGCGTGCTTTGATCGTAGCCCCACCACGTACTGGTAAAACCGTTATGCTGCAAAATATTGCGCATTCGATTGAGGTTAATCATCCTGATGCTTATTTAATTGTTCTTTTGATTGATGAACGCCCTGAGGAAGTAACCGATATGGCGCGATCCGTTCGGGGTGAAGTTGTTTCATCAACCTTTGACGAGCCTGCATCACGTCACGTTCAAGTGGCCGAAATGGTCATGGAAAAGGCCAAGCGCTTGGTTGAGCAAAAACGTGATGTTGTTGTGTTGTTGGATTCCATTACTCGCCTTGCACGGGCGTATAACACAGTTGTGCCAAGCTCCGGTAAGGTGTTAACTGGTGGTGTGGATGCAAATGCGCTCCAGCGGCCTAAGCGTTTCTTTGGAGCGGCTCGTAATATTGAACAAGGTGGTTCTTTAACGATTATTGCGACGGCCTTGATTGATACAGGATCACGTATGGATGAGGTTATCTTTGAAGAATTTAAAGGGACCGGTAACTCTGAGATTGTTCTGGATCGTAAGATTTCCGATAAGCGTGTCTTCCCTGCGATTGATATTCAAAAATCTGGTACTCGGAAAGAAGAATTATTGGTTGGCAAAGATATGTTACAGAAAATGTGGGTATTGCGCCGTATTTTGAACCCAATGGGTACCGTAGATGCGGTTGAATTCTTATTGGGTAAGTTGAAACAGACGAAAAATAATGATGAATTTTTCCAGAGTATGAATCAGTAATCTGTGAAATTTTCTCAATAGATTAAAAAATAAAGCCCGGCAAATTGACCGGGCTTTTTATTGCTTATTTAGAGGCTTGCTCTTTAAGGGATTGGTAATGCCGTTGACGGTGGCGCAGGGCTTTCATACGCTCGTCGGTGATGCTGTCGCGGCAGTGATGGCATGAGATGCCTTCTTCATACTCAGCGCGCTGTGTGTCTTCTTTTGATAAGGGCTCACGACAGCTGTGGCAGACAGCCCAATCGCCCTCTTCCAGTCCATGGCCAACAGAGACACGCTGATCAAAGACAAAGCACTCACCTTCCCATTTACTATCTTCAGCGGGGACTTCTTCTAGATATTGTAAAATGCCGCCTTTAAGGTGGTAAACATTTTCAAAACCTTGTGCGAGCATGTATGAACTTGCTTTTTCACAGCGAATACCGCCAGTGCAGAACATAGCGACTTTTTTATCTTTTTCTGGATTCAGATTTTCTTCAACCCATTCAGGAAATTCGGTAAAAATTTCAATTTTTGGATCGATAGCGCCTTCAAAGATGCCGACTTTGGTTTCGTAAGTATTACGGGTATCGACTAAAATGACATCTGGATCATTGATCAAATCATTCCATTCTTTGGGATTAACGTAAGTGCCGACTTGCTCATGTGGTTTGGCTTCGGGTTTACGAAGGGTGATAAGCTCTTTTTTCGGGCGGATTTTAAAACGATTGAAAGGCTTGGTCTCAGCCATAGAAAACTTAAGCTCACAAGCAGATTCACGTGATTTTACGCCAAGCTTTTCATCTAAAAAATCAATCATTTGATCCATTTCAGATGGATAAGCACCAATGGTGCCGTTAATGCCTTCGGGCGCTAACAAAAGTGTACCGCATATGCTGGGTGCATGGGTTTCAGCATATGCATAGATCTCAGCGCGCAAGGATTCGATATCGTCTACATTGGCAAAGCGATACATTGCGGCGATTTTGTATTTATTTGTGTTGGTCATCATAATCGCGGTTTTTACGCCAGTTTTATGACTTTTTCAAGTTTTTTGGTTGAATGTTGAGTAAATGGTGCGCCCGGAAGGATTCGAACCTCCGACACCTGGCTCCGGAAACCAGTGCTCTATCCCCTGAGCTACGGGCGCTAAGATAAGTGCTTTGTTATCGACTTTGGCGCTTTGTTTGTCAATCACGATGTTTTTATTTGACATAAATTTAATATTTTAGTATTTTCTTTTTGCCTGAATTTAAAACAATATGATTGAATTTTGCTATGTATAAGGCAAGATTGTCGGGTTTTCCGGCAGAAATAATCGGCCAGCCAACCCACTATGGAATGGTTTTTGCCAAGCAAATTGATCCTGATCATGCGCCAGATGAGCTGCAATGTCCGTGTTGTGATGTGCCTGTTTATGCGGTTGGTGCTAAGCTGGGCGTTGGTGGTGGTGATGCTAGCGGTAATAATTATTTTGCGACATATCCGGGATATGCTGATAAGCATCAGCAAGATTGTCCTTATGTTGGTGCGACAGCGGATTTTTCAACGAATAAGGGAATTTCTGCTGCCTTAAAAGATGAACGTTCTGGTTTAGTCCTTAATATCAATTTTTTACATTCCGGCGATAAAAAATTATCAAAGCCTAAAAAGCGTGGCGTACGTAGCTATGAGACATGGATGGGGGATGATGTTGATTATCATTCATATGCCGTAGGTGAAGTTGGTGATTATTTTAAGGCCGTAAGACGTATTTTGGATAAGCAAGGTCTAGACTATTTGCGTCACAATGTGCGGGTTAATTATCGTGGCCATTTAATGACAACCAATGAATTTTCGGCTTGTGGGCCGATTAGTGGTTTAGATGGTTTGCTTTCCCAAGTTGAGCATAAAAAAGTTTTGGCTTCACAAGTTCGAAATGATTTTAATTTTTATCAGCTGTGCCCTGCATTGTTGCCAGTTGCAATGGATAAAACTTATTGGGCTTATGCTGAGGGTAAATTGCCGAGATTGGAATATGATATTTCAGAAAATATATCGGAAATATTTTCTGAATGTATTCAGCTTAGACATATTGTTTTATTTGAAAATGCAATGAGAGCCGATCGGCGTGGTTTTGGTGTTAATGAAGACGATGCGAAGACGGTCATACAACAAATTCAAGAGGACGACCCTGCTTTTTTATATGTTGTAGCAACACCGATTTTAAAATTGTCTTCGGGCTTTAATGCTTATGCTGCTGCGAAAGGATTACGAGACCAACAATCCATGTTTGAAGTTTATTGGAAAGTACGTTCTTTAAATGCGGTTTTGGATCCGCAAACCCTTAAAGGTTTTGGTGTAGATCACCCACATTACTTTGATCCTGAGGGTTATTTTGCAGAAAACCCGGATTTACCGTTTTTAGGTAAAGGATAAGTGATTATAGAATAAACTTGCTAAGATCGGCTGATTTAACCAATGCCTCGACATTTTCTTTGACATAGTCAGCGGTGATGATGAAATCTTCACCGGGTCGATCGGACGCACTATAGCTTATTTCTTCCAATAGTTTTTCCATGACGGTATGCAAACGGCGGGCGCCGATATTCTCGACTTGTTCGTTTACTTCGAAAGATAAGCGGGCGATTTGGTTGATGGCTTCTTCTTCGAATTTAAGGGTTACTTTTTCCGTGCCGATCAGGGCGGTATATTGTTTGACCAGATTGGCTTCGGTTTCATTGAGGATACGCCGGAAGTCTTCCTCGGTTAAGGCTTCCAGTTCTACGCGTATAGGCAAACGACCTTGTAATTCAGCCAGCAAATCAGAGGGCTTTGCGTAGTGGAAAGCGCCGCTGGCGATGAACAGGATATGATCGGTTTTGACCATGCCGTGTTTGGTGGTGACGGTTGTGCCTTCGATTAGGGGCAGCAAATCACGTTGCACCCCTTCTCTGCTCACATCTCCGCGGGAGCCTGCTGAGCTGCTGGGCGCTATTTTATCAATTTCATCTAGGAATACGATGCCGTTTTGTTGGACGAGTTCCAGCGCGGTTTCAATGAGTTTTTCTTCGTCCAGTAATTTGTCGGCTTCTTCCTGGATTAAGATTGTATAGCTTTCTTCGACTGTCATTTTTTTGAGCTTTTTACGCTCTCCAAATGCTTTGCCCATCATGTCGGTAACATTAACCATGCCCATTGAGGCGCCTGGCATACCAGGGATATCAAACATATCACCCATTGGGTTTGTGTTATCACGAAGCTCAAGTTCGATTTCACGGTTATTTAATTCACCATCGCGTAATTTTTTACGAAAGTTTTCGCGTGTATTATCGCCTGAGCTTTTTCCAACCAAAGCGTCTAATACGCGCTCTTCTGCGTCTAGTTCGGCTTGTGCGGTGACGCTGGCACGCATTTTTTCACGTGTCATGTGAATAGCGGTTTCGGTGAGGTCACGAATAATCGATTCAACGTCTTTGCCGACATAGCCTACTTCGGTAAAGCGGGTGGCTTCGACTTTTACAAAAGGTGCATGGGCTAGTTTGGCCAATCTGCGAGCAATTTCTGTTTTGCCTACGCCGGTCGGGCCGATCATCAGGATGTTTTTCGGGTAAATTTCTGCCTGCATTTCAGGGTCAAGTTGACGACGACGCCAACGATTTCTAAGTGCAATAGCAACGGCGCGTTTGGCGTCTTTTTGTCCGATGATGTGGCGATCTAGCTCACTGACGGTTTCGCGTGGGCTAAAGGATGGAATTTCTAAAATAGCGGCAGATGTATCTTTCATAGTTTTCTTACTTAAGTTGCTTTGGTTTTGATTTCAATTCTTTTTAAGCTTTTCGATAGATATGTAAGTTTTTCTGGTGTGGATACCATGTTTTTACTTCGATTATTTCTTCGGGTTGCCAATCGGCCCCTAATTGAAAACGATTAGAGGTTATGAGCGCACCAGATTTTAGTTCTTTTTTTAGTTTTTGTCCGACTTCTTCCATTTGGAAAATGGTTAAATAGACCAATACGGCATTGGCTTGTGATAAATCATAAGTCATAAAATCACATTCAATATGGGTAAGATTATCTATTTTTTGTAGTTTTTTTAGTAAATTTGCTTTTTTTACAGCAATTTTTGAAAATTCTAAGCCTATAATCTGCGCTTCTGGCAGCGATTTTGCTAATTGTCTTGAAAATTTTCCACTAGCGCAGCCAAAATCGATGATTTTATAGCTTTTTTTACCGTTTTTTTTGATTTCGTCTTTAAGACGGTCGATGATTTCTTTGCGAATGGCTGGTGCAGTTCGGATATTGGGAACAGCTTTATGAAATAGCAAAATATAGGCATACCATAATAATACATACAGACAGGCCCAAAAGAGAATGTCGTTTAGGATGTCCAGCGCGTTCGTCATCACTTAGGGCGGCTATAGTTTTTCCAGCGTGATATTTTCGTTGGTATAAACGCAAATATCCGCGGCAATTTTTAAAGAATGGCGGGCAATATCTTCGGCACTCATATTTTTAGAGGCCTCAGGCACAGCGGTTAAAGCACGGGCGGCAGCCAGCGCATAATTCCCGCCGGATCCAATGGCAATGATACCGTCCTGAGGCTCTACCACATCACCGTTACCAGTTAAAATGAGAGAAGTTTCTGCATCGCAAACCGCCATGAGGGCTTCGAGCTTGCGTAGATATTTATCTGTACGCCAGTCTTTAGCGAGCTCCACGCAGGCGCGGGTAAGTTGGCCTGGATGAGCTTCGAGTTTGGCCTCTAGTCGTTCAAACAAAGTAAAGGCATCGGCGGTGGCGCCTGCAAATCCGGCAATGATTTTTTCATCCCGGCCTAAACGGCGAACCTTGCGGGCGTTGCTTTTTAAAACGGTTTGACCCATGGAGACCTGACCGTCACCGGCGATGACAACTTCATCATCTTTGCGGATGGAAATAATTGTGGTGCCGCGCCATAGATCGGCTCTGGCGTAATTGAGATGGTCGTTATTCATGTTTTAAGATATGGAGGCTATTGCGCATTGAGTCAAGCTATGAGGTGTTTATGTTAATAAAATATCAAACTTTAATTGATAAGATGGAGAAATGGGGTTTGGTTTCTCGATTAGGGATGCGGCTCACGAAAAAATATGAATTGCTCTTATCTATGAGCAAGCAAGTTGTGACAAGTGGTGTTAAACTACCCGCACAGCTTCGGAGAAAATAAAAGGCGTGGGCCCGTATGTGGCTCACGTTTTTTCTTTTGGTTATTTTTGCAGGATTGCCAATTTACGCGAACGCGGGATTCGAATTGAGAACGTGATCAAAAATCCGATGTCCCCAGAAGCATTTGCTAGGAAGCTTGGATTAACAAGCTTGTATTAAACGTGCTAAAATCTGCGTGTTATGACTGATAAAACTTTTTTAGGTAATCTTGATGAACTGCATTTTACTGAGCTGGGCCTACGTAAAGAGGCATTTGCTATAATTCATAATAACCTGGTATGGAGACTCCATCTTGATGTCACAGAGCGTGCAATGATCATAGCCAAGGCTGTAATATTTGATCCTCGTGAAGACCAAGATTTCAAAGCAATTAAGATACTTAGCACTAGAATATTTAATGCATTTGGTGCCAGTTTAAACCTCTTATTGTCCGGCTATCATCAGAAAAGCGCTATGATTATGCGTGATGTGATGGAAACCATGTTTCTTATGGATTTATTCAATACAGAGCCTGCAGCTATTGAACGTTGGCGCTGTGCCAATGACAATAAGAGTAAAAGAGAGTTTTCTCCCGTTGAGGTGAGAAAAGCACTCGATGCTCGTGATGGAGATGAGACTGGAAATCGGGGGACAGCTTACAAAATGCTTTGTGAACTTGCTACTCATCCCACATTAGGAACTCAGTACATGATAAGACCGGAACTAGATAGCGATATGCTAGTTGGTCCATTCATGGGGGATCAAATACTTCGGTAAGGGCTTGAACAGCTTGGAGTGCTGGCTGTACAGGCTGGCGCGATACTGGATGCCTTTTTACCTGAGGGATATGAAGTTGAGGGCGTTCGGGAAAGCTCGGCGCTTATTAGAGAAAAGTGGCTTAAGACATTCTCTAAACAGGCCTCTAACCTTTTGCATGCAACAGCAAAGTCTTTGTGAATTTGTTCAAGGTTGTGCACTGAAATTCATGTATATTTACCCCTGCATATTACGTATGGGGGTTTTTAAAATCAGCTAAGTCATTGAAATAATTGGCATCCCGTACGGGATTCGAACCCGTGTTGCCGCCGTGAAAGGGCGGTGTCCTAGGCCTCTAGACGAACGGGACGCAAAAAAGCCTTGATAAGGTGTGGGCTTTATAATCAATTTCTTGAATAAAAAGCAAGAGGAAGTTTTTATTTTTTGCAAAATTCGCTATTTTTATGAAACTTTTGCAGAGTCGGAGGAATCATTTTGTTTTTTATTTGCCGCTTATTGGTCTGCTTGATTGTTTTAAATTTTGTTTGCTTGAATGACGCGAACGCGACAGAAAAATTTATTTTTCCGGTTGATTGCAAGCTAGGCGTTGATTGTATCACGGTTAATTATGTCGATATGAATGCTTCGGATGAGGTTCATCAGGACTATAATTGTGGTCGTAAAACATATGAGGGTCATAAGGGCACTGACTTTGCTATTCGCAGCTGGGTGGAGATGAAGCGCGGCGTTAATGTTTTTGCTGCGGCTGATGGTAAAGTTTTGCGCCTGCGTGATGGGGAAGCGGATGAAATTAAACGCGAAGAGGAATTTGAGGCGGTTAAACAATCTGGCCGGGAGTGTGGAAACGGTGTTATTATCGAACATCCAGACAAAATGTTGAGCTATTATTGTCATCTGAAAAAAGATTCAATCATGGTCAAGGCGGGCGATTCGGTTAAGGCGGGCGACGTTATTGCCCAAATTGGGCAATCGGGTTTAAGCGAGTTTCCCCACTTGCACTTTACGTTAATTAAAGATGGGCATCATGTTGACCCATTTAGCGGCAGCTCCAACCAACAAGGGTGCGGTGTGCGCGGTGATTCTTATTGGGCTTCGTCTTTTATGGATGCCAAGTATGAGCCCTTTACCCTCTATGACGGAGGGTTTGATACGCAGGCCCCTGATTTTGAGGAAATTAAAAAATGGGATTATACCCCGCCGAAAGTAATGAAGGCTGATTCTAAATCCTTTGTTTATTGGATTGGGTTTTACCATGCCGTAAAGGGGGATGAAATTACGATGCGGATTACAGATCCGGAAGGCAATTTATTTGAAGAGCGCCATATTACGTTAGAGGCGAATAAAAAACGTCGTAGTTTTTATTATCTGGGCCGTAATTTACGAGGGCTTTCGTTGAAAAAGGGCGTTTATACGGGGTCTGCCCGATTTATTCGCCGTGGTGATCATGGGGGGATTGTCTATGATCAAACTTATCACCATCGCGTGACAATTGAATAATTGGTTAATCTGTATTTTTTCTTAAATAGATGTAAAGAGCACCCTGCCCCCCATCTTTGGGCTGAGCTGGACAAAATTGCAAAAGATATGGGTTCAAAGACGGGTTTTGCAGCCATTCGGGCGCACGCTTTTTCAAAATGCCGGGCGGTGATTTAAAAAGGTCATCAGATGGATCATGGTTGGTCCGTGGGGTGCCTTTGCCGGTAATAAGGAGGACACATCTCTTTTTTTGTGCAAAAGCGCTCTGGATGAAGTGAATGAGGGCGCTATGGGCTTTATCTTGTGCCATGCCGTGTAAGTCTAGAGTTGCTTCCGGTCGGATTTGCCCTTTACGTAGGCGGTCGGCGGTTCGGCGGTCGATATGCTGATTTTTTGGCTGTTGTGAGGGGTGAGCAGGCTTTGGTTGATATTGCTGGCTTGGCGTAGAGGCCGGGGAAGATTCACGTGAAACTTTACTTGGTGAGGGCTTTTTCAGTTTTGCTTGGTACTCTTTGCCTTTCAGGCGTTTGACATCGCGGGTGGCTTGTTGCCAGAGCTCAATTTCATCAGAATCGGTTGGTTTTTTGCTCATGATTTTAGGGCGTAACCTTCCGCTGTTGTCATTAAAAGCGCTGGATTAGACGGGTCGGATTCCATTTTTTGGCGCAGACGGTAAATATGGGTCTCTAGCGTATGGGTTTCCAGATCACTGCGATAGCCCCAGACTTGCTCAAGCAAGGCATCACGGTTTAAAGCTTCGCCGTTTTGTGCATGCAGCACGCATAGCAACCGTTTTTCGGTGTCGGTTAACCTTATTGCTTTACCATTTTGGGTTTCTAGTAAATCCCGTGCGCAATGCAAGGTATAAGGCCCGATAATCAGGGTTTTGTTTTGTTCATGTAAAGCTTTGATTGTGGTTATTTTATCGATGATCTGGCCAATTCTGATTTTGCTATCAAAAATTTGATCGGATTGTGCCGGAATATCCGGTGTTTTATTAATCCATAAACATTGGGCTTGGTCAGAGTCTTTTGGTGGGCGCGTTGCCATGTGGCAAAGTGCGTCTAAACCACAATGCGTAATCAGGCGCTGGATATTGCGGCTGAGGCAGGGATGATCGCAGATGATATAAAGGCTTGTTTCCATTGGCTTGCGTTGTTTTGTTTTGACGGGTTTGGCATGGGAATTGCACTTTTTCAAGGGTAACAGTTAAATGATTTTCAAGGGAACCCTCTTTTTATGATTGAATCGGCAATATTTTCGCATTCTGATGTCTCGAGTGGGCAAAATTTGACGCTTCAACGTGGTTCGAAGACGCTTTCTTATATTGAAAATGACCGTATGGCAGGTAGTGTGCCGGTTTGGACGCATATAAAAACAGTACCAGCTGTGCAGGAGAAGGTACCTGTTTTTGCGCATACGCTTGCCCAAATTGATGATGTCGATATGGATGCTTTGGCCCAAGAAATGGCAGAGATTGAACCGGGTACAGAAGTGATATCCTCTAATGAAGCCAGCGATATTGACGCAGAAGAAGCTTTAGTGCCCGAAGCGACATCATCACAGGTGGAAGATGAGAGTTTTGGCTTTGATGATTTTATCGATATTATCAATCCACTTCAGCATATCCCCTTGGTTGGCAGTGCGTATCGTCATTTAACGGGCGATCAGATTAAGCCCGCGTTGAGCATTGTGGGGGGCGGTATTTTTGGCGGTCCGATTGGTGCGGTTGGTGCTTTGGCAAAAAATGTGATCGAAGATTATAGTGGCCAAGATGCCACGGACTGGGCGTTGTCTGGATTTTCAGGTGATCATGTTAAAACTACCCCGAATAAGGTGATGTCGTCTGCGCCTGAGGACGCGTTATCTGCTGCGCTGGATATTGCGGATGCTAAAGGAGATGGAGCTCTTTCTTCTACGCTTTTGTCTTTTAGTGATTTATCTAGCGGCGCATCTAAGCCTGCTGCGCGTTATGTCCCCTATGATGATGAGCGTACGGCTGGTTATCGCCGTCTTGTATCTTTGTAGGCTTTTCGATATGACTGTGGTTTAGTCTTTATTAGAATTGGATGATGATACAATGAAAGTGACGTTTGATATTGATTGTACGCCCGAAGAAGCGCGTAAGTTTTTGGGGCTTCCCGATGTGGCTCCGATGCAAGAAGTACTGATGAAAGAGCTTGAAAAGCAAATGCAAGATAATATGCGCTCGCTTGATCCTGAGACGATGTTAAAGACTTGGTTGCCTGCGACTATTCAAGGGTGGGGTGAAGTTCAAAAAATGTTTTGGAATCAGATGTCTGCACAAGGAATGAATCCTGCTGGTGGTGCTTCGAAAAAGGCTTCGACTTCCAAGTCTGCAAGTGATTCAGGGAATAAGACTGCGTCTTAAATTGTCGCGTTTTTATTTGGTTCGATGACTTCTTTACAATCTGATACGATTTTTGCTCTAAGCTCGCCAGCCGGTCGATCCGGTGTGGCAGTGATTCGCATTACTGGCCCGCGGGCGCTGGATGCTTTGCACGCATTGTCGAGTCGATCTGAATTTGAGCCACGTAAAGCGGTGTTGTGTGATTTGTTTGAGTCTGATGATAAGAATCCATCCGGTCGGCTTTTGATTGATAAGGCTTTGGCTTTGGTTTTTAAAGCCCCGGCGAGTTTTACCGGTGAAGATGTGGTGGAGCTTTATCCCCATGGCTCTCCTGCTGTGGTGCGTGCCGTGCTGGAAGCTCTATCTGGGATGGATCACTTGCGAATGGCGGAGCCCGGGGAATTTACTCGTCGGGCTTTTGAAAATGGGAAGATGGATTTAACCGAAGCCGAGGCGATTGGCGACCTTATTCATGCGGAAACTCAAATGCAGCGTATGCAGGCACTTTCGCAAATGGGTGGGGCTTTATCATTGTTGTATAATGGTTGGTCCGAAAACATTAAGCGGATGCTGGCGCATTTGGAAGCGGATCTGGAGTTTCCTGATGAAGATATGCCAGAGGGTATTTTACCGACGCTTTTGCCTGATATTAAAAAGCTTATTGATGCTATGGGCTTGCATTTAAATGATGGCCATCGCGGGGAGCGTTTGCGTGATGGTATTCAAGTTGCAGTGATTGGGGCACCGAATGCGGGTAAATCCAGTCTTGTTAATCTTTTGGCTCAACGTGATGTGGCGATTGTGTCCGATATGGCGGGGACGACCCGCGATATTATCGAAGTTCATCTGGATTTGGGTGGGTATCCGGTTATTTTATCGGATACGGCGGGTTTGCGCCCAGATCAGATTGGCTCGGATGCCCATGATAAAATTGAGAGTGAAGGTATTCGTCGCGCGTTAGAGCGTGCGGAGCAAGCGGATTTGAAGATTCTTTTATTTGATGGTACGGCTGATATGGCTGATATTCATACGCAGGGTCTTATCGACGATCAGTCGATTGTGGTGATCAATAAAATGGATGAATCCGACCAGGTGGTTTTTTCTTTTTCCGACGGTGTTCAGCCTATCTATATTTCTGCTCAGGTTAAAAAAGGCATTGATCAGATGCTTAAGGCGCTGGTTGAAAAGATTAGCCGTCTTATCGGCACGCGGGAGCAACCTTCATTGACCCGGGCGCGCCATCGTCAGGCGTTGGAGCGTGCTTTGGCAGCGTTGGAGCGATCTCTATCCCCCGCGGCTTTGCCGGAATTGGTGGCAGAAGATATGCGCCTTGCCATGCGAGAAATTGGTCGTATTACGGGGCGTGTGGATGTTGAAGATTTGTTGGATATTATCTTCAAAGATTTTTGTATCGGAAAATAAGCAGCTTGCTTAAGTCTTAGGCAGCTTCATGTCGAATGTGTGAATTGTCATTATGGGGTGAACCGGAAGGATGATGCTCGTCATGCAGGTAACCCAGGCGGGTTGCGAGCTCCGTTAGGTCATCAATCCAGACGGTTCTTTTTGAGAGAACATGATCAATATTGTTAAGCATTTTTGCTGAAGGATTTTCCTCTTTTGATTGTTTGTCCCATTCGCTTTGTAATGTTGTTTCAGCAATGTCGGCGGCTTGTTCTTGAAGCTGCGCACTGTAAGCTTCATTCATTTCGGATAATGCGATGATGTAAAACAAACGAATCATTTCAATCTTGGCTGTGATTCCAATACCGTTGAAAATTTCATCATTAATGTGTGCTTCGAATTGTTTATGGGTATTTGGGAAGGTATTTTCGAACTCAGTTTTTAGATTGATTGGCTCTGGTAAATCCATTTTTAGCTGGCTCCAATTTATTGTCACTCTGAACATAGGTTTGCGCATAAAAAATAGCATTTCAAGAAAAATATGAAAAAATTAGAATTTTCTGTTAATTTGGCACCGGCTTGTTATATAAAGCTTTCTTTATTGCATTTTTTATTCAGACAAGAGTCTGAGCAAGGGTAGCGAAGCTCTATGATTCGTTCATTTGATGTTATTATTGTGGGGGGAGGTCATGCTGGATGCGAAGCAGCGGCGGCTTCGGCACGTTCGGGTGCCAAGACCGCACTGGTGACGCATAAGCTTTCAATGATTGGAGCGATGTCTTGTAATCCGGCGATTGGGGGCTTGGGTAAAGGTCATTTGGTTAAGGAGATTGATGCGCTTGATGGTGTGATGGCGCGTGTGACCGATCAAGCGTGTATTCAGTTTCGTATGCTTAATGCTTCTAAAGGGCCAGCTGTGCGGGGACCACGAGCGCAAACAGACCGTCAACTATATTTAAAAGCCATGCAGGCTGAGCTTTTTAATTACCCGAATTTGACGTTGGTTGAGGCTGGTGTCGAAGATTTAATCGTCGAAGATGGCTGTGTTTGCGGGATCATTGTTGAAAGTGGTGAGTGTATTCAATCAAAGGCCGTAGTGTTAACAACCGGAACTTTCTTGCGTGGGATGATTCATCGCGGTGAAGAGATGATTCCGGCTGGTCGGATCGGTGAAGAGCCTGCGGTTGGGTTGGCTTTGACTTTGGAAAAATTTGATTTCCCGTTGGGGCGCTTGAAAACGGGGACTCCCGCACGTTTGAATGGGAAGACTATTGATTGGTCTGTTTGCGAAGAGCAGCCAGGGGATGCCGATATGCGTGCCTTTTCATCGATGGGGCCGGGTATTACGCCGAAACAAGTGCCGTGTCATATTACCTATACCAATGAAGAAACCCATAAGATTATCAGCGATAATTTACATCGTTCCGCGATGTATAGCGGTAATATTAGTGGTGTGGGGCCGCGTTATTGTCCGTCGATCGAAGATAAGGTGACACGCTTTGCTGATAAGTCGCGCCATCAGATTTTCTTGGAGCCTGAGGGGTTGGAGACCGATACGATTTATCCAAACGGGATTTCAACTTCCCTGCCGATTGAAGTTCAAGACGCATATATTCGCTCCATCAAGGGACTGGAGAATGTTGAGATCGAAGAATATGGCTATGCGATTGAGTATGATTATGTTGATCCGCGCTCATTAAAAAATACGTTGGAGAGCTCTTTATTGCCTGGGTTGTTTTTGGCGGGGCAAATTAACGGGACGACGGGCTATGAAGAAGCCGGTGCGCAAGGGCTGATGGCTGGTGTGAATGCGGCTTTGTTAGCGGCCCATGGATGTGATGATCAGAATGTTTCACGTGAAACATTCGTTTTAGACCGCTCTCAGGCGTATATCGGGGTGTTGATTGATGATTTGATTACGCGCGGTGCGCCAGAGCCTTATCGGATGTTTACTAGCCGGGCGGAATATCGCTTGCGTTTGCGCGCTGATAATGCCGATCAGCGTTTGACAGATTTAGGTATTCAGGTTGGGTGCATTGGCGAGGCACGTCAGGCACATTGGCGTGCGTATGCTGATGAGCTGGCCTTGGCGCGTGATTTTGTTCGCGGTAAAAATCTTACCCCGGCGCAATTGAATAATGCAGGTATTCGGGTTAATCAGGATGGGGTTCGCCGCAATCTGCATGATTTGCTTTCATACCCTCATGTGACATGGGAAATGCTTGCCGATATCTGGCCAGAGATGTGTGAAGTGTCGGCACATGTGCGTGAACAATTAGAGTTTGACGCCCTTTATGCTGGCTATATGGAGCGTCATGACGCGGATATTGCGGCCTTTAAAAAGGATGAGGCTTTGCTTTTGCCAAAAGATTTTGATTATACGCAAGTCGGATCCTTATCCAATGAGGTTCGTCAAAAGCTGGAGGTTGCTCGCCCGCAAACTTTGGGGGCAGCATCGCGTATTCCAGGTGTTACGCCAGCGGCCGTGGTGGCGTTGCTTCGCTATGTTAAAAAGGGCGAGCATAATAGTAAAAACCATACGGCGGCCTGATGGACGATAATTTTCTTATTGATCATTGTCATGTTTCACGTGAATCTTTGCAGGCTTTGCGGGGCTATGAGGCTTTGTTGCATAAGTGGCAAAAGGCTATTAATTTGGTGAGTCCGGCTAGTCTGAAGGAGTCGTGGTCGCGTCATTTTATCGATTCTTTGCAGCTTTTGCCTTTGATCGATGCGGGAGCGCAGACTATTTTGGATTTAGGCAGTGGCGGTGGTTTTCCTGGGATGGTGATTGCGCTTAGTCGGTCAGATATTCATGTGCATTTGGTTGATTCCGATTTTCGTAAATGTGAGTTTCTTAAAACTGTTTCACGTGAATCATCGGTGGAGGTCGCCGTTCATCATTGTCGGGTGGAGGCTTTGCCTGATGATGTTGTGCCTGATATTATTACTGCGCGGGGTTTTGCGCCATTGTCTAAATTGTTTGAGTTTTTAGAGGCTGTAATCAATCGTTGCCCTGCCCTGCGATTTGTGTTGCTAAAGGGTGAAAATTATCAAGCTGAAATTGACGAAGCCTTGCAGGTGTATCAGTTTGAGTGGGGAGCAATCCCCAGCCTGACAGAGCCTAAGGCGGCGGTGCTTTTAATATCAAATGTGAGTAAGTTGGCTTAGGTTGGGTCAGAAGCTTTGCTGACTTTCGAATCTCAGCTACATTGACAATTAATCAGCATCTCTGCAATCAAAACGAGGCTTATCATGCAACATACGTCCGCTCGTGGCGATGGGGTTTCTGCCCCTAGGGTTTTAGCAATTGTTAATCAAAAAGGCGGTGTGGGTAAGACCACTACAGCAGTGAATTTGGCGACGGCTCTTTGCGCGGCACGTAAGAAGGTGCTGTTAATTGATCTGGATCCGCAGGGTAATGCGACGACAGGTTTGGGCGTTCGTCGCTCCCTCATTCGGGAGAGCGCTTATGACATTTTATTTGATGATTGCCCTATTGAAGATACATTAGTTGAGACCAAAGTACCGGGCTTGCATTTGGTGCCCTCCTCTATTCACTTATCCGGCGCTGAGATTGAGCTTGTTACGTCTGAACGCCGCGAGTCACGTCTTAAAAGCGCGATTAATGCGATGGGAATGGGCAAGGAGTTTTATGATTACGTGATTTTGGATTGTCCGCCGTCACTGAATCTATTGACGTTGAATGCTTTGGTTGCGTCTCATGGTTTGATTGTGCCGCTGCAATGTGAGTTTTTTGCGCTTGAAGGATTGAGTCATTTAATTAAAACCGTTGGCCGCGTGCGGGAGAAATTTAATCCATCTTTAGAAATTTTGGGCGTCGTTCTGACCATGTATGATGCGCGTAATAATCTATCTCGTTTGGTAGAAGACGATGTGCGCCAGTTTATGGGGGATGTGGTTTACAAAACCGTTATTCCGCGTAATGTGCGTCTGTCTGAAGCGCCATCTTACGGGTTGCCGGCAATTGTCTATGACATGCATTGCCGTGGGGCGAAGGCTTATATAGCGCTTGCCAAGGAAATGATTAAGCGGGAGGCCTTGTTAATGAAGCAAGAGGCGGCTTAGTTTAAAAATGTTTCACGTGAAACATAATTTTTGAATAAAGAGGATCAAATGGCAGAAAAATCGAAATCTCGCGGGCTTGGGCGTGGCTTGAATGCTTTGTTTGAAGACGATGAAGCGGTGATGGAAGCTATGCGCCCGGAAGCACAGACGTCGACGACATCTGAGGCCGCTGCGCCTTCTACGGGCACAGTACGGGATATTCAAAAATTGGGGACTGAGCTTTTAGAGCCCGGTGCCATGCAGCCGCGATTTGATTTTGATGCGGAAGCTTTGGAGGCTTTGGCGGCGTCTATTCGCACGCATGGCGTTTTGCAGCCTTTGTTGGTGCGTCCGAAACGTGATCCGATTAGCGGGGAAGAGCTTACAGATCGTTATGAAATTATCGCCGGTGAGCGCCGCTGGCGTGCGGCACAAATAGCGCAATTACATGAATTGCCAGTGGTTATACGATCTTTTGAAGATGCGCAAGCGATGCAAATTGCATTGATCGAAAATCTTCAGCGTGAAGACCTTAACCCAGTTGAGGAGGCTTTGGGCTATCAACGATTAATGGATGAGCATTCTTTTACCCAAAGCCAGTTGGCAGAGGCTTTAGGACGCTCACGCTCACATATTGCCAATATGACCCGTATGTTGAGCTTGCCAGAAAGCATTTTGGATATGGTGCGTCATGGCGCATTGAGTGCAGGCCACGCCAGAGCGCTTATTCCCTTGGAAAAACCTGAAAAAGTAGCCGAAAAAATTGTTGCCAATCAGTTGAGTGTCCGTGAGACCGAAAAATTAGTACAATCGCTGCAAGGTAAAGGGCAGACACCCGATAAAGAAAAGAAAAAAGAACCGAGTAAAGCTGTTTTCAAAGACCCTGATTTGTTGGCGCTTGAAAGCGAGCTTAGTAATCAGCTGGGCGTTCGATTTGTAGTCGATAGCTCTGATTGCGCGAAAGGCGGCACGATTAAAATTGAATTTAAATCAATGGATCAGTTGAATGATTTGATTGATTTGCTTCGTGCGGAAAAGTTGGAAATGCCGACACAGGCCCAAGGAAAACGTCTTTTAGATTAGCCTCGCGCTTTTGAGATACTCAAAATGGTTTGTGCGCATAGCGTGTCAACGGCGGCACCAGTTTTTTTGCAATTGGCTTCCAGATCAATCAGTTTACTTAAAATCGCCAAAATTTTACTGGATGACCAACGACGCAATTGATTTTGAAATGGTGTTTGATTTTTAAAGAAGATAGGCGGAGAAAGCTTTTTCATGGCTTCTTGGGCGTTCATGCCTTGATCCATATTGATTTTTGCTTGATGCAGACGTTTAAAATGGTTTTGCAAGCTGCGGACAATGACGATGAAGTTAACCCCTTCTTGCAAGAGCGTATGATAGCTTTGTAGCGCGATATTGGCTTGGCCACCGGCGGTTGCGAAAATAAGTTCATCTAGTGTTGCGACACCTGAATCACCACAAATTTCTTGGGCTTCTTTCAAGGTAATGGGTGATGGATCATTTTTGCCTTTGTATAAAATCAGTTTTTCAAGCTCGCTACGGGCTTTTTCACGGTTACCTTGAATATGGTGGGATAACCAATTGATTGCGTCTTGCTCGATGCGGATGTTTTCTTCGGCCATGGTGTCGCGGATTAGGCGGTTTAAATCGCGAGCATCTTCGATATAGCTGGCGATGGCGGCGGCTTTGGTATTGCTTTCGCATAGTTTGCGCAGTGAAGAGCGTGGCGTTAATTCACTGGCTTCGATGGTGATAAAGCTTTGGTCATTGGGGTTTTCTAAATATCCTTTTAATGCGGTGGTTATTTTGTCACTACCGCCTTGGATGCGGATTAAACGCATGCCGCCCATCATTGAAATCGCCGAGGCTTCATCGGTAAGTATGGCAGGGTCGGCGGCAATGTCTTCGCCTTGCAGTGTGATCGCGTTAAAGGGATCATTTAAATCCGGCGTGATTGTTCGCCCGGCAGTTTTTGCGCGTTCTTTGCTTAAGCCTGTGTCTGGCCCATAAAATAAGACAACGCCTACGTTTTTGCCGGGGGTTTTTAAAAAAGTTTCGATTTCTCGTGGTGCGATTTTCATCACTCTATCCTAGCTTATTGAAGAATGAGTGCAATTGTTTCCTTGCCTTTTGAAAGGGTTATGCTACCTCTTAACGGATGATTTCTCAGAAGAAGCTTAAGATTGGTTTTCAAATGTGTCCGATGGAGCAAACGGTTCCAGGTACGGATAACACGATTTTGTTGATGCAAGAATGCTGTCAGCGGGGTCATGACGTTTATCATTTTTTGCCCGATCAAATAAGCTTGGATGATACAGGTCGAATTACAGGCTTGGTTCGCCCGGTTACAGTGGATTTATCTGTGTCTCCTCATTACCAGATGAGGGCAGATGATTGGATGGACTTATCTGAATTTGATGCGATCTTTTTCCGTCAAGACCCGCCCTTTGACTTGGCTTACATTACAAATACTCATATTTTAGAACGCATTAGCGATCAAGTTTTATTTGTGAACCATCCGCGTTGGATTCGCGGTATGCCGGATAAAATATCGATTTTTGATTTTCCTGAGTTTTTGGCGCCTACATTGGTGTCTAAGGAAACGCAAGCAATTACAAACTTTTTTACAGAGCATGGGCCTGATATTGTTGCCAAGCCGCTTTATGGTTTTCATGGTCACGGCATTGAGCGCAGCAGTGATTTAAATGAGCTATTAGTCTGGGCGAGGGAACATAATGAGCCTTTGATGTTTCAACCTTTCTTAAAGGAGATTGAGCAAGGCAATAAGCGGATTGTTCTTTTTGATGGTGAAGTTGCGGGTAGTTTAATTACGATTCCTGACAATGATTTTCGAATTTATCGGGATAGCGAAGATTTAGCGTATGAGCTTACGGATCGCGAACGTGTTTTATTTGAAAAAATGGGGCCTTTGTTAAAAGAGCGCGGCTTGTTGTTTGTGGGCGTTGATTTGATTGGCCCGTATTTGACAGAAATTAATGTGGGCTCAGTGGCTAGCATTGTGCGTTTAAATGCCATTTACGGTGGCGCGCATGAGAAAAAATTAATTGATATTGTTGAAAATAAACTAGGTGTTTAAGCCGGTGGAAGGGGTGCAAAAGCTAAGGGCTCAATAGGGCTGCGCTCTGTTATTCCCTCTCTTTCGCCTTCGACAATTTGTTCATATTCTTCTTCGGCAAGCTCCACAGCACCATCCCGGAAGTTATCATAGAAGCCATCAACACGATTTTGAAATGCATTTTCCACACCAGAAGCATTTAAAGCGCGGCCATGACTATAGAATAAAGATGAATTTGATTGTCGCGCTCTGTAGGGAACGCCGCTGACATTGTTGTTTTTTATGTCTTTATAACTTCCAAGGCCTAAGACATGTTCCATATAAATGTCCCCAGTTGTTACAGGCGATTGGCCATTAATCCTTTGCAAGCGGGGCAATAATTCATCGTTTAGGTAAGCGGCCTCTACGATGGTTGCAATATATGGGTTGGCTCTTAATTCTAAAATTTGATTAATTTGAGCTTCGCTTCCATCAAAAGAAGCTCGAGGATTACCAGCCTTGTTGTGGCGAATATTAATTAGGTCGTTAATGGCTTCTTGGGCGTCCTCGGGTAGATAGGCCGCGCCCCATTCGTGTAGGCGGATGGCAAATTGTTCTGCTTCATGATGATATATGCCGTAGATATTTGGGTTGCCGCCAAAGGCGCTTCCTGTTCCTGCGTAAGGTTCGAGCGCGGTGCCAAGAACACTTTCGTTGTCGGCTTTCATCGTCATCAGATCGAATAATTCACTTTCTTTAAAAGGCATTGCTTGCCCGTGTACAGCTTCATATCGTTCTTTAAAATAAGCGATTGCCCGGCTTATGGATGCAATATTTTCAGCGCCGGTTTGTGCTTCTTGCTCGGTTGCTTCTCTTCCAAAGCGGCCTCCTAGATGATCTCCGGCGTAGTCTGTGTATACACTGGCCTTGGCTTGGAGGATTTCTGAATCCGATACGTCTTCGCAGCCGTTTGTTGACTGGAAGCAACGGGTTAAATCCTGGCGTTCTTCTAAATTCATTTTCTCGTATACTTCTTTTATTCTTAGGCTCTTAGTACCTTGGGTATACGATAAAGGAAATTATTTAATATTTTATGAAAATAATGTGTCGGCACATTGATATGCGCTGATTAGGGTGGGGTTTTGAGCAAGATTTTGATTAAAATTGCTTAAATAATCGTTGGTTTGGGCTAATGTTTTGAATTTTTCACGATAGACCAGCCAGTCGGGTCGACCGGTTTTTAAAATATGCAAGATTGGCGTTAGCTCTTTTTCTAAGTTATTGGCCTTAGATGCTTTTTCTATAATTTCAGCCCATTTTTGAGTGAAATCTTTTATCGTGAAATAGCCAAATTGTAGGTCATGATAGCGGTTATTGTGGTAGCAGGCGGTTTTAAAGTTACCTTCCATTGTATCGCGGGAGCCTTCTAAGTTACTTAAATCAATGCCGAAATCTTGAAGTAAGACACTGGTTTCCTCGTAAAAGGTATCATCGAATGCGATGAGGTGGGATAATGCTAGTGCTGTGGCGCGCTGGTGTAAGAGGCCGGTTTGCCAAGATACAATTTCCGCCCGGTGCCCCAATAAGGCATTTTGTTCATCGAGAACGGTTGAAATATTACAGGCCCTGCGCCAGTGCTGACTTTGTAGCTGCATATAATTAATTAGGTTTTTAGGGCCTAAATCCAGCGTTTCTAAATCATTGAAAGAAAGCCATTGCTCTGGCGGTAGGCGGGTGAGTTCCCCATCGTGGTTAAAATAAGTAAATACATGCCGGTGTTCGAGGCTGAACTTAATGTGGTGATCAATCAGTTCTTGCCCGTTTTCGGCGCTGTAATAAAAATCCGGGATGCCGCTATTGCGATGTAGTTTGTCTTTTTGCCCAATATTTTGGGTATGGAATATTTCTTTGCCTTCCATAAACCGGCTGGATCCATCGGTCGATAGGAACAAAATAGGTTCCAGCGCCGTTGCCATACGGATGATTTTGAGCAAATGATCGGTATTACGATAGCTGATTGAGGTTTGAATGCTCATGCAGCTGGTAAAAAAGCGATAGATATGGAAGATATCTTTACGTCTGGGCACGAAAAAGGTTTGATAACGCGGTAAATCAACAATTTTAAGGTCTTCCATTGCAATATCGGGGATTTGACCGAAAGGCGACAGCACCAAATCATTTTCAATGGAGAGCTGTACCAATGTTTCGATTTGGTCGTTAATTGTTTTGATGAGTGATTTGAGCTCATCCACTTCAAAAGCAGGGGATGCAATTTCAATGGCGGTGGTTGGGGGCTCGTTACGGATGCCGATGTGGTTTTCCTTGGCTTGTTTGACCAGCTTGGCGTTGTCTTCGAATGATAGCGGCGACAGGCCCTTTTGCTTGCATAGGGCGAACTCAATTTCCGCGCCTATTTTGGGTGTATTTAGGGCATCGTTTGTATCCGTCCCTTGATAATAGGCCCGTAGATCGTCGATGGTTTGGATAATAGGGGAAGATTGAGAGCCTGAAATATTCGTCATTTAGCCATTTTCATTTATGTTTGCACATCGCTGCTTCACTTCTCACGTAGGGTTTCTACGTTTTGACTTTCGCGTATTGTGCAAAAAATAAAGCTAAACGACTATCAGGCCCTCAATGTAAGGTTTTTTGTTTAAAAGAAAAGTTAAAAGTAAGGTTTTGTTTGCTTAACTTTGGCCGCCAAGTTCTTCATCCCATACTTTCATCGCGCGGCGAACATGTGGAATAGTGATGGATCCACCCACCAGCATACAAATGCCAACGGCTTCCACCAGTTCCTCGGTGGTCACACCGGCTTTATGGCATTGGATGAGGTGATATAAAATACAATCATCGCAACGCAGAACCATAGAGGTTGATAAACCCATGAGCTCTTTTGTTTTTTTGTCTAAAGCACCGGCTTCATACGTGCTGGCATCCAGACCGAAAAAGCGCTTTTGCATTGGGTTTGCGTATTTTGCCAAAACCTGATTATAGGCTTCGCGAGATTCGTTAAATTCTGTAACTTTTGACATTGATTATCTCCTGATCAGTTGGGTTCGTTATGTTGGCATTCTAAAACTTCATTTACAATAGCATCCGCAATAGGGATGTTTTTACCGCAGAATGATTCCATACCCCATTTGGGCTCGGTGGATGGGCCTGCGGCTAGAAATAAGCCGGATAGCTGTTGTTCACCAGCGACAAAAAATTTGCCGTCATCTGATTTTGTTAAGGCGCCTTGCTCATCCAGATTTTGCAACACAAGACAATACGCCTGATTGGTTTGTGGATTAATGCCCGTACGCGTATAAGCGGCGCCGTTAAAACAGGCTACATATTGTTCGTCTTGGCCTTGAATTGTGAAATGGTTTTCGTCCCAAGATAAAGTATCGGCGGATAATCGCGATTTTATAATCTGTAAACGCCCGCTTTCTCTGAGATTTTGAATCATCTCAAAGCGTTCAGGCGGGGTCATGTTGCCGTAGTAAGCGGAAATGAAATTTCTAAAATCATGCGCTGCTTGTTGTGCATCGGCGGTTTTTGCCGCATCAATTAATTGGTTAAGATCCAAGCGCCCTAAAATAATGCCGCGTCCGATGCCTTGTGGGCGTGCGTTATCGACTTCTTGTTCGAAGAGATTCAGGTAATCGTCCAAGCTGGTTGCGTGCTGCGCATTGGAGGGGGTTAAGACTGAAAATTGATAGGGTTTGCTATCATTTTCGATGGGATGTTCTTCTGGTCTGAAAGCCCAAGGCATAATACCGCGGCCTGAAAAAGCATGAATTTTTCCTTTATGGCCTAAGGCTTCTAACATTGCTAATGAATCGACGAAAGTTTGACTGGTGCCGATAATTGCTACGGGTTGATCGAGGCCTGTGGTTTCTAATCTTGTTTTTATTTCATCGAGATCGAAATTTGGCTCGTAAAACGGGATGCCAGGTTGATTGAATTGAGTGAATAAATTGGATTTTTGATGGCCTGTTGTTACGAGGCTGATATCGCTGGTGAGTCTTTCCCCGTTATCTGTAGTCGTGATGAATTTTCCTTCTTGCTTTTCAATTGCAACAGTCTTGCCTTGTACAAAATCAATGCGGATCCGCCGATCTGGTGATTGTTCCAGTCTTTCTTGGGTGGTGAGCAATTTGTCTTGCACATAACGGCCGGTTGCAGCTCGTGAAGAAAACTTATTTTTAACTGAATCTGGGGCGTCAGGTGCGATATGCTTGCAAAGGTCATCCGGGGCTTCGACGGCATTATAACTCATCCGGTTATTGGGCTGATTATTCCAAAGAATTTCAGTCAAGGTTGGGTCGCTGGAAGCAGGCTTATATGGGTCGCCAACACCAGGCGTTCCTGCAGGATCAATGATTTGAATTGATATTTGAGGCGTGTTTTCTAAGGCTTCGAGTTTTTCGGCAATGGTGATTGCTAATGAACTTCCTAAGGCACCGCCGCCGTTAATGGTGATTGTTTTTTGTGTACTCATTGGGCTTCTCTATTACTTTATTAATTATTTTTCTTATTTATTTGCCGCTTCGGCATTATACATAATGCATTAACTTTATCAAATTTATTATTTCCTCCAGATATTGTTGATCGGTTTCGTCATAGGCATTTAACTGCTCGCTATCGATATCTAAAACGAGCTTTGTCTCGCCGTTGGCAATGAGGGGCACAACGATTTCGGATTTTGATCGGCTGGAACAGGCAATATGGCCGGGAAATTCTTCGACATTGGGCACAATGAAGGTTTCCTGCTTTGCCGCTGAGGATCCGCAGACGCCTCTAGGGGTTGGTGAAATTGCAATGCGTGTGCATGCAAGTGGGCCTTGAAATGGGCCTAAGACAAGTTCGTTGCCTTGTGCGATATAAAAACCGGTCCATAAATTTGGAAAAACTTCGTGTAAAATAGCACTGATATTGGCCAGATTGGCAATTAAATCAGGCTCGTCAGAGATGGTGGCTTTGATCTGGGGCAGAATTTCTTGATAGATTTCTTTTTTTGAGGCCCCTTGGGCAATTTGTAATGATTGAGCCATTTCTTTAATCCTTTTATTTTGGATTAAAGCAACGCGTGCCAACGATTAAAAAATGAAAATAGCCCTATGATTACATCATAAACAGGCAAGTAGCCGCGTAAAAATAGGCATACAAACCCTAAAGGCGCTTTAGCATTTTTATAGCGGTGCAAGCTGCTTTAATCAAATTCCGCATTCAAATTCTTTATTACGACTACAAAACTTATGTATTGTTTGTCAATAATTATTCTGTGTTTTCACGGGCAAAAAATAGTGCCAGTTGAGTTTGGGTTTGTCTGGCCAAATCAATCAAGGCATTTTCACGGGCATTTTGCTCGGAGACACGGGTGGCGAATTCGCTCGATAAGATATTGTAACTACTGATACTTCGGATCGTGCGAGAAAATACAGGCTTTTGTGTTTGTGGGTCCATTAACGCGATTGTTGTATCAATTTTAATTTGGGCACGCGTTGAATCGGCTGTTTCAGTGATGTCTAGATCTGAGATCGCTTCGCTAAGTTTGGAGACAACCAGCATATAGGCCGGATTTGAAGGCTCCCCATGTGGGTTGATCAAGTCAATCAAGCGGTTACGCAAAAATTGCCCGGAGCGATCAGGAATATTGCTGATTTTAATACGTTCCATGGTTTTTTGCGGCATCTGATTGGAGGCAGATGGCGCATAGTTGCCGTAAAGGGGCTGGAAACCGCAGCTTGTTAAACTAGCTAAGCTTATAAGGCTGAGCCCTATCAGGATTGTTGTTTTAGCCTGCAACCACATTGACGATTTTTCCTGGAACATAAATAAATTTACGTAGTTGTTTGCCATCCATGGCACGCTGGACATTGGGCTCAGATAGGGCGGCTTCGCGCGCATTATCTTCTGTGCTTTCTGCGGGCAAAGTGATGGTGGCGCGGACTTTACCGTTCACCTGTACTGCCATTGTGATAGTATCACTTGCAATCAGGCTTTGATCTGTTTCAGGCCATTTGGTTTCAACCAATAGGGTTTCATTGCCCAAGGCTTGCCATAGTTCTTCGGCTAGGTGCGGTACCATGGGATTGATGATCTGTGTTAGATATTCAATGGCTTCGCGTAAGGCCCATGGGTCTGCGTCATTTTGTGGTGTGAAAGCCGTGATTGCGTTTGAAAACTCCCGAATACGGGCAACCGCTTTATTCATCTGGAATTTTTCAATATCCAAGGCAATTTCTTGGGCTGATTTATGGGCTAAGCCACGTAAATTTTTCGCCGCATCTGAGAATCCGTCTGGTTTGTCTGTGCCTTGGGTCGGCAGGGTTGGCAATGCATCATGCACCAAGCGGTGCAGTTTATTGATATAGCGCCATGCGCCTTCGATACCGCTTTCTGTCCACTCTAAATCGCGTTCAGGCGGAGAGTCAGACAAAATGAAGAAACGGGCCGCATCGGCACCATAGCTTTCAAAAATTTCTTCGGGGTCGATTACATTACGCTTGGACTTTGACATTTTGATCATGGGGCCAATGCTTACCGGTGATCCGTCGTCTAGTTTAGTTGCGCTGCGTTTGTCGCCATTGCTTTGGATATCGACTTCGTTGGGGAACAGCCATTTGCCATTTTGATCTTTATAGGTCTCATGGGTGACCATGCCTTGGGTAAACAGGCCTGTAAAAGGTTCCGAGCAATCGACATAACCGCAATCGCGCATGGCTTTGGTGAAGAAACGTGCATAAAGCAGATGAAGTACCGCGTGTTCAACGCCGCCGATATATTGGTCTACGCCGCCGCCTGCAGGCATCCAATAAGATGCTTTGGCTTTATCGGCGGGGGCATTGTCATTATGGGCATCGGTGTAACGGGTTTGATACCAGCTACTTTCGAAGAAGGTATCAAATGTATCGGTTTCACGCTGGGCGTCTTTACCACATTTCGGGCAAGCGCAGTCTTTCCATGTTGGATGATGCATCAGCGGGTTACCCGGCTTATCAAAGCTGATATCTTTGGGTAAGGTTACCGGTAAATCTTGTTCCGGTACAGGGAGTGCACCGCAATCATCGCAATAGATAATCGGAATAGGGCAACCCCAGTAACGCTGGCGGGAGACCCCCCAATCACGTAGTCGATATTGGGTTGTGCCTTGGCCGATGCCTTGTTCTTCGACTTTTGCGATGATGGTGGCTTTGGCGTCTTCGATGGTTAGATCGTTCAACCATTGCGAGTTAATCAGTTTGCCGGGGCCTGTATAGGCTTCTTCTTCGACGCCTTCGCCGTTGGAGCCCTCAATTACTTGGCGAATCGGGAGGTCATATTTTTTGGCGAAATCGTAATCGCGCTGATCATGCGCTGGAACGCCAAAAATCGCGCCGGTGCCGTAATCCATTAAGATAAAATTGGCGATATAAATCGGGACTTCACGACCTAGTAAAGGATGGGTGGCTGTGTAGCCGGTGTTAAAGCCCAGCTTTTCTGCTTTTTCAATGGCAGCTTCGGAGGTGCCGCCGGCGGCGCAATCCTTGATAAATTGTTCATAGCCTTCTTTATCGCCAGCTAATTCTTTGCTGAGAGGATGATCCGGTGATAAGCCAAGGAAGCTTGCTCCAAACAGTGTGTCGGGGCGGGTAGTGTAGACGCCGATTTCTTGGTCTGAGCCAATGATTTGCCAGTTAAATTGAAGACCCTGTGATTTTCCGATCCAGTTTTCCTGCATGATACGGACTTTTTCCGGCCAGCCGGGCAAGTTATCCAGCTCGGATAGTAATTCATCGGCGTAGTCAGTGATTTTTAAAAACCATTGGCTGAGTTTTTTGCGCTCTACTGCGGCGCCGGTACGCCAGCCTTTTCCGTCGATGACTTGCTCATTGGCTAAAACGGTATTGTCAACTGGATCCCAATTCACAAGCGATTCTTTACGGTAAGCGATGCCTTTTTCCAAAAATTTTAGGAACATGGCTTGTTCATGCTTATAATAATCGGCATCACACGTGGCGACTTCGCGGCTCCAATCAATGGACAGGCCCATGGATTGCAATTGTGTGCGCATGACATCAATATTTTCATGGGTCCAGTCATCCGGATGTGCATTGCGTTCAATTGCGGCGTTTTCAGCCGGTAGGCCAAATGCATCCCAGCCCATGGGATGTAAGACATTAAAGCCCTTTGCCCGGCGGTAGCGTGCGACCACATCGCCCAGCGTATAGTTTCGAACATGACCGATATGAATACGCCCTGAAGGATATGGAAACATTTCCATGACATAGAATTTTGGTTTGTCCGAATCTTCGGTGGCTTTAAAGCTTTCGCGTTTGTTCCACGATTCTTGCCATTTTAATTCGGTGCTTTTGATGTTGTATTTTTCGCTCATGGTTTTTTTACTGCTTCGTTATTAGATAAGGCCTAACGCGCCAGATTTACGTGAAAAAACCTTGCGAATCAATAGATAGCTTTCTTAAACCTGAGGGATGTCTTTAATTTAGTGCGCTTATTTTCTTGGTGCGCATCTGGCGGGCACGTACTAGAATTGATTCTTCTAGCTCTGATCCCATTTCTTCGGGGGCAGGGGCGTCGGCCCAAGTGCCGGAACCGTCTTTGGCTTGTTTAAATACACGAACCCGGATGCCGCTGGCTTTTAATTCACGATCTAAAATCAAAACATTCAGTTTAAAGCGTGTGCCCGGTGTTTCAGGGTCTTCGTACCAATCGGTAAAGATTGTGCCGCCAAAAGGATCGGCCGATGCAATCGGCATAAAGGAAACTGTATCTAAGGATGCGCGCCACAAGAATGTATTTACGCCAATATTTCCGCCTGTATCGGTGCTTTCTTTTTTGCTTTTACCAAAAAGCCCACCGTCGCCCAGAACACTTTCAGGTTTTTTATAGATGTCGTTCGTGCCATCGCCAGCTTTACGGTTATAGCCAGTGGGGTATTTTTGTTCAATCTTTGCGCCTTCGCAGGCTGCAAGCCCGACAGAAGCACCGATGAGGAGAAAAGAAGTCAAATAAATGCGTGTATGTTTCATGGTTACAAGATTTAGCACTCCATTGCCGGTTCGACAAGCGTTTGAATAGGGGTTTTATAAAAAATCATGTGTTTTATTACTAAAAAGACTGTTGCAAAAATGTCACTGTTTTGTCGGTTTTTTCTTTTTCCAAGTAAAATTTGTTTGTTTTTAAGGGGCGATTACGATTCAATGAGGTCGTTCTTCTCGATGAGTGGGGGGAATGCGTTTATTTAAAATTGATTTTGAATGGGCGCTCAATTTACAAAATACTTTTAATTGGAGAGAACTAATGAAAAAGGTACTTTTGACAACAGCTGCTGTTGGTCTTGCTTTTGCTGCGATGCCTGCACACGCTGATATCGACTTGGAAACTGGTGGTTTCTTGATGGGTTACGGCTTGTTCGTTGACCAAGAAGAAAACGACGGTAACGTAAATGATTTTGATTTCGCTAAGAACACTGAAATTTATTTCACTGGCGAAACAACTTTGGACAACGGTTTGACTGTTGGTGCTTACATTGAATTTAACGTAGACGAAGGTGACGAAACAGACACTATTGAAGAGAGCTATGCTTACTTCTCTGGTTCTTGGGGTCGCGTAAACTTCGGTGAAGAAGACGGTGCTGCTTACCTATTGCAAGTTGCTGCTCCTTCTGCTGATAAAAACGTAGACGGTCTGCGCGCTTACATCGATGGCGTAAACAAAAACGTTTTGGTTGATACAGCTTACACAGGTCTGACATCAACTCAAGGTTTGGACTATGACCAAGCTTTGACAGGTAACGACACTAAGTTGACTTACTTGTCTCCTGTAATCAGTGGTTTCCAAGCTGGTGTAACTTATGCACCTGATGCTGGAACAGCTGGTGAAGAAACTGGTGTTCGCACAACTGACGTTGACCAAGATTTCGGTGCTGCTCTTGAAGTAGCTGGCCGTTACGAAGGTGAATTCGAAGGTGTTGGCGTAACATTCGGTCTTGGTTACTCTCACGTTGACCTAGAAGAAAACACAGCAACTGCTGTTGGTGATGCAACTGATGACCGTGCTGCTTGGAACGTAGGTCTTGACCTAGATATCGGTCCTTTCGGTATTGGTGCTTCTTATAAAGAAGATGACCATGGTGAAGTTCAAAACGCAGCTAACAGTGGTTCAATCGATGACGAAGAAACTTTCGTTGTTGGTGCTGACTACACAACAGGTCCTTTCAAGTTGGGTGCATCTTACTATGATGCAGAAAACGTGAACGGTACTGAAGAGCTAGATGCTAAGCGTTATACTGGTGGTGTTGTTTACACATACGGCCCAGGCATGACTTTGAGCGGTTCTTTGAGCTATGTTGAGTACGAAGATACAGCTATCGGCGGTACAAACGACAATGATGTAGATGCTACATCATTCTTGATCGGTACAAAAATCAAGTTCTAATCGAACTTCGTTTTTTAAAGAATTTGAAGAGGCGTCTTTTAGGCGCCTCTTTTTTTGTTTAAAGTCATGGTTATGAGTGAAATTGCCAAAAATATAAAAGCCGTTCGAATTGTTTGTGATGCTGCGCCTCAGCCGGTTGAGTTGGTCGCCGTGAGTAAACGCCAGTCGCAAGAAAAAATTCTAGCAGCGCTGGAAGCCGGGCAACGTGTGTTTGGTGAAAATAAAGTGCAAGAAGCTTATGAGCATTGGCAGACGATTAAAGATAATGGGGCTTACCCGGATTTGATGCTGCATCTTATTGGGCCGCTCCAAACCAATAAGGCAAAGGATGCGATCGCTTTATTTGATGTGATTGAAACGGTTGATAGGGAGAAGCTGGCGCGATCTTTAGCCAAAGAAATGAAAAAGCAGGGCCGGCATTTGCCGTGCTATATTCAGGTTAATACGGGTGAAGAGGTACAAAAAGCAGGTATTTTTCCGGATGATTTGACTGATTTTTATGTATTTTGCCAGGATGAATGTGGCTTGAATATTGTTGGCTTGATGTGTATTCCGCCCGTGGATGAGCCTGCGGCGATGCATTTTGGCTTATTATCCAATTTGGCGAGCAATCTCGGGTTGCAAAAACTTAGTATGGGTATGAGTGGCGATTATGAGATTGCTATTGAGCTAGGGGCGACGAATGTTCGTGTAGGCTCCGGTATCTTTGGCGTGCGAGATTCTTTGTAAAAGGGTGAGGTTTTTGCAACGCAGCAACCTACTTTAGAAAAAACTTATACTTGACATATTGTTGTAATTTTATTACTTTACACTTGTTTTTGAACAGGGAACATAGGTTTAGTAAAAAAATGTTAGTAATAAGTAATCCTTTGCAGGACGCGCTTTTGCGTGGTTTTTGTGACAGCGATTTTCGTCAAGTCGATCGTTTCAAGCCCACAGAAGATGACTGGAATTTTATTCGTGATATTTCTTCACGTTTTTCTGAAATAGAGCCATCGATTCAAAGTCGATTTGAATTATATTTGGGGTTAAATCCGGCGACTCGTCTAAGGCAAGCCGCTACAGATTTTTCTTTATTAAAGCGGGCAGGGTTGGCTCAACGAGGCTTTCCTCTTGAAAAGGTACAAAGTGTTTATAGCCACAGCACCAATATGGTTGATTTGGGTGAAAAAACGGCCCAATCAGGCATGCTTCGCGTGGCGTTTGGTGATGCGATTGACCAACAGGCCATGGCTGAAATGGAGGTTTTAAAGCTGATCCATGATTTGGGTGAAGTGCTTACCACTGATTTTACGCCACAAGATGCAACCCGTATTTCGAATGCAGAAAAATGTCGTTTGGAAGATCTGGCTATGAAAATTATTTTGGAAGCACGTCCCGGTTTATACGAGGTTTACGAGTCTTATAAGCAAAAAAACCATCTGCATGAGCGTCTTACTAAAGTTGATGATATTATTGAATGGCTTGCTGATTCTTTGGCGTCTAAAATTGATGATGATGAATTTGATGAAAGTTTTGAAAATATTGTAGAGACAAGCATTCCTGTTTTAGAACGGGAAAAACTGGCCGATGTTTACCGACCCTATGGGCGGTCATTGATTGAAGCCATTCAAGGTGTTTATCAGCATGAAGCCTTAAAAGAACGTTTAAGAGAAGCCTTCCCGGATGTTCAAGACCGTCGTCAGGCGATTATTGATATAATTACCGGACATGTTGGATTTTATTCGATGCAAGAATTCTTGGATGGGCATGATTTGAAAACATCACTGCTTGAGCTTCCTCGTTTAGATGTAGCATAAAGCATCCACCAATATTTGGCGGTATTCTAGGCCTATTGCGTGACTTTTGTCCCGCGAATCCTTTATTTTAATTGTATAGAATAAGGGAGATTATATGCGCCAATATCTTGATTTAATGCAGCATGTTTTAGATAACGGGGTTCGTAAGGAAGACCGTACCGGCACCGGAACGCTCAGCGTTTTTGGTCATCAGATGCGCTTTGATTTGGCCGAAGGCTTTCCGATGGTGACTACTAAGAAATGTCATCTTAAATCGATTATTCATGAGCTTTTATGGTTTTTGGCCGGTGATACGAATATTGCGTATTTGAAAGAAAATGGCGTTCGCATCTGGGATGAATGGGCCGATGAAAATGGTGACCTTGGCCCTGTATATGGCCATCAGTGGCGAAGCTGGGGGGCTGCAGATGGTTCGACCGTTGACCAGATTTCCAATGTGATTGAACGTATTCGCACCAATCCTGATGATCGTCGTTTGATCGTCTCGGCTTGGAATGTGGGGGAAATTCCTAAAATGGCGTTGCCGCCTTGCCACGCGTTTTTCCAGTTTTATGTGGCTGAGGGACGTTTGTCTTGTCAGCTTTACCAGCGTAGTGCCGATATCTTTTTGGGTGTGCCGTTTAATATCGCTTCTTACGCGTTATTGACCTTGATGGTAGCCCAAGTGACAGGGCTTAAACCCGGCGAGTTTGTTCATACGTTAGGTGATGCACATTTATATACTAATCACCTTGAGCAGGCGAACGAGCAACTTTCTCGTGAACCATTTGCCAAGCCTGAAATGCATCTTAATCCGCACGTAAAGAATATATTTGATTTTAAATATGAGGATTTTGAGCTCATTGGCTATGAAGCGCACCCCCACATCAAAGGTAAGGTTGCTGTTTAGAGCTGTTGGAAATCTTCGTAGTGTATCGTGATGTCGATACCGGCGCGGTTGGTTTTGTCGAAGATATCAGGCTTTTCAATACAAAGACGAATCGATTCGATATTTAGAAATCGGGTAAAAATTTCCTGAATGGTTTCTTGGGCCAGCGTTTCCAAAAGTTCTGTATGTGGCTTGGCTTCCCAGCTTTCTAATAAGGCATATAATTGCGCGTAATCTAGGATTTCGCCTTGTATCGCGGTGCTTAGATAGTCAGACTTTACAAAACATTCCAGTGTGACATTTAAAGGCTGAGGTGCGATTTTTTCTTCATTCAGAAGCCCGATACGCACGTTTAGGCGCATATCACGGATAAAGATACAGATTTTACTTTCATTCAGGCTCATGCGTTCTTATAACCGAAATATGAATGAAATCAAACTCTGTGCCATTGTAGCGATGGCAGAAAATCGGGTGATTGGTCGTGATAATGCTTTGATTTGGCATTTGCCCGAAGATCTTAAGCATTTTAAGCGCACGACGATGGGTGCGCCGATGATTATGGGGCGTAAAAGTTTTGAAAGCTTGCCGGGTATTCTACCCGGTCGGCCTCATATTGTGATTTCCCGTCAGGCGGATGCGTTTAACCGAACCGATGAAGGCGTTTATGGCGCTGATAGTTTGGAGGTGGCGATTGAACAAGCAAAAGTTTTGGCTGATGAGTCTGGTCTTGATCAAATTTTTATTACGGGCGGCGGTGAGATTTATAAGCAAAGCTTGCCCTTGGTTGGGCGTTTATATCTGACGATTGTTCATCATGATTATGAAGGTGATACGTCGTTTCCAGTCCTTAAATGGGATGAATGGGATATCATCGATAGCGAAGAATTCGAAGAAGACGAAGAAAAGCAACGGCCCGCCTTTACCATTATGACGTTGGATCGTCTTTAAAGTTTGTCGCTATGGTTTGGGCGATGGCTGTAATCTGTGGCGTGATTTCAGGTTTGCCTTCATCTGAGTTTTGACGAATAGACGCCGCGAGTGGAATTTCCCCCAAAAATGGAATATTGAGTGCTTTGGCTTCTTTTTTGGCGCCACCATGGCCGAAGATATGTTCTTCATGGCCGCAATTTGTGCAAATGTGGGTGCTCATATTCTCAATTAGGCCGATCACCGGAATGCCAACCTTTTTAAACATTTCAATGCCTTTACGCGCATCGATGAGGGCAATGTCTTGCGGGGTGGAGACGATAATGCCGCCATTAACGTTTACTTTTTGCGCTAACGATAAGTGAATATCGCCGGTGCCGGGCGGTGTGTCGATGATTAGAATATCCAAGGGCTGTTCCGCTGTGCCCCATTCCACATCTTGTAGCATTTGCATGAGCGCGCGCTGGACGATGGGGCCGCGCCATATTAGCGCTGCTTTGCTATCGTCCATCATCAGGCCGATTGACATGGCTTTGATGCCGTGGGTTTTAATTGGAATAATCTTTCCTTGGGTGCCGTCTGGTTTTTGGCCTTGAATGCCTAGCATTTTGGGCAAGGAAGGGCCGTAAATATCAGCATCTAGAAGACCAACCGATTGGTCGGTTTTTGATAGTGCTAGTGCGAGACTGGCGGCGATGGTTGATTTTCCAACCCCCCCCTTACCGGAAGCCACTAAAATGATGTGTTTTACATGTGGGATAGCTTGTGGGGTTTGGTTGGCTGGCGTGTTTCCTGGTGGCGGGGTTTGTTTTGCCGGCGGGGCACGATGTTGTGCAGTGAAAATAATTTGTGCTTGCTTAATGCCATGAATAGCAGCGATGGATTGCTCCGCTTTTTGACGGGATGGTTCTAATGTTTGAGCCTGATTGGCATCGATTTCTAGCGCGATGACGGCATGCCCTGGATTTGGCATTTCAATCATTGGCGCGTCTTTGATTTCATCAAGCGCAAAATGGTCGTCAAGACAGACTTGTATCTGTGCCTTTAGCGCTGAAATTGTTTTTTGTTTGTTTTTCTTTAAAAAGCGAAACATCGTGGCCTTGCTTTCACGAGTAAAAAATATATTGTATTAGAACTTATTCGTTTCGGCGTTTTGCCGATAATAAATTCTGATTTAAGTACACATATGAGGAAGGATCACATATGTCCAGTGATGAGGATAAAAAAGGCAAAAGAAATAATCCTTGGGGCAATGTTGAACAGATGGGTGGTTCACGTCGGCATTCTTCGGGTAAAGGCCAAAGAGGCGGTGGATACAATGGTGGTGGATCGGGCGGTGAACCGCCTGAACTTGAGGATTTGCTTCGTAATGCCCGCCGTAATTTCAAAGAAGTAATGCCAGGTGGTATGCGTGGTGGTTCTATTTTCGTGTTATCGTTTTTGGCTTTGATTGCCCTTTGGGCGGCGAGCGGTTTTTATATCGTAAACCCCGGTGAAAATGCGGTTATTCAGCGTTTTGGCGCATGGGACCGTACACAAGTTGAGCCTGGCTTGGGCTATCACTTGCCTGTGCCGATTGAAAGTCGTGCGATTGTAAATGTTGAAGAAATTCAAAATTTGACGATTGGTTTTACGCAAAGTTATAACCGCGCCAACGCGAGTACGCAAAAACGTAGCGTGCCGGATGAAGCGCTGATGCTGACGGCTGATCGTAATATTGTTGATTTGCATTTCATTATTCAGTGGAACATTAAATCGGCCGAAGATTACCTATTTAAAATTCAGGCACAGGAAAGCACGATTAAAAAAATTGCGGAAAGTGCTATTCGTGAGGTTGTTGGCCAGACTGGCATGTTCCCTATTATCACTACGGGCCGTGCAACCGTAGCTAGCCGGACACAAGAAATTATTCAAAAAAATCTGGATGCATACCAATCAGGCGTTAACATTACGCAGGTTCTGATTGACAAGGCCGAAGTCCATCCCGAAGTTCAAGGGGCGTTTCAAGATGTTCAAAGCGCAAAGCAAGACGCGGAAGATGTGCAAAACCGTGCTGAGGCCTATCGTGAAGATATTTTGCCTAAGGCTAGAGGTCGTGCGATTGAGCTTCTTCAACAAGCTGAAGCCTATAAAGATTCTGTTATTGCAAAATCAACAGGTGATGCAGGGCGTTTTAATTCGGTTTATCAGGCCTATTTAAATGGTAAGGACGTGACGAAAGAGCGGCTTTACATTGAAGCGATGGAAGAGGTCTTTTTGAACGCTGATAAGATTATTCTCGATAAAGACGGCGGTGGGGTTATGCCTTATTTGCCGCTTAAAGAACTTGGTACAAGCAAAGGACGCTAGAGCAATGAATAACAATATTATTGTAACGATTTTGGCGGTTTGCGTGCTGATTTTTGTGGTCGCCGCGCAATCTTTATTTATTGTAGATCAACGCCAGCAAGCGATTGTTTTACAATTAGGGGATCCTATGGGCGATATTCGTGAGCCCGGCTTGCATTTTAAAATGCCTTTGGTGCAATCGGTTCGCTATTTTGACAAGCGTATTTTGACTGTTGATCCGGATCCTGAGCAGGTTGTTATTTCTAGTGCGAATTCGCCCGATGATGCTGTGATGGTGGATAAGGGATCTGAAGAAGATCAAGATGAAGTCTTTTCCAATATTACGGGGGAGCCGATTATTCTAGACAGCTTTGCGCTGTACCGAATTACCGACCCGCTTCGTTTTATGCGGACATTGCGTACGATTAGTGCAGCCAATAACCGCCTGGAAGGCATTTTGAAAAATGCCACGAAAGCCGCATTGGGTAATACAACGTTGAGCACTTTGTTATCCGCTGAGCGTGAGGCGGTGATGCAAGATATTCAAGGGCGGGTTAATCGCTCCGTCACGAAGGATGAGCTTGGGATTGAAATTGTTGATGTACGTATTGTGCGGGCAGATTTAACCCCAGCGCTTCGGACGTCTACGGTGAACCGGATGGTATCTGAGCTGCGTGAGCGTGCAACAGAAACACGCGCCAAAGGTGAAGAACGCGCGTTGGAAATTCGCTCTACGGCGGAAAAAGAGCGTACTGTGCTTATCGCTGGCGCAGAGCGTGATTCACAGCTTTTGCGAGGTGAAGGCGATGAAAAAGCGATTAAAATTTATGCCGATGCCTTTAATAAGGATAAGGAGTTTTATTCTTTTACGCGTTCACTTGAAGCTTATAAAAACACGATGGCGAACTCTGATACACGCCTGATTATTTCACCTGATAGTGATTTCTTACGTTATTTTGATAAAGTAAAAGGGCAATAAAATGATTCACAATCGTCAGCACTTTAGGAAAGTAGGGCCGTTTTTCTCTAAATTGATGTTGGGCGGCGTATTGGTGGCTCAGTTTTTGGTTGGGCCGGCTCATGCGGGATTGTTTGACTTAGGTAAAGAGGAAAGCAAAAAACCGGAAACATCTAGCGCGTCTTCTGCGCCGATTCAAAGACCAGATAGCTTTGCTGAGTTGGCAGAAAATTTATTGCCTGCGGTGGTTAATATTTCTTCGACCGTTAAAATGGATGAGCCTGAAGGTGTTGAAAATATTGTTCCCCAGTTCCCTGAAGGGTCACCTTTCGAAGATTTCTTTAAGCATTTTCAACAACCGATGCCGCATGGTCAGGTGCCTTCCAATACTTTGGGGTCAGGCTTTGTGATTGATGCGGAAAAAGGTTAT